>Ga0210059_1009255_pt1 | contig 15416 bp, 9 predicted proteins | sample Ectturendosymbi2_FD_188042 | JGI IMG/M metagenome (GOLD analysis project Ga0210059, IMG submission 188042) | Ecteinascidia turbinata endosymbiont from Florida, USA - Sample 2 (SPAdes) (version 2) | ecosystem: Host-associated > Tunicates > Ascidians > Unclassified | place: Key West, Florida... | reverse complement strand
AAAAAGAAAAATGTAAGCCGCCCTTGAATGTAAGCCGCCCTTGAATTTAAGCCGCAAACATGATGAAAAAAAAAACTTTATAAGCCGCGGCTTACAATCGAGTAAATACGGTAGCCATCTGCTTTCAGTCATGTGGAATTTTTATTATTGACGCAACGAAGGTGAAGCTTTTGTTGCGTAATGCTTTTGCACGTGGCAAGGGTTTGGGCAGGTAGTTTTGCTATGTTTGTATTTTTACATTCCTCAATATTAGAATTTGGTAGGGGGGTATACAATCAAGCAGTTGCCCCGGGGCCCGGACATCACAAGACCTCTGCACGCCCCTGGACTAGACGAAGTTTACAGATCATGATCAAAGTTGCAAGCCAGTGCTTCTCAACATGAGCCAGTTTTAGGCCTGTTTCACCTACTGCATTTTATCTAAATGTTTTCCGGACTTAAGTGTGCCCCGTGAAAGTATTGACAGAGTTGACGTTGATCTTTATACATTTTAAATTATTGTAAGCAAATTTGAGGTGTGGAAAGTGCGGCACTTTATTGGATGGCCCCAGGAAGCAATTTGCCTCACGACCCCACTGTGTGGGACTATCCTGTCTGACTGAATGCCTAACCGGGACATTTTGGTTGACTGACCGGGATGCCAGGACAAAGCCCTTAAACCCGGGACTGTCCCGGCTAAAACGGGACGTGTGGTATGCCTAACTAAGCAGGACATGCGTTCCAAACTAGTCATGTGACTACTTCAACCAACTGTGTTCAGCTAAAGGCAAAATAGACATAGATCAAAATGTATGTTGTGCGTCACAATGCACTTTCAGATAGTTTTCGGAAACGGATAGTATGATTTCAACTAAAACAGGATTTGGATCGGATACGGATATCAGTTTTCAAAAACAGGATAGGATCGGCTAGTAAAAATCCACTGTCCGATTATCTCTGGTGTACACAGAAGAGCAAAGTAGACGCTGACGTTTTATGTGGCGGGACGGGTGCTGGCATGAATTTAGGAGGAATTACGGATACGGGTTTGTTGTGATGGGTATGGGTAGGTCCAGATCATAAGAATGCCAGCCCATGGTAGCTGTAGTGTGCATGGACTGGATTTTGGATTTTTTGGAATTGGCCTCCGACTGCTTCCAACAGGATCGGGTGTGAGGTGTACTTTCCTGTACGTGTATCCGGATTGGATTTTGTGTTTACTGAAAAAACGTTACTGGTTGTTTATGTGACTTCTGCTTACTGGACTCAAACTGGAGTTGGATTGCTTGTGTCTAGTTAGTATCGGATCCGGATTGGATTTGGATTCAAAATTTGCAAAAAAGGATTGGATCCGGACTAAAAAAAAATTGGTGTCCGCACACCTGTGGTGTGCAGCAGAGGTGAGCATGGACTGGATCAGGATTGGATATCCTACAGGATACTTGCGACTTTTTCGAATCAGGATTGGATTTGGATATTTATTTTTGAAACAAAGTTGGATCAGCACAGAATCAGGATAATTGTTTGATTTCTATAATGAAATTTCCTTGAGAGTCAGAGGTGACCGGAGTCACATTTTCAGAATCCGCCTCCACTCCTATTCCAAAATTTTGGAAAACGGATACGTGACCGGTAATTTTTCAAATTTGCGAATCCACTACCATTCATGATCCAACCGAAATTTGTCAATGCATTTGCTTATGAAATGAACACGTAGACTCCTACTACTTCGGAAATTGAAAAGTGACTCCAGGTCCGAAAGAAAAATGCAAAATCCTGCCGGAGTCGACTCCGGCACTCTGGATCCATGGGCACCTCTGTTGAGAGTGATTCAAGATGTCACAAATGATGGTGGTAGTGTTTTTCTGCTACGGATTTTATTTTCTCAAAAAAATCAAAGTTATTCTGTCAGTAGGCTATGTGCTGCATTAATCACAGTCAATGATAATTCCTGTTACTTTGTCGTAATTTTTTTTCCGGCAAAGTGGAAGTAGTAAGCTACTCTTACAATGCTGGTATGCAGTGCCAGATTCAGAGGGGGGAAACGGGGAAAATTGCACCGGGCCCTCCGCTTTAAGGGGGCCCCGTGATCACACATACTTTTTCAAATTCGTTGAAAAATTGTCGTTGTTCAAAGAGATACATGAATTCAACTCTGTATTCTGATATTGCGTTGAGTATCGTTAATGATTTCTCTGCAAGTTTGATTTTCTGCCAGCTTTAGTAATCACTATTGAATATAAATATTTTCGGTTTTGTTCAATGCAAATATATTTGAATTTTTCTTGTAACTGTTCCTAATCGTTCTTTTGGCATCGGTTTATCTACGCGTGCATCACGCCTACTGCACAGATGTCGCGAAAACGATACTGTTTGCGTGCTTAATGAAGCAAAGCTAGTTCTACTGTGGTTGCTGATTGGCATCAACGATTCCGTAATTCTTGTGCCGTCTGGAGGTAGCCGCAGGCGAACTGCGGCCTTTGTTTCGTCACAAACGGTAACGCATGGTGGAAGCGCACTTTTCTTCCGATGGCTACTATGCTTGCCGTGGTTCTTAAGCAGCAACGTTAAAACAGTCGCGTTAACCACAGCACTTGAAAATGTAGGTGAAAATCGCGACATAAGTTCGAAGCACTTTTCACACTCAGACTGGCTGGCCATATTGACATGTTATATTTCAGATATTTGTGTGTGTAATCTCTCGTTTCTACTTATTGTTCGGGTGAATGTTGTTTCTTGCCGAGTCACTCTCTAGCCTGGGGAAATATTTTTTCTTAGTAAGATAACACTATAGGCTAGTGTTTATATCATAAACTCTCTTCCCATAGCTAACTGCATGTGCAGTTGACACCGTATTTATTCGATTGTAAGCCGCGGCTTATGAAGCATTTTTCGTCATTTCATGCGGCATACAATGAAGGGCGACTTACATTTTTATTTTTTTACTTTATCGAAAGGTATTGATGACGCTCAGTCTTTCCTTGGTTACGTTTTGTCGACCAAATTCTTATTTTGCATTTGATTTTCTTCAGCATCACGTGCACATCCGTCGCAGGAGGGATTATGATGAACAGAAAGCAGTTGTAGAGGTGTAAGCATCATTTAATACGGGAAACGCACAAGTACGCGAACGTAATCGACTACTGTAAAAAGCAAACGAGAACGTTGCGGATCACAGAAGACATAAATTTTACAAATGATGACGTCATGAAATACGCCACAGGGGCCCTCCAGTGAAAATTGCCCTGGCCCCCCTACACTTTAATCCGGCTCTGCTGGTATGCTGCTTTGTTTGTTGTGTTGAGTGGCATATGTGTGTGTTGTGTAGGCTAATAGTCTATTTCATGGGTGGCAAACTTGTCTTCGACTGAGATCGACTACAAAATTTCTTGAGAACTCGCGATCGACCAGTTGGTAATAAAGTCACAAATACAAAATGCCAAAGTTAAGTATAACATGTGGAAATACAATGTACCATCGCTTTTGTAAGTGATGCACACACAGAAGGCAAAGTCAGCGTCTGTTACGCCTAAATCATGAATACCACGCAATAATAGAAAAACATATTACAATACTTCCGCGGGATCTGCCGAGCTAGCCTATGGTCAGCCATCGCAAGAGGCACTAAAGAATATACGTGATGAACCAATTGATGGATAATTTTTATGTACTTTCTGGAATATTGATTGAAAAATGTTCCTTTTGGTTATCTTCTCAACTCAATACAAAATCAGGCGCGACAGACCAAGAGACATTCGGCGATCGGCTGGTCGATGCAATCGACCTGTTGGCTACCCCTGGTCTATTTCAGTGTTTAATTAGAAGTTTTAGCATTCTTACTCAAGTTTTATACAACAGTCAACCATTGCTAAAAGACAGTTTGAGTTTGAAGGTTTTGTAGCAGAGGTGGCTGGAGTCACTTTTTCAGACTCCGACTCCGCTCTTGTTCCAACATTTTTGAATCCGGTTCCGGCTATTCTTCAAATTTGAGAATCCGACTCATGTTCAGACTCCGGCTACAATCATCGATCCAACCGTAATTAACCCATGTTTTTACAGAAATGACCACACAGACTTCTGCTACTGCCGAAATGGAAAAGTGACTCCGGATCCAGGTCCGTTTTTTCACAAATTTTTTACCCCGGCTCCGTTCCGAAAGAAAAACGCAGAATCCTGCCGGAGTTGACTCCGGTAATCCGGATCCGGTTCCACCTCTGTTTCGTAGGCTGCATAGTGTTACAATACTTTATACTGTGATCTACTCCCAGTGTTACAAAACCTTTTTGCTTTATTTTACCAATTGATTGAATGCTGGAGCTCTTTTGCCATTAGTTGAACCAGATTGGTTGAATTGGTCACATGACAAGGACTATATCCTTGGATTAGCGGATCGTCTTTGCCATATAACCTAAAACCCTCACCCAAATTGTAAACCTGTGTCTGGTTTTCAAAAACTCAGTACTGCAGCTCACATCAAAAGTTTTCTCATAAAAAGTGTCGTCTCCATTTGCTGAACCGAAACAACAATGCTGAGAGCCCAAACAACGACCGCTCGCACGGCAAGAATTCCCACTCGACCAGGTTTATCTTACCTACTACTAGTGCCACGAACTTAGTGTTATAAGTGAACAAAGCCGGATACACTACAGTTCGAATGGAAATATAACCACAGTAGAGCTATAGGCCTACCTGTGGCAGCAAAATACACAATACTTTTCTGTTGTTCCGATTGAAAGTACACAACATGTGATGTTATTTTTATGGATTCGGTCACAAAATGACAGGGTGTTTTTGTTTGGAAGTGGCTATAGGTCTGCTGGCGGCGACACGGTTAGATCAAAACTGAGTTTGTCACATTAGCTGCACTGTCATCAGGGCCGGATTTAACTGATGTGAGGCCCTAGGCTAATCCAGTTGTAAGGCCCCTTCTCCCACTGTTGCGAGGAAAAAATGGAAGGCTTTAATCAATTTGCAAATATCCGAAAATGACTCTCTGAAAGTACGGTTAGAAAAAATTCTAAATCATTACTGGAGTGCCCACGATCACTGCGTTTTTTGCTGCCTTCGACGCAAAAGCGTTAAATTGCACACAATTGTTGAAATCCTACTTGGCTGGGAGAACAGGATTATTAACTGCCACAGGCACACTGACCGAAATCGCCACAATTGAAATATTTCAAAAAACACATGGTCGACGTTTTTTTATAAGAATCACATCTGTTTTTTCTTATCTTTGATAAAAAAAACAAACACACTGCACCTATGTAGTATGTGTGGCGGTATAAAACTTTAAAGTGCAACCAGTGGTGTAGCCAGCCCAAAAATTTGAGGGGGGCAAAAATTTTGGGGGCCAAAATGTTTGATTTTAGGCGAATAACACTATTTTGTTTGGAAAAACACCTCTCAAAGCACAAAATCACTATATTTTCCAAAAATTTAGGGGGGGCATGGCTCCTTTGGCCTCTCCCTGGCTACGCCTATGAGCGCAACGTGAGGACCACGTTGCAACTCGCTTACCACGGCTGTAAATATCTCACACACACGAACTAACTTGACGATTCGCGTGTTTCTTACTTTTTCACACTGGTAAGAATCGAACGCAACTGAATTGTCGCGTGAAAAGATGTGGAGTTTAAAAACCAGAAACGTCGCCTGAAAATCTTCAATGGGGGTTTCAAATTTGCGTAAGGGGACTTTACATTCTGAAAATTTTATAAAATCTTTACTGATGTATAGTGTTTCATATTTAATTTTGGAAGGGCTGAGCTCACGAATGCCCCCCGTGGCAACTGGACTGGTTTAAATTTCGCTTATGCCGTCATTATTGAAATACGTATAAAGAAATAAGAAGGTACAATCATCGAATCAAGTAAGACTGAACATAACACAGTAAACAGTCACAAAAGTTTTGTCGTGGCCTTCATAACAAAATTATCTAAGAGTTCATTACAATTTGTTTGCCTAAGTTTGTCACTTGTAATGTATCGAATGCTTAGTGTGGAGAACCTCTCCTGGAACATGGCGACCCTTTAATTCATTATCGGTTATTTTGAATCTTGAAAAAGACCTTTCGCCTGAGCAGTTGGTGAACATCAAGCTAGAGAAATAAGGCTTCGCGTGGTTGCATAAACTATAAGAACCACTAATCTAAGGCATCAGACCCAAACGCGCTTTTGTCATTTTTGTGCTGTTTCCCTATCTGCTTGGGGAAGATTTATGTGGTTGCCAGTTCGCAAAGTGGCTTTTTCTTGCTTACTATTCAAACTCATCAAGATCTCCTCTGATTTGCGTAGCATGAGAGCAGTACTAACTTGCGCAAGCGCTCAATAGCAATCTGATTTCTGAAGGATTTTACTGAAGAAAATTCAAATTGAAAAAAATAAAAAAATCACATCTAAAAATACCAATCGCGATTTACGCGATACAAACGCTTTCAAAACTAATGTATTGCTCATTCACGTAAGAAACAACTATGCTTTTATTGTAAGATACTGCTGCTAGCCCTACACATAACTCTTATCTGCAGTACAACCTTGCTTTGATCAGGTGCAGTGACGTAGCTAAAGGTTTGAGCCATGGCGAAACTCAGCTGAAGGGAGCCCACTGGCTAACACTCAGCAAATAGTTCATAAACAATAGCAAATCCGGTATTGAACGGCCATACAATAACCCGAAATCACCAGAAAACATTCCGAAAAACGCAAAAAAAGAACAATCTACTGAAACCAAAAGAATAGTAAATACCAAAATACAAGCTAGGTAGGGGCCCGATTTTTACATTTAGCTTGGCAAGGGGGTTTCTCACCCCTGACACTCGTCACTTATGCCACTGATCAGGTGTATTTAAAACATGAACAGCCACAACTTCTTTTGATAGAATCACACGTAACAATCGGTACGATTCAGCAAACGCAGGTCGCACCCAGCGTGCTTTGAGTATATCGACATATTAGTTGGCATGCGGCTTGACCAACCGTCATATTGAGATTCATGGAAAATCGTTGGAAGGATCTGGCGTCATCACCACGAAAGTTGAATAAAACTAAGTTTCGTGAATAATAATTAAGACATAAAGGTTGACGAAGTTTAATCTAAATGATCATATGCCGGCCATTGACTGTATGCGTACCAGTTTGGAGGCCCCCTTGAATTTTGTGGCCCTAGGCCGCCTATAGGTAAATCTGGCCCTGGCTTTGATGCAGTGACAGCGGGACTCGAGTCACGATTTTTGGTGACTCTGACTCGACTCGAGTCACGTAGAGAACGATGGTGACTCGACTCGAGTGACGTTTTTTACCGAATGACTCGACTCGAGTCACAATCAATGACTCGAGTCAGAGTCATTTTTACAAAATCTTGAAACGCTTGAATGACAGAGTTGGTTTGTACTTAAAGAAATTGGCTTTTTTCCTTCAGTGACGCATGTTTCAATATTTGCGCAAAGTTTCAGTTGTGACTGTGTCCTCTCCCACTACTAGTGGTGTGCTTTGTGCTGTTATGCTTGTGCTTGGATCAAAGGTGGCCGCAGTCACTTTTTCAGACTCCGACTCCGCTCCTGTTCCAAAATTTTTGAATCTGGGTCCAGCTGTTTTTGCAAATTTGAGAATCCGACTCGTGTTCAGACTCCGGCTAAACTCATCGGTCCAGCCGTAATTTACCCATATTTTTATGTAAGAAACGACCACACAGTCTCCTGCTACTGCCCAAATGGAAAAGTGACGCCGGTTCCGGGTCCGGTTTTTCCTAAATTTTTGACTCCGGGCCGGATCCGGGTCCGAAAGAAAAATGCAGAATCCCGCCGGAGTCGATTCCGGTAATCCGGATCCGGTCCCACCTCCGACTTGGATCCTGGATCAGAGATTTCACCTCGACACTGATGTGTTGCCTGGTAGCCCACAGTACACTGCCCACTTGTTTGCTTTGTGCTGTAGTATTTACATATCGTGATCGTGTTAGTTGGTCTATAACCTTTGTTTTGTTTTTTTGTTGAGGCAAGTGAAAGACCAGGGAGTATTTTTGTTGATATAGAGTTAGGCTGCACTAGTGGAATTGACAGCTAGGAGATGGAGCCTACTTTAACTGAAATGAAACGTTTGATTGAGGTAAAGGTTATGGGCTATTCATTCTGTTTGCTTGTGACTTTAGTCATGATATTCTTGCAAACTCTCCGGTGGTGTTGCGTTGATTGTGTGATTCACCACGAACGGGATGTGCGCGAAGAACAAAAATATATGTGTGTGGCGCGAACAAGCAATAATAGAGTGATCCCGATGGAGTGATCTTGATGAGTGACCTCTAACAATGGTTGCGAACCTGGTGAACAGTTGATTGTGCTTGCGAACGATGACGACGAGAGTGATCTCGTCGGGTTATCTCTATTGTTGCTTGCTGCCACGGTGCGAAGCTTTGCGCATGTGCCGCTCGGGATTTCCGATCGCAACAATATAATTACAAATGCAAAAGGAAAAAAATGATAAAATCAAAGAGAAGAGATTGATTGCATGCTAGTCAATGAGAAATTTAAAAAAATTCAGGTTTGGCAAAGTTATGTGAACTTTAACTTATCATATTTGGGGATTGTACCAGATACTGAGCTTTCAGATGACAAACACATTCAGAGACAAGAGCGATATCAATATTGTGCAGCACGTAAGCTTCAAGCTTTTTTCTCCAATGTTCAAATGCAGTAAAAAATGTGTTTTCGTTCCTTCTGTACATCCTTGTACAGTAGGCCTACCGTATTTTTTAGACGATAAGGTTCACTTAAAATCCTTCATTTTTCACAAAAATCAAAAGAACGCCTCATGATGCGGTGTGCCTAATCTGTGGATCTGCTTGTGCTTTCTTGTCTAAAACTAATTTTGTGTGGTAAACGGTGCTATTTATTTAACTGCTAATTGCTTTTTTTTGTAAAAAAAACATTGTGTCACATAATAAACCAACAACAAATGCAATGAGCAATGCATGTGGTTCCGGGAGTAGCCTAGTCAGCACATGCCACAGATCGCAATCCTCTGCAAGGCTCCTGACTACATTGGCTCACACCTAATCAAACATGCGCACAACTTTAATTTTATTCTATTCGTATCTAGCGCCATGTACTGTATAACAGATTTTTATTCATTGGCTTTCTCCTAGTTAAATTTTTGAATAAGTTAAATAGGAATGAATAAGAGCAAAGTAAACAGCTATGAGCACTGAAATGTTGGTATAGTATTTGTTTTATTTTGAACAGCATTTTGTATGATTTATTTTAAAGAATTGTGTTACTAACTTTTCAATTTGTTTTTTAACTGTATATAGAATCAAGTATGATGCCAAGATTATTGACGCTACTTTGCTTTGATAGCCTGTTGGTAAATTTGTATTGTTATGGTTATTTATAAGTATGCAAAAACTTTTGGAGTAATTGATATAATTTGTTAGCACAAACCCAGAGATTGATTGTTTTGAGGTCGTAATGGTGTTTAAAAATGTTGATGTTTTTTTCCTGAGAAATGAGGATTGATGTCATTATCATAAAAAACTGTATTAAAATGGGAGGCTATTATGAGGTCATTGATATATTTATGGATATAGTAATGTTGAAGACAATATGTCTGAATGCTACGGCTTGCTAAATAACATGTAGAAATCATACGTTTTCTTACCACTATGCAGCATGTTACATTGCTTTACCTTAGGCATGATAACGTCTACTAATGCAAAGTAATTTAAAGTGAAATAGCTAAAAGATTTTGTGTTAGTGGTAGCACAAGCGTACGGCATGGGGATGCAGGGTATGCGGGCGCATCCCCAACGTTGAAAAATTGGCTGTTATTTGGGCAAAAATGTTCAAAATTTAGGCAAAGTATACAGCTACATTCACTTGTAAGTGAGGTAGTGTCTATTTTCCAAACTGAGGCAAAATACTAACCAAATCAACGGCAAAATAATAGTCAAACGGCAAAATAGTCTGAGAATATTTTGTCATTCCTTTTGCCCCTGACGGCAAAATAGTCACTGCCCTTGAGTGAACTGGAATCATGTGGTAATTACAACAGCCTTCAACAAATTTGGGCCAACTAAAAAACTTCACCGTGTTGGGTAAAAGTAGAAACATTTAAGTAAAATAGGAGCATTTGGGTAAGGTACAACAGCTTCAAATAAATTTGAGCAAATGAGAAAAGCTTAATCAAACTTGGGTGAAAACAAAAATATTTAGATAAACGGGAAACACTTGGGTGAAGTCCATCAGTCAAATCAAATTTTGCCAATTTGCAACAGCTTCATTCAATTGTGGGCAATTTCAAACAGTCTTGTTCAAAGATGGGCTATATAGTAAAACTCCATTAAAATTTTAGTACGTTTAGAAACATCTGGGTGAGGGTTTTATTATAAGAGTTTTATTCAAATTTGGATAAAATCAAAATAATTTGGGTAAATTTTAACAATCTTAATGAAATTCGTGCAAATTGGGACAACTTCATTCAAATCTGGCTGAAGTTAAAAATGTTTTCATAAATTGGAAAGATTTGGGTAAATTTCAACAAACTACATCAACTCTGGTCAAATAACAATAGCTCCATTCAACTTCGGGCCAAGTACAACATCTTCATTCAATTTTGGGTATGCAATGAATTGCATACAACATAAATGCAATGAATTGCATATGTTGCATCCTGCCAAATTTTATTGTTTCAAGTTAATGCTCTGAAGTGAAGTTTTCATGAACAGTAGCATCTGTACTATTTATTGCACTGATAATTCACTTATGCCTGTGCAGTGAAGCACTGCCATTTTTATAAAACATTCTTGTTGAGGTTATAAGTCATTTGTCATCGGAAATGTGCATTTGTACCCCTTCCTTGGTAGTTGATATAGGCTGCAGTATTTGCGTGTATCAGTCCCATATTGCTATTTTTTCTTAGCATGTTGTGTTCAATGCACATTTAACTGTCTAAACTGGAGTGGATTTTTGGTTTTCATAATGCCACTTTAGAAGCTGTCAACGTTTAAGTGAGTTGTAGTATTTTAAGTACAACACATTGCAGTGAAGATTGCCGAATGTGGAAGGTCAAGCTATATGCTATGTATTAAATTGCCTCCTTTCCCTCTGGCCTACTTACTTGAGATTTGACCTATTTGCAGCAATGTAATACTTTAGATCGTAAACCGATGTTGTGGCCAACACCAATGCACACACATCTATATACACCTCTATGCTACAGAACAGATCTTAGCTATTAGGATGATCGTGTTGGAATAATAAGTTTAGAACGTATATAAAAACTTGAAAATGAAGTTCTGAACAACACCTTACACGCGTGGTGGCATGAACAGCAATTTCTGGAGGATTTTATTGTAATTAGCTAATATTTTTCAACACAGTAAATATGACCATTGTTCACATGTAGCTATGCAGCATATTGATTGCGAGTTGAGGTTGTACGGCTGTGAACCCCGGTAATTTGTAGGCCCAATTAGGCACGCAGAAACATTGATTTGTTTACAATGGCATATTTTACTTTCAACATTAGGCTTGCTGTTTATACGTTATTCGGGAAAAACAAGATCAAATTTGGGCAAAAATTTTTTGCATCCCCAAAAATATGCACTCCCGCACACCTATGGGTGGTAGCATGCATTACTACTGCTCAAAAGGGTTGAATCAGTTATCTGACTTAATTTTAAGGTAGATAAGTGTTTCCCAATCCGAGTCGGCGGACTCATTTGAATTCGCGGAAGGCTCTGGATGAGTCCGCAAGCACTAAGGGCTAACAAGTTTGCTTTAAGGAGAAAAAACACCAGGTAACGTGAATTCGCATGTCTACTTATTGTCCATCTACTTACTCCCATAGTAAAGCAGTGCGTGCTTATTTTCCTGTTGCTTGGAAAATTGAAAGAGCAAAAGCGCTCTACACAACAGGAGAGACCTTGGTCAAACCAGCAGCAGTGAAAACAATGTGCAGTGATGCCATAAGAAATAGGGTTAGCTATATGATTCTTTTGTCAAACAACACCATAAAGTGGCATATCCATGAACTCTCAGTCGATATTCTGAAACAAACTGCTGTATTAAGCTATTGCTGCGAAGCGAAGTGGAAATTTTATATTAGAGTTGGGCGAGACTGCAGATTTAGGAAACGATGCACAGTTCGCGTTTGTACGATAGCGTGCGACTGAGGACTACTTGAAGAACTTTCTCTTTTTCCTTCCACTTATCAAAAATACTACAGGAAAGGAAATGTTTAAGAAAATGGATTCTTTTAAGGGACATGACCTTTCGCGGCTTCCCTGCGTGTCTGTTTGCGTCGATGGTGCTTCCGTCATGATGAGAACCAAAACGATTTTGTCTGTGTGTGAAAACGGAAAACAAAAATATTTAGGTAGTTATTGTCTTCTTCAGCGAGAAGAAATTTGAAAGCGAAATATATTCAGGAAGTTCTGACATTAGTTTTAAATCTGTTTAATCTGCTGTCAATCACATTGAATGCCGTCCCTACGTATTCGTTAATTTGCTGTCCTGTGCAACAAGATGGGGGTAAGTATCAAGTGGGCGTTTGCTTCATTTGAATATCTGTTGGCTATCTTGAGGAAAGATGCTGGAGAGAGTGGCCCACACAATGACACCGGTGCTCTGAAAGAACAAAATCATACCTTTGCTGAACGATTCAAAGACGGAAAGCGGATTGGCAAATAGCTATTCTCAAGTTATTTTTTATACGTTTGAATCAGTGAAACATCTGCATGCCATGCAATTCGTCAAATCTTTCTTGAACGCCTTATTACTACTTCTCTCCAAGTTGGATATATCCCACAATTACATTACAACATCAAACTGGTTTTGAGGTGCCAGACCTTTAGGTTCATTGTGAAGTGGATTGCAATGCTGGACAGCTGGTTGAGCTGCAAAGACGACAGCTGTAGAGTCTCTGACTCAATTTTGAGCGGATGTTCAGTCAATGGAAGTAAATCTCACTGATCGGTGTCAGCAGGCAACAAAAACTTTTTGCTTTTTCCAACTAGGCCTACATGTCGTTGTGAAGCTGTTTTTCAACACTGCAACTATTTTAAAAACCAAAGCACCAAACTAACTTCAACCAGAAGACGACATCAGGTGTGCCTTGATGACCACATACCCTTATTTCGACAAAAATGTGAAACAAACTCAAAGACATGATTCTCATTGAAATTTGTGAACCTGGGCAATAAACCAAACTTGCTAATATTAGTGTTTGTATCATTCTCGTTATCTTAGTCTATCTTGAGTCCGCGAAGGTTTATAGCCTACTGGTCCAAAAAAGTCTGTATCTTAAAAAGGTTGGGAACACTGAGGTAGATAGTGGGCAGTTTGGGCACGTGAAATATAACGCAAAAGTTTACAATAAGGAATGATGTTACGTCATTCTTGGCAGAGCCTAATTATTTCTTGTTAATGTTAGACGTGGGCATATTTCACTACCACCGAGTTTTCACTCAGTTTTAAACATTTCTTTGTTGTTGGAGAACAAGCAAAGCGATAGATTTATTTAACAACCATTGGCAGCAGGACAAAGCCTGAATAACATTTTTTGTCGTGGCGGTTGAGGTGAATGCTCTTGCCCAAGGAACGCTACGGCGAGTCACTCAGTGGCCGTGGATTAAGCACCCATCCTAATCAGGACACTCTACCACTGAACTAATACGTGATTGCAGCTAAAAACACTCTACCACTGCGTTCAAGCACATGCTGTATTGTATTTCATCAAATGTTGCAATACATAACACTCTACCTAAAGACAAACTCTCATTTTCAAGTATGTAAAAATATGACCTTTATAACTTTCAGCTTTAATATAAAATGTGTATCTAACATTGCAACTGGAATATATATATATTTAAAAATCGTATGTTATTATACTGATTTCATTTCCATGACCTAATTTTTTCTTGCTTCAACAATCTTTTATTTGACATCCAATGTGACATTTGTTTTATATTTTCTACCTTAACATTTCCTAGTTAAAACAATTGGATGATTGTGGACACTGGGTAACATTATTCTTTCAAATTTTTCATAATTAGTTGTTTTTTGAGATTGGTGGCTAGACTTTAGAATGTAGTTTAATTAAACCAAAGACATGAAATTATCTTGGAAATAGCTAATGAAAAAACAACTGACCTCATGAACATTGGTATTTCATTAAAACAGCATTTCTGTTAAGGTATATATGTATGTGCATTTTATTCAATCATAGGATTACATTAGATCAATTTTTATACTGAACTTTGCTGCATTTTTTGTATATGCTGTTCATGACTTGTACATGAAGCTTTACAGCTTTAATTTCACATATACCTGTACAATGGCTATGAAATGTTTGCTTCAAAGCATGAACTTCTTTTCATATATAACAACATTGCCTGCTTGGTGCTTTATTTAGTTGAAATTTGTGTTATTCTATTCAGGTATATTTGACTCTTGTAAGCATTTTAAGCTTTTTGGAAACAATCTTGTTTCAGAGAAGCTGATGCAGTCCATATGGAAACCATTATGGGTTGGCATTTTAGTCTCTTTTCAAACAATTTAATTCATTTTCTTAGCATTCATAGAATAAAAGACCAAAATACCAACGCATCTTGGTGCTACCTTGCTTTTGTATTTTTGTCATTATATTTTTAATAGTTTTGGTAATTAGGTGTACAAACAACAAGTATGACCCTTCAGGAAAACAAGAAGTTACCACATTTTTTGATGTCTTGTTATCAAGTGGTGTCTTTAAAACTAGTTTTCAATTTTGATTTCTGCACTTCTTCAAATTTGACTGCAATAAGTGTCAATTAGATTTTCTTGTAGACCTTTGCATTTATAGAATCTTTACGAAAATTCAGTGTGTACAATTAGCTTCCTTCTTATCATAAACAAAAGAAAGTTTTTGTATGACAATGAGCAAATCCAATAATTTTAACCAGTCTGAGCGTTTTGCCTTTTTTAAATATTGCTTGTGGATACCAACTAGTAGCTTCTCTGTAATGTGTTGTTACTAACCACTTCTATGTTCCTGTGTTAATTGACTAATTTCTATGATATGGGCCATTAACCTGAATAAAACGCTCAAATGGAAATAAATTATAAAAAAATTTAAATTTTTTTACCTCTTTGCTTATTGACATAACTTTCAAATTTATATCTTTCTCACTTTTTTATTGTTAAGAGTCAAATAACCGCTATGTGGAACAAACAACGCGTTCAAAACACCGCCGCACGCACGTTTGATCTGTCGTATTAAGAAATTTGACCACATTTCGACGTCTCTCCAGTCTCTTCACTGGCTTCCCGTTCTGTTTAGGCCGCGTTTCAAACTTCTGTGCATTGTATTTCGAGCTTTGCGTGGCGTTGGCCCCCTTTATCTTCAAGAGTTGATCTGTCCTTACCGCCCCACACGCTCATTGCGTTCTGAAAGCAAAAACCTTCT
>Ga0210059_1009254_pt1 | contig 15416 bp, 3 predicted proteins | sample Ectturendosymbi2_FD_188042 | JGI IMG/M metagenome (GOLD analysis project Ga0210059, IMG submission 188042) | Ecteinascidia turbinata endosymbiont from Florida, USA - Sample 2 (SPAdes) (version 2) | ecosystem: Host-associated > Tunicates > Ascidians > Unclassified | place: Key West, Florida... | reverse complement strand
GAGGAGAAAATGACTGCCAGAGAGGTTACGACTTTTTACTGCAATTCATAATAATAGGCCAATAGCGTATGGGGGGCCCCTCGTGAAATTTCGGGGGGGGCCTCACTTACCCTTGCCACGGCACTGCGCGGGCCTTACCGAATTTGCTTAGTTTAAAAAGACCTGACAATGGATTAAATTACCTAAAAAGATTTACGGTTTAGTGGCGGTAATGCTGCTGACAAATTGGGCTTATCTCTCTCCTCCATAAAAGAATTGAATTTGTATTTAGCCCCTATTGTTAACCCCTGACGCTTGCAGTAACTTATGTTACTTGCTTTAATTGACGATTGTTGATATAAACCCCTGTTGTGTTGCATATCGCAGTGCTTAACGTTATACTAATAAAACCATGAGTGAATACACTTTTGTTGTGATAAACTGAGCGGTGTCGAGCGAAACCGGCGGGTCTAAGTTTCTTAATTGTTGACTTGGGTGTGCCATGGACACTTCTGCTAACCGGTGCTCTCGCGGAATTGCCCTGAATGTGTAGTATTTTTATTTTTTCAGAAGTGGACTGCCACACTAGCGAGGGGAGATTTTCGGCCTAGAGTCTACCAGAGGTGGCCGGAGTCACTTTTCCGACTCGACATCGATCTTGTTCCAAAAATTTTGAATCCGGTTCCGGATTCCGGGTCCGGCTATTTTTCAAATTTGAGAATCCGACTCCTGTTCAAACTCCGGCAACAATCATCGATCCAACCGCAATTCACCCATGTTTTTGCCTAAGATATAACCGCACAGACTCCTGCTACTGCCGAAATGGAAAAGTGACTCCGGTCCGATTTTTCACAAATTTTTGACTCCAGGTTCGGATCCGGGTCCTAAAGAAAAACGCAGAATCCAGCCGTAGTCGACTCCTGTAATCCGGATCCGGTCCCACCTCTGGAGTCTGCAGTCTAGGCCATGTGTCCGGATTGTTACTATCGTTCGGGGGGGGAATTCTCGTTGCTCCCACCCAGTGTCACACTATAACGACATATGACAAATGAATGACACGACTGAAATGCTCTGCTGAGCTGATGTTGGTCAAGTTTCAAGAAATATGTTTCACTCAATGCCATTCTGTTTGACAACAACCATCGCTACAGAAATTTTTGCAGGTCCAGGAGCTAAATGCTGATTGGCTCCTGGACACACCTTTCCGTTGACTCCAGATCCGGCTCGTACTGGTACTGGTAGAGCAGGCAGAACATAAATCTTTGACTCCTCCTACCGGCTCATGCTCTGGTAAAAAACGCAAACTCTGGCAGGAATCCAATCCGGTGTCAAGCGAAATTTCTGACTTCACACCGTGTACGCATGCACAGAGTAATATTCTACGTACCAAATACGCAGATAAAACTGATTTTTTGTGCTGAGGAATTCGTGTTTAGGTAAGTGTGTCGGGTTTAGGGTTTGGGTTAGGGTGAGAAAAAAGAAAAGTAAGTGAGGTCAACGACTCAGTCCGAAATTTTTCAATGCTTGAAGTTCTTTCGGTGCTATAGCTTGTTGTGGGTACCTGACACCTAACCAAAATTTTTCAATTTACACAACACACATCAAAAAAGTGATTGCCAGACTTTATTTCTTTATTCTGAGAAGCGAAATAACTGAAAAACAATAACAGGTCAGAAATTTCGCAGAGGTCAGAATTTTCGCTTGACACCAGTGCCTGATCCGTGATCACCTCTGCTTTGGAGCTGAACATTGGACAATAGTAGACTGGGCATGCAGAATGATAAATTTTTTTAGGAAACTTTGCATTATACTTTTTCAATTCTTAGTTTTGCTGTTTCGTGGTTTTAGTTCTGTTTTCACTTTTAGGTAAGGTTTTGGTACACCTTAGCAAGTCGAGAATTTTGGAGGGGCTTATTACTTGAGAAAGGTAGGCTTTTTCTGTGTATTATATTCAAATTGTCTTTGAAAAGAGTTGTGAAACCTCTGTATAGATATTTTGAAGGTGTCATGTATTTTGTTTATCTTGTACTTACTACTTGACTTTTTCTGGTGCTTTCTGGCTTTTTTCTCCTGTTGGTGGTATGATGTGGCCTTATTAGTTTTTTGCTCATTCATTCATGACAACAAGGCAACCTTGGAATACTGCAGAATTTTGAAATTGCACCTTCAAAAATAAGCATGAGCCTTGTTAATTACGACTGGAAGGGTGGTCTGAGCCATCGTATCATTACGAAAATTTGCTGATCACTCACTAACAGTCAAGTGAAAAACAGTGCTGAGTGTTCAAATGAGCAACTGGAAACACTAAAAACAGTGACCAATTGCATTGATCTTATGTGTTAGCAAACTGTTAAGTGTTTGCACTGTTTGTAAACAAAACAAGTAGGCCTACGCTGCATTGAATCCAGTCTGGATTCCGAGGCAAGCGCATGCACAATTTTTTTTCCGAACCTTTGGTGTCTCATGGCAAAAAATAAATCAATTTACCTGTCACGCTTCAGTAAACAATGACACACTCCATTCATTTTTTTTCCAAAAACCATATTTTTGTATAAATGTTTTTCAGTAATTTATTCGATTGCGCACCATTAAATGATTAGTTTCGATAGGTACCCCAAATAAAATTACGAATTTCAGGTTGTTGTTAGAGCCAGATTTACTGCTGAATTCCAATTGTTACAACAAGTTGACAATTCTGCACCAGAGTGATGTGAAAGCCGTCATAAACACAATTTTGAACAAATTTAAAAAACTTTTTCTAAAAAACTGTTTCTCACAGAGTTTTATTATTATTTTTTCAAAGTCTAACAAGATTTTTAATTTTGTAATCTCAGCATGTCTGATACAAATCGGACGACTAAGACCGAAGCAAACAATTCTATCCCATTCATTGGTTTGAGCCTATCTACAGTACTTTGTAACATCGGCTAAAATTTGGAAACAAGAAACTAGAACAACAATTTTTTTATTTGTGACTTTCTTTGATTTATTTTATTTGGTATCGGGCTATTATGTACAAATCACGAGAATACCAAATTTTAATTCTTCTTGCATTTCGGAATCAACTCAACATTAAAACTAAGACGTTGGCTGTAGATATGCCTGTGGATCTTGAAATTTGAAAACTTATTCATACGCGGCCTGTGACGTAACAGTAACGCATGACAAGAATGCAGTAGGTTTGGTAGAAATATGTAAACATAAAAGATAAACCTTAAACCTAACCTTAATGTTAACCTTAACCGCAGCCTTAACCCAGGTTTTTTTTAAGGAAAATGTTAGGTACCTGGTATGGATCTGTAGGGACATGATTTCTCTGATTCTAGGGATCTGATTTTAGGGACCCAATGATAATTTTCTTTGATTCTAAGGACCCGAATCGGGTCCCTAAAACGCCTTAAAAAGCCCTGTCCTAACCTAATGCTAACTTAACCCCAACCTAACTTAACCTTAAGGTAAAGCTACTAACCTAACCCTGTTGCAACCTTTCTGGTGGCATGGCATTGATTGTGTGATTCACCACGAATGGGATGTGCGTGAAGAAAAACACTGTATATGTGTGGCGCGAACAAGCTATAATAGAGTGATCGCGGTGTGCGATCTCTATTGTTGCTTGCTGCCACAGTGCGAAGCTTTACGCACTTGCCGCGTAGGCTTTCTGATCGCAACAAAATGGTGCTGTGACCAGGATGTGGAGGTTGTGCCAAGTTCAGCCTTCACACAAAGAATGTGCGGTTCGTTGTAAAAAGGAGGGGGTGGCGTGGCGTTGATTGTGTGATTCACCATGAACAGGATGTGCGCGAAGAAGAACACTATATATATATATATGCGTGGCGCGAACAAGCTATAATAGAGTTATCATGGCGCGTGATCAGATCTCCATTATTGCTTGCTGCCACAGTGTAAAGCTTTGTGCGCTTGCCACTCACCTCGGGCTTTTCGATCGCAACAACCCTACGCTAAGGCTAACCTATCTCCAACCTAACACTAACCTATAAAGGCAAAACGTAAGCCTGAAAAACAGTAAAAAAATGTAAAGTCGGCAATTTAAGACTCAAACTGAAAACCATTGGCATAGCAGCCGTAACGCATAACCGCTACACCTCGAGACCCACGCCATTTGAATGACAAACTGACCCTTTTATTTGAATTGTGTCAGGCCAGACGTATCCGTAGTCATTTCCTAAAACTAAACACATAAGTTTGCCTAACGATAAATGATACATCAGAAGTTTTATCTGACAAGCAGCCTACCACAGCAAACATTGGTTGCTATTGAAATTATGAAATTTGAAAGTTTAAAAAGATTTTTGAATGTGTCTTTTTGCCATAATTTTACTATTTTTGGAAAAAATAGCGTTACTGCACAGGATTATGCAATTTTGATAAAAATGCATGCAAACTTTTCATCTGGTTCAAATAGAATTACCTAAGGTAGGAAATAAAAAGCCTAGGTTATGTTAGAACAGGGGTGTACAACGTTTTGCTATTGCTAGCTGCATTACAAATTCTTCTGCCAGTGCAAGTCAAAACATTAGCTTGAAATGTTTTGCTTCCAAGGAATTAATTGCATTGACCCTTTTGATAACTTTTCTGTTTTGCCACAACCCACACAGGCCCGCAGCCAGGTTTTAGGCTTGCATTGTCTGTGAGTACTAGTAAATCTTGCGCAATGTTGCTTGAAAAAAGCATTTTCCAACCAATGCTGCAAAATGATGTTGCACCAAATATTAGCCGAAAGTTGTCAAGTAGTCAGTGGACAATAATTTTGCGTGCACCAGTCTATACAACCTACCATGGCAAGCAAGTGTTAGTAATCATCAGGTTCAATGATACATTCCTACTTTTAAAGCCTTATTTTGTTGTGAAACCATATGTACCTTTTTCTTAAACGATGCAGAAAATCCAAAAACGTATGGTTGCATGCTTTGATGCAGTTAGATTGTTTATATTTTTCCTTATTCTTTGAACACTACTGCACTTCGTGACTGAGTGCTTGGATGTTACAGTGTTTAAGAGCGTGTGCGTGCCACAAAACTTTGTACTTTACCTGGCCTTGACCAGCGTTGCACTGAGTGTCCTACTCTGGATCTAGTGTTGTACCAAGTGTTACGGGTTACCGAACAATAGAGTTAAGAAATTGTCTGTAACCCTGTGGTTCTACCTCCAAACTTGCTATTAATTGTTCTGTTGTGTCTGTTTTTATCTATCTGCATTGTGCAGACTGTGTGTGTTTGCACTCTATGGATTTCGTGTCTGTCACAAAACCTTAAAATAAAAAATTAAACAAATTTACCAAGAAATACATTTATTTTTATAACTTATTTAAACTCAGGGGCTCTGAACCAGGAAATTTACTTGAGGGGGGCGTGGTGGAGAAAAAGGTTAAGAACCACTGCTCTAAAATGAACGAGCAAGTTGAAGGCAAGGTTTGGTATCTTAATTCTGCACAGAAAAATGATAGCTTTTTTAGTAACGACTTCCATTTTGTTTTGAAAAATTTTGACTTAGCAGGACTTTCACATCTGTCACACTTTTTCAAAGAGCAAGTTGTGAAAACATTGACATTCTTTTTGAAACATGACATTTACAGCAACCTAGATGCATGGATCCTAAGGCATGATGAAAAATGCTCAATAAAACCTGATTTGCTTGCTTGCCATAAAATCCAGTATGGGTGCAAAACAGGTTGTGCAAAACAAGTTCTGCAAACAAACGTTGTGTTGCACTACTGATGTAACAGGGTTATATCAGGTGGGATCAATGTTGAAGCTCATTTTTGGTGCCATTATGCATGCTGTAAGATACATAACAGATTTCTTAAACACAATGTGTCTTTACTATAGGTATATTAGCCATTCATGGACCAATAGCCAATATCGATAACTGATATTTTCAAAATTTTTAAATCTTGCTTTCTGCTTCACCATCAAAAATATAATGTATTCTATGCTGTATATTTACCTTTTTTTAAATACTTCAGGATTTGTGAGCTAAAATTGTTGAAATTGCAGCAATTTCAATATATATTTTGCTATTTTTAATTAATCTGATTAACTTGTTAGCATAGTATATACTGTCTGCAGTGAATAAACACAGTGCCATGAATAAAAAAGAATGTTACAAATCAGTATAAACCTGTGTGCTTATTGTCTAAAACAGGGGTGGCCAACAGGTCAATCGTCGACCAGTTGATCACTGAGTCTCAGCTGGTCGATCTCGCCAGATTTTGTAATGAATTGATAGATACCTGAAAAGAACACTTTTCAATCAATTTTCCCTTTTATTACATTTTATGACATTTTCTACTTGTAACATTATTACCGACTAGTCGATCGAGTGTTATCAAGAAATTTTCTAGTTGTTCCCAGTCGAAGACAAATTAGCCACCCTTGGCCTAATACATCTAGTTAAGAAAAGTAGAATCCTTTTAACGCTTTAACGACCGCGTGATTTTTTGGTCATGAATCGCCAGCCGCCAGAACTAGAGAGCTGTTCAAACCCTCTACAGATTCAGCAAGTCTTCTAGTCGAAATTAAAAAATGGGATTTGGGGGGTTTTGGTTTGGGGTTCTCTGGGGGGACCACCACAAGTGGGAGTGTTTTTGCTTTTTTCTAGCCACCTTTGGCCGGCCCTGGGCCCCAACCCATTGGGCCATTCTTTTGGCTCAATATTTTTTTTGAAACTAGGCCAAAATCCGCATCTTTAGAGCCCTTGAATGACTTTCTAGCATATCTGTAGCAGAAATTATGGATAAAACACCAAAAACTGGTGAAAATTTCAGCACCCACAAACCTTAGTCTGTGGTGGAAAACCCTATTTTCTATATGGCCAACAGTCACCAGCAGATCGAGCTAGAGAGCTGTTCAAATCCGCTCTGAATCGGGAAAGACTTGTAGCTTAGACTGAAAAAAACAATTTTCACCGTGCGATTTCGGCCTTTATGGTCATGTTTACCAAACCACAGGATGTTTTGACAGGTCTGTCAAAACAATCCATGATGTCAACGTCCCGTGGGAGTGCGTGAATCGAGCCGAATCACTGGCGCGAAACCGTGCGAAATTTAAATGCATTCTAGGCCATAGTACGAACTTTTAGAGGGTTTGATGAACATTCTAGCGTTTCTTGTTGATAAGTTATGGCAAAAATGGTGGAATATTAAATAGGGAAATCCCCACTAATCCCCTGGGATATTCCTGATATATTTGGAATATTTTTAGCATAACTTTTGAACCAGAAACGCTAGAAACTCAATCAAGAGCTCTAAAGACGTGTATTTTAGCCTAGAATCTAAAAATACTGTGAGCCAAAATATTGGCAAGTGGGATCGGATGATAACGTCATATAATTAACCAAAAATCATACCCTCATCATGATCTAACTGGCCCAAAATTCCCCATCCAAATTAAAAAAAAAAATTTTATTTTAAACTACACGACGCCACTAGTCATTACAGGGTTTGAACAGCTCTCTTGCTCTGTCTGCTGCCGAGTTATGGCCGGCCAAAATTTGGCCTGAAAGGACAAATTATGCTTTTTCTGAAAAGTTAGGAATTAGGCCAAAAACTGGGTTTTTGGCCCATAATTTTGTCAAAAGATGTGCTAGCAAGTCAATGAAGGGCTCTTTAGACGCGGATTTTCACCTAGTTTTCAACAAAACTTCGAGCCAAAAGAATGGGTCAATGCGTTGGGGCCTAGGACCAGCCAAAGATGGCCAAAATTTCCAAAACTTGTTCTCTTTGTGATGTCACCTCCAGAAAACCTCCCACCGAAACTGAAAATTGTTTTTTTCGATTTTGACTAGAAGACTTGTTGAAACCGTAGAGCGTTTGAACAGCTCTCTAGCTCTAGCAGCTGGCGATTTATGGCCAAAAAATTGGTCGTTGAAGGGTTAAAGATGTTTAACGTGCAACTTCTTCACAGCGATAGTTGGCATCACTAGTGAGTAGCGATTGCATTTGTAATCATATTCATATCACTACAAATGTTGCTTAACAAAACATAATTATTTTTTCATGCAAGTTTTTTAAAAAAATAATCTGAATAAAACTTGGCATCGTTTGGACTTTTGTATCTTAAGTTACAGTCAAACTTTTTGTTCTGTGAAAATTTCTCCGTAAGCATTGCTAAAAAATAACTGTCTTGGCTTGTTTTGCTGTATTTTCTTGTGCAAGTTGTCTGGATGCGTGAGGAATATAACAGCATTTTGTCAACACCTACTAAGGCTGATAAAATAAGCCAATCAGCTGTTTTGGCCGATACTAAAATATTGGTCAAACCCAAATATCGACCAGGCTGATATATTGGTCTACATCTGCTTTAGGATGCTAAGCGGTTTGTTCCAAGCAAAGATAAAAAACACCAAAATTTTCTTCACACATTTTTTAAACTTCAGCTATTTTCATTTTTACTTGCAAACTGTTAAGTTTCAGGCATCATGATTGTATATTACATTTCATACAAACTGGGAAATAAAACTCTAATTGATGTTAAAGTTATTGGGAGCATTTTTGCACCATTCTTTGAATTGATAAAAGAAAGTATGAAACATAGCAGACTAACCAACCTTCGGGCACCATTTTTCTGCATAGTTTCATTAGCTGTAGCTTCTGGGTTTATTTTTATATGACAATTTCAATCAGGTTTTAACCTCTTAGTCAAATTTTTGCTCCATTGCACTTTAGACGATGGAGCAGAATGAAAAGTGAAGTTTTCAGGGTTTTGTTTAACAATTGAGAATTTAAAAAATATTCTGCCAAGAATTTATAGGATCTGCTGACCTTTACATTCACTTATTCAAACTTGGTAAAAAATTCGTAGAGAACAAAAAATATGCTATAATTTGCTTTTTCTGTGAGCGAAATCTTTGATAAAAGCTAAATGCATAGGCATGGAATTTTGCACAAGTTTTGTCATTGTAGTAGATCATTACCTTCACAATGAGCACTAGAATGACATTGTATTAGCATGCACTATCTAATATATTTATGCGATGTAAGCTGTGGCTTAATAAGGTTTTTTCATCATTGGATGTGGCTTATAATCAAGGGCAGCTTATATTTATTATTTTTTTACCTTATCGAAAGGTATAAATGACGTTCAGTCTTTCCTTGGTTATGTTTTATCGACCAAACTATCTTTTCACCTTCTATTCTTTTCAGCATCATGTGTGCATCCGTCACAGGAGGAATTGTGATGAACAGAAGGCATTTGTGTGGTGTAAGCATCATTACCCAGGTTGTCAATTAAATGTAAGATATGCTAGTACATGAATGCATCCAGAGGCTTAGGTAACCTATGTTCAAGGGCCGCTTACATTAATTTTTTATAACCATTTCATGTGGCTTATAATCAAGGCGACTTACATTCAAAGCCAGTTAAGAATTGAGTAAATATAGTATTATATGTTCCTGTTAGTCAGGTAATTTTGATTTTGTAATTGTCTAAGTTAAGTGGTTTTGGTGGCCCTGTTTTATGGTTTGAGTATTGATTTCAGCAAAACCTCTTGCTAGGGAACGACTCAGCTTTGGCCTTAGCTGGGGATTGAATTTTATCCCTGGCCTTGGCCGGGAAAATCAAAATAATTAGCTGCGGCTGGGGTCCACAGATTGCTGTTTTTGTATTAGTTTTTTCATGGTTTGTGCCATTTTGAACCCATTTGGTCAATAGCAAACACCAACATTAATGAAGTTTGGAGCAAGGTACAGTATTATAACTAAAAACATTGCCTTTCACCACAGCAAGCACTGTTAGCCTTGTTCATCTAAGCTTTTTTTCTTTGGTTCACTTTACGGTTGAGCTGATTTCTAGTGCCTGTTAGTCCATAATAAGATCTCACGGGATCCATGATTCATAATAAGAGAATTCGCTATTTACACAGGTCGGAATTGGCATCCAGCTACAGTACACAATCGGATTAAGTCCATTACCAATCCATTAAGACAGTCACCAGATTGAAAGGTGGTGAATTGATAATCACATTTCTGCACCTTGGTGTTGTTTTGGCAAGCTTTGAAAACTGAAAAGATTTTTTCTGTTGGTATACTTAACCCTTTGTATACTTGTCGGAGAATGTGATTGATGTTTTTCCAAGTTTCAGGCGAACTCTTTGAGATAAATTGTTTCAACACTTTAATTGCGGGGTGACAATCATCCAATTAGTTAGAAAATGTGTCAGGCTATGGCTGTTATCCCGCCTGTCCTGTCTTGTTCGTTTACAATTTCAACGGGTTTGTTTATTCAAAAAAATATACAAAACATGATAGAAACGAATCCGAAACCATTAAATAAACACAACAACCATCCAAACAAGCACTTTGAATGGTTTGGTGTTTTCTACATGGCTTGCATCTTGTTACGAATAGCCAAAAAAAGCAGAATTCAGTGGGAATGATCTTCATAAAGATAAGAAACATTGTTCGTGAGTTTCGTCACAGTACCAAAGCCAAAGGTATGTTAATGAAAGCCTAAGAAATAGCAGGAATGCCACAGCACACTTTGATTATGGATCAAGAAACACGCTGAAGCAGCATACATGCAATGCTGGAAACATTTCTGCTGCAAAAAAGCAATTATTCTAGCCTACATATAATTTGAAAAGTTTGGCATTGACATATTCGAAAGTTGTGAATGGGAAATTTTGACAACCATTGTGGCATTGCTAGAAATCTTTGTTGATGTGAATTTTTGTGAAAAAGAGAATTCGTGCATTTCTGCGGCAATGCCAAGTGCAAAGTTTGTTATGATCAGTTTGGAAGAGACTGATTGCGAAGCAGTGGCTGAGCTATTAGGAGGTGCTTCAGCAAAACATTATATAATCAATATTTTTACAGAGGGGATGTTTAAAAACATTTCAATTCCATCAAAAAAGCCAGATACATATGGTTGCAACTCTGCTGAATCCCAGATTTAAAAATGGGCTTTTTTCATGAAGAGAAGCTGATCAGGCGGAGTTATTACTGGTTCAATTGGTTGTAGCAGCACTAACCAAAACAATTGAAAACAAAGGCCAAAAAAGGAAAGAATCTCATATGGAAGGAACACATGGGGAAGCCACTGATAGAAAACATAAAAAAACAGACAGTGGTTCTACCAAGGCTAAATACTTCGCGTTTTTGAATGAGGAAAGCAGTTGCTCCGCTGACAATTCATAAAGATCCATATGTCAAAGCAAACCAGATACTTGTGGCCACATACCTGAATGAACCGAAGTGTAAAAGCAGCATTTGTCCCTTACAGGTGTAGATGGGACAGTGCCACAGATATCCAGAAATTGCAACAATAGCTTGAAAATATCTTAGCTATGAGTTCAATTGCCAGCGAACGGTGGTTCAAAGTGACAAGAGCAAACGGGAGTAGAAATCGGTTAAAACCTGATCTGGAAAAAGTACTGTTTTTTAAAAATATCTTGAAAGCAATTGCGTATGACTCAATAACTTTTGTCTAACATAAGATTGACTACGTTAAGCCGCCATGGTCGGTGTGCAGGAAGTGATACTTCTTGTTCTGACTGCAATGAGAAGAAAAATAATGGAGTAACCGACTAGCTTAAAAAAGTCCATGGTGACTGTGAATATAATAGGTTGATGCATAACAAAAACTAAGTAAAATACACACTTGCTTCTTTAGTTTGTCAGTTTTTTCATGTACAGTACTAATGTAGTCTGTGAAAACCATATGGCTTGGGCAAAGAAAACTTGTTTTCTTGCTGCTGTTCTGTTATGGTAGGTAAGTATTGTCATGTGAAGGTTCTTTTGCTGCGTTTTTGTCAAGTGATGTTGGTTTTTGCATTTGAAAAACTGACAGCAGTAAAAGATCTGTGTAAATTAACTGGTTAGTGGTGACATGTGCTTTGCACCTATACATTTGGCTGGCAAATTGCAGGTTTGCCATCTATTTTATTAAGATTTCTACTTCATATTTTTGAAAAAAAACTCTTTGCTTTGCAGTGCGAAAAATTTTAAGAACACTTTTTCAAGATCATATCCACAACGATAATGCATGTGCAGCATACATTATTCTTGCTTTTTTTTAAAACTAAATCTAGAAACATGTTTGACTGCCCCGGCTGGGGCAAAGTTTAATACCCAGTCAAGGCCCTGGCTACATTTAGTGCCCCGGTCGTTCAGTACCTCTTACTAATTTTGCTTAATAACCTTTGAAAGATTATGTGGTTATGCACACAACTCAGATTGCATTTGTTTTGCTTACATTTTTTGCAAAACGTGATCTTTACTAGGGTATTATATTTGTTTTTTTCTGTACTTTTTTCAAGTTTTTTTTATTTGAGCAGTGCTAATGTGATACACATTAACCCCAAAATGCTCTATACGTTGCAAGTGAGATGTTTCATGAGCATGACCTCTGAACAACTTGCATAGGTAATGTGCCACCATGTTTGATAATAGTTAAGAGGATCTAGTCAAGAAAGAAAAATGTGACAGTGACTTTGTAACATAATTTTTACAACTGCACACTTAGAGATAAGGTCTCCACTGAATGTGTTGTGCAATTCAAATTAGAACTTGACTAATACATTGGTGTGCTCTAATCAGCCAATATAACAATGATGCTGATGTATCATATTGGCAAAATTCCACTGATGCGTATCAGCAAAATTTGCTCACGAAGCCGCTCAACTGTGATTCCTAAACTATAACTTGACATTGTTAAATTTTGGTCATGAAATCATCATTGCAAAAATATGAACAGTTTCATGTATTTTTTCTGTTGTGAGTTATTCCCATTTTTTTGTGAGTTGGTTTGATATTTTCGTTTGTATGTAATATTGGATCTATGGGTTTCATGAAAGCAACCGAAAACATTATGAGGCATGGATCAATGTTATAATTGTGACTATTGTGAACTGGATTGACATGACTGCAGTGACTTCACCCACCTTTGTGCCTTGCGGTGATCAATGGCTGTATTCGATGCTATTGATGACTTTGTACAATAGTCAAGTGCGAGTATGACAAGATGGCAGCTGCCTTTGTGTCTGTAAATTTCACAACGATTTTCAGGCAACTGGTTGTCAACTAGCAGATTTTTTTCTGGTCTGGATAGCTGAGAACTAATGTGTGTAGTATAGGCATTAAAAATGTCTTTTATCTGTGGCTTGAGTAAAGCAAAATTATCGACATCAGTTGTCAGAAACGAAAAAATGTCAATATTTATTAAAACTCTTTATTGGTCAAGTTCTAATTTTAATGCATTTACTTAGCATTGCTGATGCTTTTGCTGCTTGGTGGTGATCAGTGATGCTTAGCACAATGTACCATGCAGTGTAGAAATGGAGTTAAATATCAGATTGGTGCATACAAAATGCTTTAAAACACAAACTAAGTTGCATTATAGAAATTAGGAACTGGATTCAGCGGTGGCAACATACTACTCTGAAAAGTTAAGCACTAATTGCCGCTTTTTTGTCCAAATAAATACAAGAACCTGTTTGAAATTTTACAATTGCTTGAAAATCAAGGATCGAATACAGTATTTTATTCAACATTCCAGCTTAGTCATAAGCTATTATCAGGATTATAAATAAAATACAACTGTGAAAAGTTGAATAAAATGATGTATTTAGTGTTTGATTTAGGGAGCATGCAGTTTAGTAGTGAGCTCATGTTTGTGGCGATATTGTTCACAATAAAAATCAAGGATGCTGTCCAGTTTCTAGTGTTACGCACATAATTAGGGATGTGCGTTATGGAACATCTAGAGGCTCTGGAATATTCCGGGTTATTTATTCTGAATCCAGAATATCGAATCTTAGTCCAGAATAACTGAAGTCTTGTATAGCGCTATGCATCAGTGTACACAATTCAACTGCCCCATGGGGATGGCCAGAAAACAAAATTACTACTTTCCGCTGAGATGTTAAAACTAACATCGCAAGTTCAACCTCAAGTGGCAAATTTGTAGATTCAAGTAAGCAGACGGCAGCTTAACTAACTAATAGGCCTTACAGAACAAAAAAGGCTCTGGTGTCAGTAACCACTTTTGTTGTGTTCTTGACCGTCGAATCTCAAGGAAAATTACACGACAGTTTTGAGACATAAACATGTTAACAACTGTATTACACAGCTACAAGCAAGCAGAAGAATCATGGTCGCAAGTATGGAGGGTACACAACTTTTCGGTTTGAGCTGTATTGGTCACGGGACTTTTTGGTCTTGGTCGTCTCGAGACATTTCGGTCAGATTATGAAATCTTGCAGAAATCTTATATGTTCACTTTTTAATGCAAACGTACTTAAATCAACATAAGGTTTTATTTGACAAAATTACAAACATGATCCAAGATCTCACAATTAATCAGCATGAACATGATTTTCATTATCATCAGCAAGCAAATTAAATCATTGTTGACATTTTCAATTGAATACGAATTCTTCAAGCTCATAATTACAATTCAGATTTAATTGCAATCATGACTCTTCAAAAGGGAGTTGGTATAACACCAGCTAGCGTGACATTTCGCCTGCCTATATAAGCATTTAAATAAAGAAATGCAATCAGTTGTTTATGTACAAAAATGTCCCCAACCGAAACGGCCAGACCAAAAAGTCCTGTTCTGAGTGTGGAAACATTCCACGACTGACATAAACAATTATGCCATCACACGCAGAGTGCACAGGTCAAAGATGCCATGCAGTGCACAGCCCCGCAGGCTGCAACAACTTCACATTTGCTCTTCGACTGATTACCATTGGTCTGTTAAACATGGCAGGATTTCAGAATTTAAACTATTCGGACCAAAGGATTTTTAGAACATCTGGAAGCACTTTCATGTCCCACACTTAAAGAAATCTCCGTGTTTGGTGCCAAGCTACCAGATATCAACAGTGCCAGGTAGCAACTTAGCTAGTATGTGGACAAAAATAGAGCAAGGCGATAAACTTGTGGATATTTATCAGATACAGATAATCACATATGTCGGTTAAACACATAAAAATACTTGGAAAATTGGCTATGCCATTAAGTGTGGGACATGAAAGTGCTTGCCATTAACGAAACTGGTCTGAAAAAAATGTTGTAGTCTAGGTATAATGTTGTAGGTATCTGAAAAAAATGTTGTAGTCTAGGTATAATGTTGTAGGTATCTGAAAAAAATGTTGTAGTCTAGGTATAATGTTGTAGGTATCTGAAAAAATGTTGTAGTCTAGGTATAATGTTGTAGGTATCTGAAAAAAATGTTGTAGTCTAGGTATAATCTTGTAGGTATCTGAAAAAAATGTTGTAGTCTAGGTATAATGTTGTAGGTATCTGAAAAAAATGTTGTAGTCTAGGTGTAATGTTGTAGGTATCTGAAAAAATGTTGTAGTCTAGGTATAATGTTGTAGGTATCTGAAAAAAATGTTGTAGTCTAGGTATAATGTTGTAGGTATCTGAAAAAAATGTTGTAGTCTAGGTATAATGTTGTAGGTATCTGAAAAAA
>Ga0210059_1009252_pt1 | contig 15417 bp, 13 predicted proteins | sample Ectturendosymbi2_FD_188042 | JGI IMG/M metagenome (GOLD analysis project Ga0210059, IMG submission 188042) | Ecteinascidia turbinata endosymbiont from Florida, USA - Sample 2 (SPAdes) (version 2) | ecosystem: Host-associated > Tunicates > Ascidians > Unclassified | place: Key West, Florida... | reverse complement strand
CCATTAAACAGCTCTCTAGCGCAATCGGCGGAGGAGCTAGGGCGTTGGTAAGGCAACTGAAATTGCTGGTTTTAGGCTGAAATCAAAGTACGAATATATCGTACCCCGGTTCTCAAAGTGTTAAGAGCATTCTGGAGTTGATGCTTCCATTCAATACAACATAAGTACTTGTACATGTCATAGACAAAGTTACATGTTGATGCATGAGAAAAATTGTTTGTAGTCATGGAAAGCACTGAACAACTTTCCTCCTGTGGTTATTTGTACATGAGAAAGTGCATATCTGTGACCATGAAACATTGGGAACATTTCAGAAGAACATCGCTTTTATGCAATGCGAAAATCACAACTGACATTCCCGTTCAGAACAATGTTTTTTTAGCAAAGACTTATTCTGGTGGATTTTTTTCTGTGAGATTTTACTCCTGAATTTGCTCTAAGTGATATCTGTGATGCCACATCAACGCAATACTTGAGATGCCTATAATATACCTGTGTTTTCTTTGATACCTGCAATATCCATAATGTCTGTTACACCTGAAATATTGACAATACTTTGGGAAACTAATAAATGTGATAAGTACCAGCTAGAGCACAGTACACTTTGTGATATCAGCGGTATGCTGCATTTGCAAACATACATGACGAGAGTGGGCGTGTGCCACACTCTTGCAATTGTGGTCAGGAGTGCAGCACTCCTGTTAACTTTTCATTTTTTTGACTGGGCAGTTCTTTGTTGACAAGACCTAAGGCAATATTCGGGAATTTATTGAAACGTTTTTGGACAAATATGGAATAGGAGACTTAAAATTGCAATGCAGCTTCAATCAGCGCAAAAAAAGAACCATCTGTGCTGTATGCGACTTTTACAAAGACGATATAAGCGAGGAACAGTTGCACAGCAAAATCTGGCAATTTTTGGCAAGCAATAATATAAACAGTACCACTCCACATGCTATTTTGAAACTGTTTGTGGAAAACTGAACTTTAACTAATTCATATCTGAGTTTAACATCTTTGCTGCGCATGTATTCGCATTGCCTTGTAGTACCTGCAAGGTAGAGTGTACCTTTAGTGCACTTTGTTGAATTTAAACTATCGCTGATTGACCATGACCAAACTTAAATTGAATTCTTGTTGTTCACTAAATATTCAATCCACTGTGACACACGAACTTAATGTTGAATGTTGGATGGATATTTAAATTTATAGGGCTGCAGTTCGCATAAATACTTGTGAGTAATTATGTGTTTTCAACTTTTCACGATTCCAGTATAATCTGTTGTGAGTGTGTTCTGAAAGGTTTGAAAAAACTTACGAATGATTGAATAATTGTGAATCACCTGTAAAATTGACATTATGAGAGAGAGACATATTGGTGTTTCAATTGATAGTATTGCCAAGTTACACAGGTTTTGAAGTCATATTTTGTGATGACATGGATTTTACATGCCCATAGAAATTTCAAACTTGGTGCCTATGTTTGCAGATGTCCATTTATGTGATTAGGGTTTTTTACACAACTTTGAAAAACACATTGCAAGCCTCAATGATTTTTAATATTAAGCAGGATGCCTTTCATATTTGGGTTGCAATGACTGGTTCACAGTATATGTCAGTTGTGCTAAAGGTAGATAAGATCCTGGCGATGCAACACAAAAACTGTGCAAAGTACATTTGTCTGGGTATAATGTTTACTGTCATGCGTTGCAAGTTTGTTTGTTGCACTATGTTATCACAGGAAATATGATGAAGTATTTCCAACAAGCAATTATGACTCATACTGAACCATTGTGAGAAACAACTGAGTTTTGGTTCAAAAAACATCTTGGGTAAAAGGAGGAAAACACTCAAGTTGTTTAGTGATGTTCGATTTCTTTTTCATGCGTGGAAAGAAAAAATTTACTCATCAAAAAAATATAATATTAAATTTGAGTTTAGCACTTTTCTATAAATGTCTCTATCAGTGCTCATAGTCTGATTGATTTAAGTTTTCTATTGTGAATGAAACCATGGTTCTAATTAGCACGTTGATCAGTCACTAGAATATGTAAATAACAAAGTAAAACAAATCTTTAATGCAGCAGAATAGGTTAAAATGTATCAGTATGCTGAAAAAGATAGCATTTTTTATTGCTTACTTTACTGTGACAGGCTGTTCCCAATTATTTTCAGTTTTTCATGGAGGTGCTTCTCAAGTCTTTTTGGTGTAGTTTAGTTTGACTATATTGCTTGATTTAAACTCTTAAATTTTGCACAACCTAAATTTAGCTGTGTGCCTGCATTTTCACATGACATTGCTTGTTTTAGTAATGCTCTCTTAACGGTTGGATGGTGCAATTTTACTCTTAAATTCAAAGTGCTGGTTTCATCTTTGTGAACAACACTTGACAGCTTCTGCTTTTCAGCAAATAGACAATTCCAAGTTGTAGTCAATGCTGTGTCTTTCTAAGCACGAAATATTAGTACTGCATCTTGTGCTGAACCTAAACAATTTTGCAAATATGTTAGAGCTTTTTTTTATATCTTCTTGTGTTGCAACCACATGCTGGGCATGCCATTAAATGCATGATGTGCCATGAACGAGATGTGCGCTAAGAATAGCACTGATATGTAAGTGACAGTGCGAGCAAGCAATACTAGAGTGATCTTGTCAGGTGGTATCTGTCATTGCTTGCTTCCACAGTGTGAAGCTATGTGTGCTTGCTGCTCAAGCTTCCTGAACGCAACACTTTCTTGCAAGTTCATTTGGAAGCAAAGCTTTTATACAGGTTTTTGGATATGTATAAGATATCCGTATGATTGCAGGTGTAACAAGAAAAATGAGGTAATCTTTCTGCAATACAAAAACTACAACAACATTATTTCACCTTTTTCTCTAGAAATTTTATGACAATGAATGGAATACTCGAATAGAAGGTACCTTTGAGTTGCATATAATTTTGTCATTCTTTCATCACACATGATTGAAGTTCTCTTTATTCCTCAAAGCTACCCATTTTGCGTATTAACTACATGTTCTGATTAAGGAAAACCAGCCTGTTTTCGGTCACAATGTGATGTAATTAGATACAGTATATATATCAATTAGCAGGTTGAACTACACGGCATGTATGTCTATTCAATAATAAATTAAGTCATGTGATAAAATAAAAAACACTTTCATGTGGTTTAATATTGCCATTCCTATGATGAGAAAGAAGTGGTTGTTATAATTTGTGCAAAAACAAATTTATCTTTTTTGAGGATAAATTTTTGCAAATCATTTAATGAGAATCTGACAGTCTGTTTGCAAAAATGAAGAATTCAATTAAATGGACCAGAAAATTATAATTTTTGCAAACTGTTATCAGGCAATATAAATCCATTTATTGTCTTTCTTCGCAGAAAAGGAAACGATTTCAATCTTACCACCACTCCACGTGTTAGTTATCCTGCATGCACAATACCCTAAAGCGGTTTCTTCCTTAATTAAAACTTCATGTTTTCTTCCTGAATTAAAACTTCCATGCCTTAAGTACGTAGTTACTGCAGACGAATGTCTTCTTGCAGCACAAAGTGACTTTTAATTGCAGGTATTTATTATTTTTAGAAAATTTTACTGAAATGTTTTTGTCACCTTGACTTTCACCTTATTTTTGTAGCCCCTCAAAAAAAGAACCACCTGCTGCCACCAAAATACATCACATTGTAATTAGGGATTCAGTATTCTGGAATATCAAATCCTGGATTTGAATCCTTCAGTATTCGAATCCAACAATCAGTGTTTTAGAGAATTTAGATTCAAAATAATTTTGAATTAAATAAACTTGAAAAATTTATAACTTGGCAAAACAAATAATTTCAATAAATTTTGCAGCGCCACTCTCAGTAAGAAAGAAACGCTCAAAGAAGCTCACAGCACTGCATAGTGACGTAATGAGCTAATTAACAGGTTGTGTGATTGCTGATTGGCATTCTAAACCTCTGTGCGATCAGCTCATTTTCCACCTAACAAGCTATTCTGGAATAGGATTCCACATTCTGGATTAGAAATGAAGATTTCGGAAGGTTCCAGAACCTCTGTAATGCTAATAATAACATCATTGGGTAAAAGCCCACAAAAGAAACTGAATTAAGTAACACTAGTGCAGCTCTTCACGGTATTTGCTCTCTGTCTAATATCTTCATTCAATTGAACTGTATCATAATCACTACCACTGGCGATTTCTAATCATGTGGTTGAAAGTAGCCAGCTCACTATCAGAAGATTTTTTGGCTTCATATCTGAGAAATCAGTTTCCAAACTTTCTCCAAGCAAAACTGCTTGTTTGGTTGTTCAACAAGCTTGAGCAGTCTGAAAAGTGGAAGTGTTAAAAAGGAAAAATTGGAAGCACATGATGCAGGGATATTTGATGAACCTCAATCTAAGTGTAAACAAAACACCATGTTGTTGCTGTCTGGATCTTAGGTGAAGATACTTCTATGACATTTGTTGTTGTATGACATGCTTATAGCATTGAATAAGGATATAGTGTTTCCAGATTCTCTTCTGTGAATATGGCTATGCTATCATTGCTGCACTTTTTTTTCAGTGTGTATTATGATCCAAAACAGATGTCTACTTAAAACAGCATTTGTAGCTACTGCTACTTTCAGTGATGTGCAAGATAAGTTACCAAGTTGATGTTAACAGGCAATCGAAATTCTTTCAGTTCAGAAGTATCGTGGGTCCGTGAAGGTAGTCAGCCTGATGTTGATATTTCAATGAACTTTTGCTGCATATGAGCATCGTCAGTATTATTTCAGTAAAAAACGGAAACATGGATTGCATTGCTGAAACCTTTTCAAAGTATGTGTTTCAAATATTTAGCAGACTTTATGTTTATCATCATGGCCATGGCCACTTACGTTTGAAGCAGCTAATTTTCAGATGCCATTTCATTGAAGCGATATGCCATGTTTACTTGCTTTCGGTGCAAAATTAAGATGCATGGGTAACGTCAAGTTTTAACTAAACATTTTAATAGCATTTTCAGTTGATAATATTGCTTGAAATAACTAAAATTTGCTGTCCCACACTGTTCCAAACTACATCTTCCCACAAAAATAATTTGTAACAGACCGGTTGATACACTTTTAGTTAATATTCATTTTTACTAGCAGAAGCATTAAAACACTTCACAATTATGCACTCAGATCAGAACTGCTAAACGCAGCCACAGGTGTCGATATTTCCTCCTGTAGTATTGTAGAAACAGGCTAATCCTTTTTGTTAAGGATGAAACCTTTTGTAAGTGGAATGTGCTAATACCGTTAGTGTTTTGGATTAAAAAAAAAAAAAATTCATATTATGTCGAGTCTGTCATGAAAAGTTCCATTTCTTGTGCAGTAAATATAGTGTTTTTCACATAGGTATGTTTTTATTTGATTATTCCACAGAATGGTAGAAACTAATTCAAGCTTTAATTCGAAGAAATCAAGGTGCAATATCGGCTAATGACTGCAATCTCTATGTCGCAGACGTCATAGTCTTGTAATCCGATTAATTTTGCGGACGATTGACCATACCTGGTGCTTGTAAGGCGTTAGTGCTATGGTAGGAACTGTGAAAATTTTTTCGACTGTGCTATTCGTGTTTTCAAGCACAAAAAATAAATTTTTTGTAGGCCTAGTAACGTAGCCTTGGGCGAGAGCAGTTATCTCAGCGCCAGCGTATCGCTCAATCGACAATGTCCAAAGCTATTCTTTATCCGGCGGTGGTTGCGTGGTAAGATCATCTGTTGGCATTCCGCGCATGCGGAGTATGGTTACTCGAGACAGATGTGCAGGTTATTTCACTAATTTTGTTTTTCCAGGCTTGCGTGTAAAGTTCCCTTGAAGGTTTATGTGATTTTTTGAAGTGCTCACTATCATAAGTTACTTAGCGAATTTCAACACTCTGCTGATCCGTGTTAATTTTAAAATCTCACAAAAAAAGCAATGGCTGTTTTGATTTTTCTATTCGTGAACAGATTGCGTTTTGTTATAAATATAGGAAGCGAAAGTGCTTGTTAAGATTAAAGCGGAACTACCAGATTCGTTCGAAGTTGCAGACTACAGTGGCGATATGTGCTTACCATGAACCTGGAATGGGCAGGCGCTTGCTTATCAGTACCTTTTTTGTCTCAATTTGTTGTATGTTGATCACATCCATTTCATCCATCGCGCTTTCAAGGTCTGTTTCTATCCTAATATATGACGGTGGAATGATTAAACTCTATTTGTGGTAACAACGCCACCGTTGTAAAATGTTTGATGCCGCAAGAAGGACTCCCGACCAACCAAACATATAGCATCATTTCCTTAGATCAAAAAACTGTGTCACTACTTAACTGTTTTTCCATCTTTATCAAGTTTGGCATTTGTTAAGTGAAAGGTTATCAAAACCTCTGCAATTCTTTACTGCTGCAAAAATGAAGTGCTGCTAGTTGGCAGTGCAATGCACGTTTACTTCCCCGTCTTTCGAAACATGACAGGTAGTGCTGACAGTGACATTCACGATTCGGTTGAATTGCCACGTAGCCAGCGCGTTTTGTAATAGAAGGAAGTGTGTACTTTTAGAATCTGCAATTTTCACCTGAACTTGGCCATTTTCTTGCGTTTTGTCCACTTTGAATAGATGCGCTTGAACTCTTTCGATCGTGTACATGGAACTTTCATAAGCTTTTTTGCTCGTCTGTTATGTTGGAAGGGAAGTTGGTCATGCAGTTCATCATAGGTATGTTTTCAGTAGAGAGGTACTGAAACACTGGAACCGGTGTAACATCGATTAGTTTTATTGAGATTGAAGTGATGGGTGCTACTGACATTGTACAGCGAAATGCGGAACAAGTAGGCTTAAAATATTATGTTCTATACAAACATGAAGATATTGAACTGAAGTTTCAACTAGAAAACTGTGAAACCCTTTTTCCTCAAGTTCACACAGCTTGAATTAATAAGCAAGTTTACGCCCAAAAAGTATGACAAAATTTGGTCGTTGTTTCATAGGTTTGCATACAAAATCGCTTGATGATCAAGATCTGGGTAGGGGTGTACACTGTACAGTGTTTGTGAATGTTGATGTTTGAATGTCGGCATCGGTGAAACATTTGTTTCGGTGCATCTCTGCCACGGAATTTTTCAGCCCACGTTACCCAGTGCCTGTTTAAACTTCTTTGTTCCTAGATGTGACTCGCTATTTTTTGATTAATTCTTGTTGGTGAAAAATGACTATAAGGTTAAGAAAAATTTTAGGATTTCAGCGCACGACTATTTCTCGTCTGTCGACTCTTCTTGATAACCTTGACCTTGCAATAATATTTCGATAGTATGGAAGACAATGAACCATGTAATTTCAGTAAAAATGCCGAGATCTGTTTTTGTCAAAAAGTTAATATTCAACACGAAACTCAATCGTTATGTGTGGGCTATACCAGTGGTTCTCTACCTTTTTTGCCCACGGGCCCATCTTTTTTCAAAAATTATCCGATGGACCACTTCGCTCTGCTGACACCTCAAACAACTAGTCGAAAGTGCATTGCACAAGGTTACAATTTTCAGGAACATTCTATCAAAGATTTATGGAACTCTCTGTGGACTACTATAAATTCCCAGGCGGACCACGTTGAGAATCACTGGCCTATACTATGTTGCAAGTGTATGTAGAATTTTGTAAATACTGGTTGTCATTTAAGCGATGGAGCTTTTATGATTTTTATATCTCAGAAGAATTAATTTTTTTAACTGGTTGTGAGAGATACTTTACTTCTGCACTGCGTCGTGCAGGAGCGATGTTTGGCGTTAGCTATCACATTTGATTGACTGTAGTTTTTTTCTCGACGTTTTGAGTTTCTTGCATATGTGAGAATTCTGTAATGGCTTAGTGTTTCTTAAACGTTTTTGTTCCATCGCCCCTTCATCACCCTTGACATCTCGTTGTTGCCCCCAAGCTGCACAAAGCAAAACAAAGCCTAATTAAAAATATATGATGTCATATTTCCGCGCTTTTGCTTTCTTGGTCTTGCACCACTCTGAGAGGTTGGGATGAAGTGCCCTCATCCGGCGAGACTGAAGACATATTTTGAAACTCGAACAAAAACTGTACTTATGTAATTCAACACTTTTAAATACGTGAAAGGCTTCTCACCAAAGCACATTTACAAGCCGTTCAGATGCAGCTGAACAAAGGGTTATTTGCAAATGCTTGGCAAGAGAAGTTCGCCTGAGCGCTGAGAAACTTAGTCTGCGCGCTTGTAGCACAATCTCGCAAAAAGGAAGGCCCTTTCGGATGGGATCGATCAACCGGCGTGCGCGCAAATTCACAAGCAACGAGTTGGGGATGAGTCAGAATCAGAACATTTTCGATGCATCAAGCGTGTTTTCTGGCGTAATGACCGTTTCACGTCGAAACTCAGTTTGTGTAGAAACTGGCTAGTGCACAACAGCCAACAGTGCGCATCGACTTAAACGAAATTACGGCTTCACTTACGCACCCAGCATAATGTTACGTTTTTGTGCCCCTTGCGCATTTTTTCCTCCTTTCTACCTCGAAATTGGTCCCACGGGAGTAATATTGCCCACTTTGATAACCACTGATTTGAAATTTTCCTGCAATAGAGGTGTGCTGCTTGACTTATTAAACTTTGGTAAGTTGGTCGTAGCTCCCACCCTAGTTATAAATAAAACGAAGTAACTGCTGACGTGGCACTTTCTGTCCTAATGCCTGTGTTCTTATTGTCCGGTTCGTTATTAGAAAACCCTGTGTTATACAGTCACCCATTTGTTTAGAAATGCTGTTTCTACCTTTCAATTTTTATGTGAATGTTTCCAGTCTTTGGCATTGATTCCCACTCTGACTTTACCTCTGCCATTAGTCGTAAAGGTATTTTTATACAAGTTTCATGGTGCTTTTGAAATTTAACAACATTTGTCCCGTTTTGAAATATTTCGATGGATTCTACTATTTCTAGATACATGTAGTGTGTGACGTCACGCAGCTTTCGTTCTACTGCCGCGTTAACAACCTTAGCTGACATTGCCAACTGTCATTTGCAATGTACTGGCTGATTTTATCTGTATAATTACTCAGGGCGCGCCTGCATGTATTGTGTAGTTGTAGTGTCTTACTTTTGTATTTCAAGCATAAACGTGGGGACTGCAGAAAATTGACAACCATACTGTCTTGATTTCCAAGCATTGTAAAGGTTGGGGGCTGCAGAGGTTTAACAACCAAGCGGTGGAGCTGAATTCCTGATAAATGTTTCTAGTGCCATCGCAGCACACTCTGCAGCTGTGCTAGGCTTTAAAGCCGTAACTTATGCACGATATACCTTGGATTTTTTGTGCAGTTGTGCGCCTTTTCGCTTTTGTGAGCAATCTGTTCTCCTACAATGTCGATGAGCATGGTTGTGAAGTATGTAATTCTCAATGTATGATCGCATTTCCAATTGTGAAAAAAACGGCCAACTTGGGTTCATCCACACCGTTGTTTTTTCTGATGTGGAGAATTTATTCAGGAAATCATCATCAAAACGAAATTGAGCAATATTATGAAAAATTTTAAAGGAATTAACTGAGAAAAAAATGTACGTCCCGTCATGTCTGCCCATATCTGTGTGGATGCCATTGTCACAAGATATTTAACATTTGAACCAGAAAAGTTCATTCAAGGCCACCACCCAACTACAGCATCATTCTGCTTTGAACGCCGCATTTACACTTTTTGTCAACGGCATGAAACCGTATGATGCTAGTCTCACAGCACTGAAGACGAGCAGATATGCCCACGACTATATCAGGGTGGAATACAAATTTCCCGCGATTTTTTTGTTTACTGCGTCAGTTCGTGACGGTTGTTTGTTGTGCTGCGCATTCGCATCCTGTTCTGCAAACGAGCCATGTATACCAGTCACAACGCTTACTTGCAAGGCGCGTGGCAGCAGTACTGAAGTCAAATTTAATTTTTTGGAGGTGCTTATGCCATGACAAGGTAATTGTAATCCGATTGTGCCAGATATATTTCGCAGTTGTTGCTGTGTTGATTGCGTTTCATTTAATGGAATCTACAGAGTACTTGAAAAATTTTGCTCTTGTTTTACCAGCAAGAAAGTGCTAATTAGGACTGTGCTAGACGCACTGTTTCCAACTTACACATGTCCTAGTGTGATATGTACTACATGTGGCACTGCGCTGTACGGAATGTCGTGTTGTTTCGAATATGGTCTGCTATGTCACGATGTTGTAAGCGGTACAGCTTGTGAAAATGGTTGTGGGTAATTTTTTGTGGTGGAGCAGACATGGTGGAAAATAGGTATATTTGAAATGTAGAGGCGTAATTCGATTGACAATATGAGAAACTAGTGGCAATTTAGTTGTAATTAAGAAGCTGCTGAAATAGTGTGATTGTAATTGAAAAAGTGTCGTTACAGGCACAGGAGTAACAAGCCTGCAATTTAACGAGGAACAAGATGTGTGCCAGTCACCAACAATTTCGCTATAAAATTTTGCCCAACGAATGACAGTTATTCTTGCAATAATAACATTTCCGTAGCATTTTAGATTTTTGTGTAATTAGTAGTTGCATGTGCCTCATAGCTATGATAATTTTTCACCTACAGAGACATACTCTATCTAAATCGCTTTTTGATTTAATCTTGTGCTAATACCCCCAAAAAATTAGGATCCTGTGCTAATACCCTTAAAAATGAGCAAGTCATAGCCGAACAAAGAGCGGTTTTCACCTGCTCTGAGATCACAAGCTTATGCTTCATCCTGCATGCTTTACAGTAGTGAAAGACGTTGTCAGGTTTGCGTAACTAAGCAAAGCGTACTTTATGCGCGCAGAGTATGTCGCGATTCGATTCGTTTGCATCTCAGCTAAAAAATCCTTACTCCGTTTTTCGCGCTTGTGAACTAATAATTTCCAGAGTTGTGTCAGTGTTGTAATTGGTTTGGTTTCACTGCGTATTATCTAAAACCGGAATGAAATTTTGAAGTTGCAAATTTGTGTTTTGATCAAGACAGTTGTTCAACTGTGGAGTGAACTCTCCAAATCGTTGATCGTTTTCACTGGAGCTGATTTCTGAAAACCGCACTACTATGATTTTGTCACATAAGACTTGAAGGGAATACTAGAAGTGTATTTTTCCTTTTCAAAAGCAACTGAGCGTTTTACGTCCCTCCAAATATGATCAGCTGGGCAGTATGACGCGTTGACTTTATTGTAAGACGTGTGTGCTTTTATTGTTTTGATTGTTACGCAGCTTTCTAAGCCTTGGGATCTTAACATTGCTTGCCGACCACCAGCTTCTCGGTGCACTTCTCGTTATTTCAACGAGCCAAATTTTCGGTTAATTTTATTATTGTTCGTAGCACATTTTTTTACGTCAAGAAACTTTCGGCAAGCGCTGTTCGATGAGAGACGGTTTATTTCCGACTGACCGAAGATACGTCGAAGCTCGTTGTACTCGTCGAATTCGCCTTTATCTCCACGTCGCAGGCCTGCGTAAACAAAGCGAAACATCGTCCCGGCCATTGTAGCGTCGCCTGAAAGAACGCAATGTGTATATGCTTGAGCGCGCATGGTGCCACTTTCTTGCTAACCACTGCACTCGTGGGCTTTTCAGTGGATTTGTTCGCTGTGAAGTTGGCGCGTGTGCGCGCAGAAGCTCGCACTAGCAGGGAAGCTACAAAGTAGATCCGTCCTGTGTAGGGCAAGGTAGATATGTTAAATTTTTACAGCAACTTATTCTCCAAATACGCCGAACAGGGAACTGATTACTATTATTATTATTATTATATTCTGAAAGATATTAGGTTAGCCGTCAATGCCTGCTGGAAGTGTTAAATGAGCAGCATTTGTTTCTCTGCTCAACCTGTTCTTACACGGTATAATCAGATGAGAAAGGCTGGTTATCAAACTTTGTGCTTGGCATGAATTTGATTAAGCAATATGAAATCACTTTTGGATGTGTTGACGAAGGCAGCGAATTTCGTAGAAAATCAGGAACAAGAAAATAAGCCCAGTGTTAGCAAAGCAACAATCCCAGCACCCACGACAGAAGTGCGATACCCAATCACAGAAAATGGCGACTCAGGTGAGTGGCGTGTTGTCATCATTTACTGAGCAACGTGTGTTTTTACAAAGTTGACTGACTTTTGTGTAGACCTTTTAGACTGTCACTGTTAAGGATAAGAGTTATAAGTCACGTTATGAGTAAAATTTTCTGCTGCCCTGAAATGTTACGCATTTGCTGCCTGAGACACATTTGCGTAATTTGTTAAGAATATTCCTAGCCTAGCCTAACTCATTGTGAGGTTTGCTGTGTTAAAGGTGTTATACTGCTGCTAAGGTTCTTACTAGGGAGGAACTACGCACAAGCCGTTCGCTTATTAGTCTCACGACTTGGCGGCAATTTCCTGTTGCTGTTTATCACACGGTCACAAGTTGCACATGCCTTGTGCTCAGTCACGTTGTGAAGTTCTAGCTTTTTGCAGTTGGCCCTGTCACGAGATTTCGCACCCTATTGTGAGAAAGCTACCACGAACCAAAGCTTCCTTGACTGGACTTCGTCATCTAGCGTTAAATGATTACAGTTTTTCAGCATTTGCGACTCAGTCACTATTGTTGTGTTTGCTGAGTGGACTTCTATTGCTTGAATGCATACTTACAACATATCTGGCAGATCGTTGATTAGGCGGGTTTCACTACGTCCAGCTCACGTTTGCTACGTTTACACACACTACAAGAAATGCGCAGTTACCGTTTGAAAATAAATTCGGTGTTTCCGTTTTGAATCACAAGAGGGTCATCAAATCTTTTTGTTTTGTAAATCTACAACCTAGTTGTACTTTTTGGTAACACACTTTTTTTTCTTGTTTTTCGTTTGAAAAATGTGAAAAAACTTGCAATGCGATGAAATATAGCTGTATTAACGAATTTCAGTTTGCTTGCTTCTTGCATAAAAGGTAACCGCAAGCAAAGTTCTTTGTTGCTTGTGGTGTTTGAACTGTCCTTTTACTGCTGGAAAATCGCTGAGTAAAGTACCGCGGCCGTGGTGTTGTTACTTAAAATACCACACCTTCCGTAAATCCTGGCAGTTGCTGTGGACCGTATGACGTTTTGAAGCAGCCTACATTTTCCACCTTGCATGTGATGTAAGGTGTTCGCTCATTGCCCACTGAAATATGTGGCTTGTGTTGCAAGTAGCATTTTCATATAACTCTTGTATGTTTAAGCTGTTGAAGCCGAATTTTAAAAAGCACTTGTGGACTCCATCTGACGCTGTTGTGATTTGGAGAATTTTTTGTGTATGTCGCAGGACACGTGGCTGTTTCCAGCCAGAACCGTTGTCCGAAAGCTCAAGAATTTTCTGATGCGAAGGAAAAGCCTCAGCTGGCAAAACTGCAATCAGGTGAGACTTACATGACGTACCAAATGCTCGATCGCACTGGCCGCGTTTAACATAAAAAACGCAACGGCAATTGCAAACACACAACGTTTCTTTATGTAAAAATACTTACTCGTTTTAGCTGCGATGTCTGCTGATACGCTGGAGTTCAAAAGATGCTGGTTGCAGAGTTGTTACCGACCATATGTAAGTTCTCAAATGTGGTTCCATAGGCGAACAAACAGAAACTGTTGAGCCTTAGTGTCGGATTTGTGACACGCTAAACTAAACTGTAAGCATTGCCGTGTTGGTTTAGTATGCAGTATGTTTCATGTGTAGCGGGAAGCTCTTGAAAAAATATCAATTTGCGCGTAATGTTTGGATTTTTTAGGGTTTGTTTCGTACAGCCAGTTGATATGCCCTTGCTGGTGATAGAAAGGTGCTGGAGTACTTAAAGGACTCAGTGACTAGTGAAAGTCAGACCAGTGGAACTTCAACACAGTTTGGCTTTATTTTCCAGTTGACGTTGTTTGAAATGTCGAGTCTCTACGTCAGAAATGGTTTGTTTCCTTGGTAACTGAACGCTTTTACATCTTTGAACACTTCCTGACTAAGCTTTGGGTGAAAAAAAAAACAGTTTGCATGTAGTTGTATTTGGAAGGTATACTACGAAAGGCTCGTAAAGCATAGTAGCTACGGTGGCACTAGACGGTCGTAAGGCTGACATGCACATGCTGACAAACGGCAATTTGTAAATTGCGATTGCTGTTGCTTGTGCTGTCGAAGCACGTAGGGCGGTTGATTTATCTTTTGATTAAGTAATAACAGACTAGATCAAGCCGTTGGTGATCCTGGTATGAACAAAACATTTAACAGTGGCCCGTTGTTTCATGCCCAATACCACTACCAAAACTCTCTTCCAACATGTTAAATGTGTACCCCCTGGTGCTACTGCACGAGGATGGGGATGCTGTTTGGTTGCGTTTCGACAAGCCAGGTAAATGACGTAATGGCGAGTTGTCGCTCCACCGCATGTCAATCAAGAAACGCCGCTGAGAGCTCTTACGTGGTTAGGAGAATGGTGCGCAAAAGTTGTTTTCCTCGACAGCGGGGCTCGTGGTTGTCTTTGAGGTCGTTAGAGCCAATCGCACTGGTACTATCGTCCATGGATTTTGTCAGTTTCCCTGGTTAATCACACTTTTGGCTTGGTGTTATGGATGCACAGACTCAAAAAACTCTATATTCAGTGACAAGAGACATTTTAACTATATCGTTGGAGGTTTTTCCATCTTCGATGTCTCTTTCTGTAGGACTATATTTTAAGGCTGCTTCTTGGCTTGTTTTAAGAAAGCTATCGCGGTAAAGTTCTTGACGCTTGTCAGTGGGGGTTCTTACGCATTTTGTTAAAACCAGGATTTCATTTTGGGGTGCCACCATTCGATATATTTTCAAAGTACCTTATGAAAACATTTTGGTGGATATTATTTCAAAGAAATTAAATTTTTTAAAATTAACAATTTCATGCTGAATACTGAAAAGGCTACACTCGAGGCCACCATCACATAGTGTCTCCAGGTGACCTTGCTATAGTAGTGAACCATTCTTGATATATGCAGTGCGTTTGCACGAGTGTGGTTCGAAACTAATATTGTGAAAAGCGAAACCAGTGTTTGAATGCATGGTTGCTAGTCTCTACAAAGGCCATGCAGTCGAGTCTATCAGACATTTTTGAAAAGAGGAATCGATTTCATGTAACTCTGATGCACCGTCAGTCGTGAAAACTTATTCGAATAAAATTAATTCTATATTAGTTACTTGAATATACAGGGTGTCCATAAAGTCTCTTTACAATTTAAAAAAATTATTAAAAAATGAAATGATGAGATATCGCAATGAGGTTTGTTTTATGTTAATCAATATTTCATAAAGTTTTTATTGACACTAAAATTTATTGTTTCAGACAAAATTTCTTAATTAAAATTTCTTATGTTTAATGATTGAGTTATATGAATCGAACCCCCATAAA
>Ga0210059_1009251_pt1 | contig 15417 bp, 9 predicted proteins | sample Ectturendosymbi2_FD_188042 | JGI IMG/M metagenome (GOLD analysis project Ga0210059, IMG submission 188042) | Ecteinascidia turbinata endosymbiont from Florida, USA - Sample 2 (SPAdes) (version 2) | ecosystem: Host-associated > Tunicates > Ascidians > Unclassified | place: Key West, Florida... | reverse complement strand
CGTTTTTAACAAACTTCTTCTAATTTTGTTGATTTCTCTCTCTCTTAGGCAAAAGGAGAGAATGAGTTTGCATGTTTGATTCCGCTTGTATCTGCTCTTTCTCATTTGCTCGTACGTTGACAGTGAACGAGTGACTAATTCGTTATTTCCAGAAAATGGAAGTTTTGTCAAATTGAGAGAGAGTTGTTTTGCATTGTTGATTCCCAGCAAGTTCAAGATTTCATATAGAACATGTACAGACCATAAGTGTCTGCTACAGTAGGTCATTTTCAAATATTAGAAAAAACAATGGGCCTAAAATTGATCCCTGGGGGACCCCAGATATAATTGAATTTAAAGATGATTTAATATTTACCCCTTGAACGTACTGTTTTCTGTTGGAGAGATAAGACTGTATTAGTTTGAGCGCATTTCCTCTTACGCCGTAATGCTCGAGTTTTGTTAGCAAAATAGAATGATTCACTGAGTCAAATGCTTTTCTTAGATCTAAGAAAACCGCACATGATATGAGTTTGTTATTGAAGTCATGAAGAAGGGTTTTGTACAAGTCTGTAATAGCCAGGGATGTGGAATGGTTGTTGCGAAAACCGTATTGTTGTTGACTCAACAAGTTGTTTTTGGTAAAATAATCGTTAAGTCTTCCCTACAGTACCTCTCCAAATATTTTTGAAAAGTGTGTTAGAACTGATATCGGTCTGTAATTAGTAGGAATTTCGCTATCTCCCGACTTAAAAAGTGGTACTACTTTAGCGATTTTTAGATTCTTTGGAAAAACACCGTCACTTATGCTTTCGTTTATAACATTTGATAGAAGCGGTACTAATAAGTATTTTGATAATTTCAAAGTGCGCACAGGAATACCATCGTGACCACATGATTTTTAGAGTCTAATCCGTTAAGTAGTGTAAGTATTTCTTCAGGAGTGGTTGGTGATAAAAAGATACAATTCGTTTGGCGTGGCAGAAGATATTTTTTTGTATTTGTATCAGTATTTTTATTTGGTCCAGAAGGAGTGAGATTTGATTGAGCCGAAGTAACAAAGCCATGATTTAATTCATCTGCAATTAATTTTGTGGATGAGTAAACTCGTCCGTCAACTTTTAATCTTTGAGGAAAACTAGATGGAGTAGTTTTGCCAAAAATATCATTAATTAACTTCCAAGTTCTTTTTGAGTTTCTGCTGTTTTGGGCAAATTCCTCTTCGTAGTATTTGCGCATAGCTGAATCCTTTACATGAGTAAGGCTGTTTCGGAATTGTTTGTAAGTTTCGAAATCTGTAAGTAGTTTCGATCTTTATAAACGCGAAACAAGTAGTCTCTATGTTTGATAGAAGAAATGATCCCTTGTGTTATGCAGGGCTTTAGTTTGAGTTTATATTCCTTTCTTGTGTATTTCCAAACAGGCATGTGTGTATCCGCAAGACTTTTCATGGACCTTACAATAAAATCAAATTTTTCATTAACATTCCATTCTGAGTATTGCATCTGTATCGAATCTAAAATTTCGTGCAGGTCGCGATTAAAAGCATTGATATTAAAGAGGGTGTCTGTGCACTATTCCGATTATTATTTGCTGTCGTTTTCCTAATATCTCCAACCATATGTTTTCACATCCATGCATTGTGAACTGGAGGTCACGTCATTGCAGATACTTCAAATTATTTTTTTATGTAGGCACCAACTCCTCCAGCTTGCGTTTGGGAATTTTCGTTAATGAAATTATAGCCTGGAAGTGTGGCTATAATTGAGGTTTCTTTAATTCTGGTTTCCGACAGCGCTATAATATCTGGTGGTTTTGAACATGGAGTTACGATTTCTTCAAGCTCGTCAATATTTTTATACAAAGACCTTATATTACGATGTAGCAAGGAGAGATCATTTGACATCAACTTATCAATATGGCTCGCAAAGTCAGTATGTGTAGCATACTGTGAGAGAGGTAGTGATAGATCGCTATCAGAGTGGTTGTTGTTACTCGTTAAGCATTCACAGTCAGGAAACAATCCAGTATTGCAATGTTTACAGTCATTCATCTACGTTTAGGTGGGAAGCAAGCTTTGCACTGCTGCACCAGCAGCCATATATTCAACAGAAAAAGCATTCCAACATATAAAGTTAATACACTTACGTATGCATTTTGCTTCTGGTAGTTTGTTGTTCAAGTATAAGTAGTCGTTTGCACTGAATGTTTTGTTTCAGAATTCACGGAAGGTAATATCTTTGCGGTAGAGTTAGATGCTAAGTATTTTGTCACAGCCCATCTAAATCAACATCAATTTCGTGTTTGAAGAGATCATCAGATGAAGTGACGGTGACCCATTTGTCAGTTGTCTTGAGCTTAGCTTTTATATTGCAATTTCGAGTGTAGCAAGAGGTAAACGTATCAGAACTGGAATTTTGCATGTACTTCAGTAGCTTGTACCGTAGAGTTGTGAGATCTTCACAAACGAAGACGTGCTGTCTTCCCTCAATATTTTTGAGTTCCCGTTTGCTAGTAAGAAACTCGTTTCTTTGTTTGAATGACACAAATCTTGCAATGATTGGGCGTGGATTCTCATTGCTTCTTCTTTTTTGTCCTATTCGATGTACTCTCTGTATTTCATTGTCTTCGAGATCGATTTCGAGCTCATCTGCTATTTTGAACAAAACCTTCTCCCCGTCGTCGTTGTCTTCTTTATTTTCTTCTACTCCGGAATAAGAATATTTTCTCTTCTAATGCATTGTTCTTGTCTGTCAAGTTGGAAGACAAGCAGATTTGTTTTCTGAACAATCTTATCGCGTAGTTGTTCTTTTTCTTTTTCAAGCTGATTCAACTTATTTTCATATTCAACCATCTTTTGTTGTATTCCATTTAGCTTGTTCTCAGTAGAAGTTAGCCTATCCAGTTTTTTATTCTGAATGAGCATTGTTTCTTTCAATTGTTTGATGCCATTCCAGAGTTGATTGAATTTTTCATCTTTTGAACTCGAATTTCTCCATGTAACCTCATTTTCTAATTTCCCTATGTAGCCTCAGTTTGGTTTCTTTATATCCAATACCAATAGATCAGTAATCAGCAGCAAGTTGCAAATTGTTTGATACAGTATTAAGTTAGGTTATTACACACTATTACAACACTATCCCCTGTCTTATTCAAATAGAATATCACATGTTATTGTTTATCTCTCTTTCAACATTTGCAGCTGCAGACATCAACCTGAATCCAAATTACTTGTGACATCACATGGGGAGCGTATTACAGATCATCATTTGAATGCTTGTAAAGAGAAAACAGTGTTGGCATTCTCATATTCCAAAAAAAGGAACATGGTAATTACAGAAGTGCTTTTCATTTCATCTCCAAAAAATGAAGCACTTCTGGAGTAAAAATTATATCCAAACTTATCAATTTAATTCAAGATTAGAGAGCAGAGCAAACTTTGCCTCCAGCTTCCACTTAGCAAAGGTCCATTACTTTGTAGGTAATCTTTGAACTTTGATTTTGTCATGTTTCTGAATAAAGACGTTTGTGTATCTGTTGGTATAGTTGAAATGTTACATTAGAACCTTGATCTGTTGCAAAATTTGGTGATCGCTGACAATGTGGCATATTATTTCAAGATCACATTGTGTCGTGAAAATTTAGGAGTTTATGGAGATATTTGGCATCAAAAGGGGATTCTTCAAACACTGAAGATAGTGAACCACTTGTTTACACAACAGAGCTCAATTGCATAGGTATGCTGCATTTATAACACTAACAAAATGCAAAAAGTAATGTATGTGGCTGTTTTTTTTCACTGAGATATTTCGGCCATTACTTCAGCTCATGAATGTAGACCATGGCTTTTTAAAAGCCGACCCAAATTCTGGGCAACAACATAGTAGTTATATTTCTGCTCATTCTTTGTGAAGAAACTAAATGCTGTCATTGAAACTTCAGAGAATGCCCTTGATTATTAACAGCATTTAATGCTGGATGAGTTACAAAAGGTAGAAAACAGCAGGAATATTTAAGGAGCATTGTCAGTGTGCTGCAGCAAACACTATATGAAACTGCTACATCTCGTGAAAGAATGACTAAGTAAAATCGTCAAAGTGTTAAGAAACACTTGGATTTTTTCTGAGACTAGTGCTAAAATAACAGGAGAGAAACACAGCTACTTTTATTAACTATGCAACTGACAAACTTCTGATAATGTAGTGATGCTATTTTTTGTTTTTGCAAAGTTTAACCCCTTGTGTTTTTCATGTATCATCCCACTGTGCTGATTAGTCTATAAGTGGTACCATAATGCTTTTGTTTACATTTATTCAGATGAACTAAAACCTAAAAATGGTATCTCTTTTTGTTTGATTTTGGCACTTTAGTTTTGTGAGTGTTAAAGTAGTCAGCTTCAGTGATAGTATTCCTATGTGTACCATTGCGTAATGAAAACATTTTTCACGCGATACCTTTGTTGATTTATAACAAAAAACTTTATGACAGTGTGCTTCAAAATGAACACATTAAGCTACTGGCTGATCACTACAATGTTCATCAAGATTCTTTTGTCCTAATTTTGTACTTAAGTTTCATGCAATTACCAGTAAGCATAAAAAATCATCATCAAAAATCAAGAAATTTTAAATATGTCAAAAAACTCATGAAATAAGCAAGTAAAATTTACTAAATGCATATAGGAACATGCTAACTTATCAAAATAGTCAAAGTGATCAGGAAATGTTACAGGTAATAATTTTACTCTAACTACCATGCAAATATTAAAGTACAGCAACGCATTCCAATTTTTATGTTATCTTATAATACCAAAAAGACCACATTATTTAAGAAATGTCTAACTAGTGGTAATGAAAGTATTAGTAAAACAGTTTATTTGTGCAATGAGGATTATTATGTGCTTTACATTTCTCGATTCAAAAAATATGTACAGTTTAGAAATATTTAATGCCCAACTTGGTGTGGCACACAGAATGTCACTTAGAATAGCATTTTGTCATCAAATCATACTGTAACGAAGGCCACAAATAGCCACACCACTAAAGAAAATAAAACTCATTGGAGGTGTAATTGTTTGCGTAAGCCTGGCTGGTGCAGTAAATCTGTTTCCTGGCTGACAAAGCGTTGGTTCATGTTAGATATTTTGCCACCACTTAACATTAAATATTACTTACAAATGTCAACTTGCATTACAAATTTTTAAGTGCAAACATACCATAAAACTCCAAAAAGTTACTACTTTTGGCTAAGGGGTGAACTTTCATTACTCTTGACTTGCAAGTCCAGGCAAGTTAGGACTTCTTCCGGAAAATAGTGGTGCAGGCAAAACACCTAACCAGGATAATCAAAGTTGAAAGTGTTGGCACAATAAGTACAGATTTGGCAGGGAAGAAAAGAGTTGGCAGTAAATGTAAGCATAATTGACAACCATACAGGGGTACACTAACTGCAGGTGCAGCTGATGTATAAAAATTTTTATTCGACCTAGCCTGCCTTTCCAACTCTACTGTATCCTGGTATCCACACTTCCAATTCTGCTTGGTTTCAGGACTACACCACCAAATCTATTATCTGCCATGCTAGTGCTCAATTTGACAAATTCAATACTTGAAATTTGCTTGAGTAGCCTAGCTATTCGCCTATACCGTATTTTTCACATTACGAACACCAATTCAAAGCATTCATAATCGTGAATCATACATACTGTCGAAACAGGCTCTTGAATGCACACCTACAAACTGCAATTCATCCACGGTTACCATAGGCACGCTTCATCGAGCCGCGCGGTTTCAACGGGAAAGTAGAATAAATCCTACGCAGCATGTATGCATTGAGCACCCGCGCGGCCAGGCGCCCCCGGCGCGAAAGGTACCGCAGCCGCGCCGCAGATGGCCATGTGTGCATCGGCCTTTAGAGTGAGGTGGCCGTTGTGCTGCTTGGTTAAGTTGTAGTAACAGTGATCTTTGCAGTGAGGGAAGTGAACTCAGCTATCATAGTATCAGCTTAGGTTGTGTTAAACTGTCTTGTTTGTTGTATTGCAGCGGCATCTATGTGGTTGTCAGGGATAACTATTGTTGTTACAGTATATCTGTGCAGGTGTATTGGCGTTGAACTCCCTGGTGCCGTGAATGTTTGTAAAACATTACGACCTTCTCTCTAGATACATTACGACCTTCTCTCTAGATACGCCACGATATTGCACGACGCCCTCGCAAGTGTAAATTGACTTTCCGTACCACTGTTACTTGATCATCGTGGATCTTTTCCTGCAATTGTATGCTGCGAAGAGTTGAATGACCGCTAGTACAAATGTACCGCACTGGATTGTTGCATTGAGAGTAGGCTGTGTGCTTTCACAAGTCATAGCAGCCAGCGGAGACTTATCTTTGAAGTTGAGCCTTACACCTGAACATAAGTTTACAAACAACGGTTTGCCACGACCACAGGGGGGCAAATTCAGATCTGATGTGAAAATCACGGCATTTTTACTCAAATTCGGATTTACGTTATCAAGAAAGTTATGACACGTGCTTACACATAAAGAGCAGTAAGCGCATGTACTTCTTGTAATATAGACTCATAAGCAGGAGCCTTATTAGCGTAATCGTTATGACGGATCCTGAAATTTACTCAGTTTCAGCGGGTAAGTCACATTCATTGTTTTATTTGCTTTCCAATTTGTACCTTGTTTTCATTTTCCTTCAAAGTTTATCACCTCTTAATTTTTACTATTTGGAGAAGTTTTTGTCGTTTCGCATTGAAAAGAAACTTGCAAAAAGGCAGCATTGCAAATATTGTGAAGATTTCAACATTGAATATAAAAATTATTACTGGTGCTGAGAAATTTATGTAACGATGCAGAACATCTTTTAAAAGCAGTAGTGTTTCTGTATGCTTTCGAGGAATCAGTCGACTGCCATCTGCTTTCGTCTTTTTGCGATGATTCAAACTTGCACATATCTCTATTCAAGTATGTACTTTCCACGATGGGTGTAAGCAAGGAATCGATCAGCAAATTTTTAATAGGAAATCGATTTCACGTAAAATTACGCATCCTCAGTCCAGAAAATTGCAAGCAAAGCTCACAGGTGAAAATTTGAAAGGTTGAAGTAACAGCAGAGAAAAACCTCAAGACTACAATCAAAATTTCGTAATACAAGCTCATAAATCAAAACATCTTAACAAACTGACTGATGTTAAGAATACTAGTGGCGACAAAAAAAACTGACTCATGAAATAAGTGTTTACTCAAAAATTAAAACGACGTTTACTCAAATAAATATAAGACTAAAACATATAACTAGTTGATGCTAATGGCTGAAAAATTTCACCAACTAAAAACTAACTCTTGGTAAAAATGACTAACAACGTAAGAGAAAAATAGTAAGCCATGTACGGGCAGTAAGTCTCTGGGGGACGAATTTAAATCTGCGGCGAGTTCGCTTTAAACGCTGCGTTGGGAGTAAGCAAGCTGTGTTGAGAGAAAAGCTAACGCACAAAACGGGAGACAATATCGGATTGAGTCAAACAACACAAAGCATCGTAATAATTATTTCACACGGGGGAGGATCATGTTCTCTATGTTGATTTGCGCGTCAATTAGGTGATACCATTTATTTTCACAGATATCCAGAGAGTGACAACTTGGTTGTTCGACAAAAGTAACGGTGTATGCTTCGTGCAGAGGTGACTTGTTGATAGAATCCGATATTGTCTCCCGTTTTGTGCGTTAGCTTTTCTCTCAACACAGCTTGCTTACTCCCAACGCAGTGTTAAAAGCGAACTCGCCGCAGATTTAAATGCGTACCCCAGAGACTTACTGCCTGCACATGGCTTACTATTTTTCTCTACCGTTGTTAGTCATTTTACCAAGAGTTAGTTTTTAGTTGGTGAAATTTTTCAGCCATTAGCATCAACTAGTTATATGTTTCAGTCTTATATTTATTTGAGTAAACGTCGTTTTAATTTTTGAGTAAACACTTATTTCACGAGTCAGTTTTTTTTGTCGCCACTAGTATTCTTAACGTCAGTCAGTTTGTTAAGATGTTATGATTTATGAGCTTGTATTACGAAATTTTGATTGTAGTCTTGAGTTTTTTCTCTGCTGTTACTTCAACCTTTCAACTTTTCACCTGTGAGCTTTGCTTGCAATTTTCAGGACTGAGGATGCGTAATTTTACGTGAAATCGATTTCCTATTAAAAATTTGCTGATCGATTCCTTGCTTACACCCATCGTGGAAAGTACATACTTGCCTACAGAAAATCACAAGTTCAAATGTGAAAAGAAGTTTGGTACTTAAGCGTATGATTGATAGAGACTGTATTAGAAACCACTTGCAAATTATGTTACTTCTTCAACAGCAGCGGTAGAGAAAGAAAAATTTGGGCAAAAAATTGAAAGGTTAAAAGCAGCTACTTCTGAACAATATGCCACATTTGACTACACTACTGCTGCTCTGAAAACACTCCCACATGTTCACCTTGATTGGTTAAAATTGAAAACGTGAATGCCTTTCCTAAAATATACTTAAACACTAAGAAGGGCGGAAGATGGTAGATTCATAAAATAAGGGCCTTTACTCATGTTCTTACGCAGAAGGGTCGTTAGAGCGTTTTTATATAAAACAGAATTCCCGATTTTTCGGACTCAAAAATTTTACAGCATCGCAAGCACTGCGAAAGATCAAAGTGCTAATCGACATTTTTCTAGCTATAATAATTGGCAGAACGTCTTTATCCTACAATGTTTCAGTCATTTAAGAGTTCATACATTTCATTGACCTGCCACCAGTGCAGCATTCACTGCGAAGGTAGCCACGTGACCCACTGCGCAGAGCAAGCGGAGACGAGCGCCGCAGATCACTCGTGGCATTCCAAAGCGAGTAAAACGAAACTTCCTTTCTTGAACATTTTCAAAGCGTTTCACCGGAAAATAGTTTCAAATATGCCTGTTGTACGTTTGTCGAGTTTGTCCTATGATATTTTAAATAGATAAAAAGGCATGCGTGTAAATAATAATGCTGCTAGAACGAAGAACACCTCCTTTTACAAAATAAAGCTTAGAAAACATTAAAATTTGTGAGAGGTGTCAGTGCAGGAAAAGATTTCAAAACTAGATAGTGCCATTTGTTTATATGACTAACAGTTTTCTTTTATTTACCAGTGCTACTCGTTAGGAATTGAACAAATGAAAAGTGACGCCATAATTTTTTTGTCTCTTACTTTTCTAAACATTACTATTCCCCTGTAGGTTAGGTTCATTTGCGGTTTTATGAAAAGCTGATAATTGCATACTTATTCTTTTGTGGTACATATCCCACATGTTGGAAACTACTGTTTTGGAGTTAATGCTTTGTGCAGGTCACATATTTGATCTCTCCGTATCAAGCCTTCTATCGCCAGATGTTGCTACTTTTTGGCCAAATAACTAATATCGTCTGCACTTTTGCCAGGAATAACCATCACCAGTTCTTTTTGAGCGAACAGCATGAATCTGTACGGGCCTTGGTGTTCTCCTTGAACGACTTGATATGGCTGAAGACGTTCTCTGACGTCGGCATTGACTTCTCCCACAGTGACGTTGACCTTCAGAAAAGGTCAAAAACAAAAACGTTTCTGTAATGGAGTCTCACGCAGTGGGTTTCATTTCAACCGATGATATAAGTAAATGATTTTTTAATATTGATTCACTGCATAAATCCAATTCATCAGCAACATTTAATTAAAATGATAAAAGCCTTCGCTCAACTGTTGTAAAATGTAAAAAATGTAAAATATGTAAAAATGTAAAAATAGTAAAAAATGTAAAAACGACGCCGGATTTAACAAAACTTTTAATGTTAGCTAAACAATTTATTAATTAGCTAAACTGTAGCCAAATTATTTATCAATTTTCAGTCAGGTCATGTTTTTACTTTGATACCAAAATGTGGTTTAATGTTCACTACTCGTTATTTCAATGCGGCGAAGGGCTTTTCAATCATGTTTCACCGCCACCATGAAGATACGATTGTGCTCAACCACTGATCGTGAGCTCGAGACTGGTGAGGCTGCAACAACCGTTTTCATGTCCACACTGACCAGTAATCAAGTCCAGCCTTCCAGATGGACAGGCGCGTCTTCTATCCAAAACAGCTTTGTCTGTCTACTAAATTTTGAAATCGGTACAAAACGTAATGAAGATGACTTCTTTTCTTGAAGTGTTCCCACCTTACTGGTGCGTTTTGTATCATCAGCCTCTGTGAAAAGAATGTTAATGTCAAAATACTCGTCTCTGGCAATTCAGGGTTCTACGTCATGATAGAGAAGGAGAAACCGCTGGTCACGCATGACCACGTCCATGAGTTGAAGCAAGGCCGCCTGTCTGTCGCTGGCCAGCTCATCAACGCAACCCTTTGTCATGCACGGAGAAATTCTGTGACGTCACAAGCACAGTTTGCTGCCAGGTTCAAAGTTCTTGTTCGTTTGTTTCTGGTGACAAACAAATGGGATTTGATTCATTCGTGCGCTTACTTATTACTTTAATGCACATTAATACCAAACCTTTTCTCTTGCGTGTTTGTTGTAGCGGCCAAGTTCTTTTCTAAATTCAGCCCCACCACAGTTTAGGTCAGCTGCTGCATGTCGCGTTACGATAGATCTGCGCCCTGTTCATTCTTCTGTTTTACCATGATGCATTATTTTAAAGGTCAACCCGAGGCATTCTGCAAAACTAAAGTTCCACGTGGCATTGCTGCGAATCTGTAGTTTTGAGCAAACGCCCGACACTTGTTTTCTGCTCGAACGTTTCTCATTGGTGCGTGTGTGTTTACAGGAAATGCGCGATTATTTCTTTGCATCGGACTTTGCAATTTCTGATTGGATTTCAAAATCAGTCATGTGACACACGAAACATAACTAAAGTGTGATCCAAAGGTTAAACGAAGCGTATCAAGCTTCGTGTAATTCAATCTTTCCTGTCTGTTTACAACCACTTTTTGCCAATCAAACATTGCAGAAAACGAGGAAACTAAATCAAATGAAAATTGGCGGAGGCGTACAAATCTCGTTGCAAGTCGTCAACTCTTGTGTCATCAACGATGTTATCGTCTGTTTGCAATCGTCCATAGCTACTGTTCAACCTTCGTTGACATGAAATTTCACGCATCGCTTCAATGAACAATCGTTAGCAAATTGTTGTTGAAATTCCGAAAAGCGATTTTTCAGTGGTTGTTTCAATCATCCATATTGCATCCCTTGAACTCAAATCTCAGCAGCATGCTCAGATTCCTTTGGCTTGCAACAGAGTAGCATATCCTCATCTGTTTGACTTGTTGACCTGACTGCAATCGAACACGAGATGGTGCCAACTGGCGAATATTTAAACAAAAACTGCTGATTTGACCATTCTGGAAAAGCCCAAAACGGCGGTCTGGCTAGCTTTGAACAAAATAACTGGCCTGTCAGTATTCGTGTAAGTGCAGTGATTTTGTTGTTGTTGTTTCAACCATGCACAGAAACTTTAGCTGCAAAAACCCAGGGTGTGAACAAAGTCTTGGTCTGTGAAACAGCTCATGCAAAGATTTATCGCTTTCAGCAAACTGCTTCTTGCACAGCTTAATATACACATAGTGTAATATCAAAAGCTGAAAACAACACATATTAAACTTTGCATTACATCCCAAAAAGGGTTGTAATTTCAGATCTAAATTTGAAATCATGGGATTTGTGCTCAAGTGTGGGATTTACGTCATCAACAAAACTATAAAACGTGCTTTAACATAAAGTGCAGTAAGGGGATTTACTTCTTGCAGTATAGACGCATAAGCAGGAGCCCGTCATTAGCGTAATCGTTATGACGGATCCTGATATTTGTTCATTTTTGTGGCTAAGTCACATTAATTTTGTTGTATACTTTCCAATTTTTACCTCGTTTTCATTTTTCTTCAAAGTTTATCACCTCTTAATTTTTACGAACTTGTAGAAGTTTTTGCCTTTTCGCATTGAAAAGGATCTTGCAAAAAGGCAGCGTTACGAATATTGCTAAGATTTTCACATTAAATAAAAATAAGTAACTTCTGCGGTGAGATTTACAGTATATAACGATGCAGAACTTGTTACAGTATATAACGATGCAGAAATTATGTTACTTCTTCAAGAGTAGCGGTAGAGAAAGAAATATTTGGGATGAAAATTAAAAGGGTGAAAACAGCTACTTCTGAACAATGTGCCACATTTGGCTACGCTATTGCTGTGCTATAAACACTCCAACATGTTTACCTTGATTGGTTAAGATTAAAAAACGTGAATGCCTTTCCTGTATTTCCCATTCTCAAATAATATATTCCAACTCTTGGCAGGGCGAAAGATGGGAGCTTCATTAGTGTCTTTCATCATGTCCTTACGCAGAAGGTTTGTAAGTGCATTTTTACGAACAACGCAATTACGAAATATTCGGACTCAAAGAAAAGTTACAGCATTGCCAGCACTGCGATAGATCAAAGTGCTAATCGACATTTTTCTAGCTAGAAAAATTGGCAGAACGTCTTTATCCGACAATCTTTCAGTCATTTTAGTGTTCATGCATTTCATTGACTTCCCACCAGTGCAGCATTCACTGCGAAAGTAGCCACGTGACCCACTGCGCAGAGCAAGCGGAGACGAGCGCCGCAGACCATTCGTGGCATTCCAAAGCGAGTAAAACGAAACTTCCTTTCTTGAACATTTTCAATGCGCTGCACCGGAAAATAGTTTCAAAAGACCTGGTGCACGTTTGTCGAGTTTGGCCTTTGATATTTTTAGCAAATGCGATATAAATGTTAGGCATGCCTTTCATGCTGTAAATGAGTTTAAAATGTTATAACTGATGACGTTCTCAGTGGTCTGTTGTGTCAATATCCAGATGATGTTAACAGTTTGTTTGGAGATAGAAGCATTTCAAAAATTTATCATTATATTGTTTCGACAACTCGTGTATCAGCAACAAGTTGTGCCTGTAGTGTGACTCAGCAATGTAACTCCAACCTCTTACCTCACTTCTGCACGGGAATACTCAGCCCCTGCGAATTAACTGAAACAGGTTGTGCAAGCATTACTATTGGCTCACATTTTTGGCTGAACAAGCTTGTTTCCGCTCAACTCATCCTCGTTTGAAATTGAGATGAAGTTGTAAAATCACTAAAACGTCGACATTTTTCGTCAAGCAATCAAGTTTTAAAGGTGTAATGCTTCAGAAAACAACCTAATTTTTTTCGCTTCGAGAAAAAAACTGAAAGCAGTGCATTGTAAAGTTGTTTTCATTATGCTTACGTGCGCTTCAAAGAAACTGGTGCACGAAACTCAAACATCTTCCCGTAGAGGGATATTTTGCAATATTCGTTTTATTATTTCAAGGAACTTATCTAGTGTCAAGTGTTTATGTTGGACCTATACATAAGACCCCATTACAGGTTTTTGAGTTTCAACGTAAAAAACGAAATTTTGAATGTTAATAATTAAAAATGCATGTGTGTGGATAATTATGCTGCTAGAACGAGTGAATACCTCTTTTGCAAGCAAAGCTTCGAAAACATCAAAAAGTTTTAAAAATTGTTGCTGTATTAAAATATTTACAACTAGGTCGTGCCAATTATTTTATTGCCTAACAGTTTTTCATTTACCAGTGCTAGTGGTTGGGAAGCTGAACAAATGAAAAGTAATGCCATAATTTTTTTATCTCTTACTTTTTTAAACATTACTATTTCCCTGTTGGTTAGGTTCATTTGCGGTTTTATGAAATGTTAATAATTGCATACTTATTCTTTTGTGGTACATACACCACATGTTGGAAACTAGTGTTTTGGAGTTAATGCTTTGTGCAGGTCACGTATTTGACCTCTCCGTATCAAGCCTTCTATCGCCAGCTGTTGCTACGTTTTGGCCAAATGCCTAACATTCAGAAAAGGTCAAAAACAATATGTTTCTGCAATGGTGTCTTACGGAGTGAGTTTCATTTCAACCGATGTCCACTATAAGCAATTGATTTTTTGTTATCGCTTCACTGCATCAATTCAATTCATCAGCAAATTTTAAGTAGAAGCACGTTTTTGTTACTTATCAATAGCTAAAATCTTTATCAATTTTCGGCCAGGGTCATATTTTTACCTTGATACCAAAATGTTGTTTAAAATTCGATACTCGTGATTTCACAGTGGCGAAGGCTTTTCAATCATGTTTCACCGCCAACATAAAGACACCATTGTACTGGATCAAAGAACTGGTATGAAATTTAGCAACGAACGCACATTTCCTCTTACTTGCTGACTGGCGCGTATTGAAGACGATTGCTTGGTTGTCATAAAAATGAGCTAAGTTTCGTGTTTCATTGGCACTTGATACTGATTTAGTAATTGTTTTTGTTTGTTTCAAATGATGCGTAATGCTGTGTGTCTGCAAACAGCTCTTTCCATCGTATATTAGCTCTCTTGAGCACCAACTTTCTTAATAATGTACACATCTTCAACCCTCTGCTCAACAACTTTTTTTAAACATTTATAATGTGTTTGCACGGCGATTAATTAAAGCAATCACTTTGTTGTCATAATATTGCCAAACAATTCAAATATTTGTCGAGTTCAAAACTGTTTACCACGAGTTCAAAACAGTTTGTTTGGGTTCAGTGCAAAAGCGCACCCATAATAGTCAATCTTTTCGCATTTACATGTTTAGCAAAAATGCTGACCTCAAAACTAATAACAAAAATTATTGAAAGCCATTCTGAATTTTAGGTGTGCGTGAATAATTGCAATAAATTTGTTTCAAGTCGATCTTGATCAATTCTGGAATTACTTATGGGACTGTTATGTGAAGGACACCTGTTCCCCCGTTGTACCTGTTCCAAAGGGCAGAGACGGCAGTGCCCCCGAAATGTAACCCCGTTCCGATGTTCCGGGTTGCAAGTCAGGCCGAGCTATTCGGGTCGGTCTTAATTTTGTCAACATGTTTCGGGCCGATTGCGGGCCTGCACACAAAATTTATTAATAACACTAAGAGTAACAATTTTTTTCTTCCATGACGTACATTTGTTGTGCTTAATACGGTGACTTTTGTGAGTTAAGTGATTTTTCTTCAGCTAATTCTACTTGCAAACACAGCTGCGTTCGGTTGTTATCTGCTCGGACTAGTCTCACACTCTTTTTGAGAAAGTGACAGCGGTGAGGAAATTAGCACGTGATAGCGTTGCTTCGAAAAGATCAATCATTTGTGCGATTCTTGGTTTGTTTTAAGAAACGATCACCCATAAACCGGCTTTTCATGCCTATAGCGCTTTTCCAGATAGATTCTTTTGTAGCACCATGTCGCCATCCTTGATAGTTTTTCTTCTTGAGAAACATTACATTCTGTAGCATTACCGTTGACAAACAAGCTATGCACATGTCTCACTCACTTGATGAATTTGGCATTCGGCGTAAATCGAGCTT
>Ga0210059_1009250_pt1 | contig 15418 bp, 12 predicted proteins | sample Ectturendosymbi2_FD_188042 | JGI IMG/M metagenome (GOLD analysis project Ga0210059, IMG submission 188042) | Ecteinascidia turbinata endosymbiont from Florida, USA - Sample 2 (SPAdes) (version 2) | ecosystem: Host-associated > Tunicates > Ascidians > Unclassified | place: Key West, Florida... | reverse complement strand
ACTACAGTGGAAAGTGTCAAATCATGAAGTATCTCTGCTATGTATTACATCGTTAGGCTTTTGATGCGTTCGCAGAAACTGGTCTCATCAAACCAGTGTATGAAGTTGTGGGATGCCTACAAAAGAAATCCATTTCCGCTCTCACGCATGTATTAACGAGTTCTTTTCCGCAAAGCATGATTGCGCGACTGGTTCTCAACCTGCTTAAATCTCGTGAAACTATTGCGATGTTGCAGTGGCCTATAGCTTTTGACCCATTTCCGCTTTAGCATTCACGAATATTTTTGAATGTATAAAAACAGTAAATGTTTAACGTGACAAATTTAAACCGTTTTCTTCTGGTGGCTTTTCCTTGCTTGCAACGCATTTTACTTCAATTCACCACATAACCGCTTTGCACATATTAGATTTTATACCCAGAGCAAAAGACTTATACTAACTATTATACACTGTTCCCTTTAAGCAGCTTCGTCTATGGGAGGTCTGCAGCCTAGATGACCCTTGGTCCTTTGCAGCCTCCAACTCCCTCATGCATTCTGCACATCGATGTACTTGGAAGTCATTTGCAGTTCTTCATTATAATAATCATGATGGCGTCATTCATGCGTGTGTCTTAAAAAGCTTGTATTTCCTCAAAGTACAGTAAATGCATTAGCGCCATCAAGTGTATGCTCTATACCACCGCAAAGTATACATCCTCGTCTTCTTTCGTGTATTTGTGTTTTTTTCTCTTTACTGCGATGCATGTTAAAAGTCTAGCGTTTTGCGTGTGGGAGTGAAGACGTTACACACACAACAATGTTGATCATACAATGATCACTGATGCAACAAACAAGTACTCTGTCAACTTCACTCACACACAGTATATCCTTAGAAACAGTGCTACTGTAGATGACTGAAAATATGCTTTATTTGGATGCAAAGTGAGCCTCCTCAGTTGCATCGTGCTAAAACATTAGCAATTTAAGTGAAATCTCAGCTTGGCATAAGCAATACAGTTTCACTAAACAGCATTAGACACAAGCTGAGTATAACATCCGAGGAATTGTGCAGTCCAAAAACTCATCTGAATATATCCATAATTCTTGACATGCAGTTGTGTAACTGCTATGTTTTAGCAGAAGAAATTTTATTTATTCTTCTGGCAATTGTTTGTGTTGCACCAATTTTGTAAAACACAACAAATCACAGCTTACCACACTGAGAATGAGCACAGGCCGTGATTCTGGAAAAGGATGTAGGAAATCCCAAAGCAGAGCCAACAATGCAAACAGAACAGCAGTTGTGCAAATTACAAGACGGGTATCAACAAGCTTAAAATTTTCTGCATATCCAAGGCTAAGAACCACCTGAAAAATAGAAATGAATTTATTTAAAGTAGAATTTCCCAAACTGGGACCATGCAATGAGTTTTAGGGGCCAGCGGCAGTAATCAAAAAATTGACAATTAAAAAATTATTTAATTCGGGATTAATTAAATATTTTGTTTTTAGGCCATAACTTTGAATAAGAAATGCCAGAAAGCCAGTCAAGGGCACAAAAGACTTGGATTGTAACCTAGTTTCCAATAAAAACTTGAGTTAAAAATTTCCATCTAGCAGTTTGTCTCCATGGCCAGGTAACCTGGACCAAAATGGCTTAAACCTACCTTACTTATGACGCCACCTAAAAAAAAGCTGAAATCCAAAACTTTCTAATTTTTTTTCAATGCAATCTAGAAGACTTGCCATATTTTTAGGGTTTCAACAGCTCTATAGCACAATTGGCTGGTGAGCTATGGAGATGCAAAGTGATGGTAAATATGTGGTTCACGCAGGTGTCAAGCAATCCAGAGCTGTATATCTGACCATAAGCAAAATCCATGAAATTTCATAAGCAGAAAGGTCTCATCATTCTGATTTAAAAAAAACTTTGAATTTTTTAAATCGGACAAGTGTTAGCAAAGTTACTGCTGGTTGAAATTTGCAGCGTTCTCGTTTAATTTTTGCATATATTTTTTGTGAGTTTAATGCTCTGACTTAAAATCCCTTGAATCTTTTTCATCTGTGAATATTTTTAGCTGGAATTTTACAAGAATGTGTCAGAAGTGTTTATTAAAAATCAATAATTGGCACTTTCCCTATGATCTTTGAATTTATATTAATCAAGGTCAAGTAGGACATAGTTTTTGTGTGTGCTCATGCATGACCATATTTCAATTGCTCATAACTCAAAAAGGTCAACTGGTATGAAATTCATTCTTGTTTTATTTGAAAGCTATAGGGTAGAAGATTTTTTTATTGCAGAAAATCTTTGCTTATTTACCTCTTTGATATTGTTTTTGTCATTTAAATAACTAAGGGGATTTTGACTCATAATTAATATATGCACTAGAGCGAGCTGCAATAATGATTTTTATCCTCAACTTTTATTCATTTGTTTGACATGAGACATGTTTCTGATAGTATGTTGAAAATAAACAACTTTTTAAAGGTTTCAGCATAGTATTTCAATATATAATAAAAATACAAAAATTTTATTTTACCAACTTTGTTTAATACATTTTTTTTCTGAGGTGGCGTCCTATCTATATGATACTCACCAAAATGCAAAAAAATATGTGTTATATAAAATCAGAACTGCCAAGTGGTAACAAGCAAGATCATACCCGCAAAAAATTAAGAGATTAACCAGGGAAAGGTTAAACAAGGGTACTTTTGTGGTCAATCTGTGAAATCATAGTTGTTACTTTCAGTCTTTACAGAAGTGTTACAACTATGATGCAACAGTGCTACTAGGATTGCAACAATCATACAGTAACCTGAAAAGTATGAAAACTATACATTTCAAGTACAAAATGAGGCTGAAAGGTGTCACTGGACACATAGGAACTGCACCATTTACACAGTTTGCTATTTTGAAAAAGCAATGTGCTATCAAAGTCTATGTTTCATATCAGGTGATCTTCCGCATGATGTACCAATGTTTTCTTGTGCAATTTAGAAAATAATTTGCAGTTTAGAAATTAATCCTTAATCTGAAGAAAGTTGAGTATTTTGCAGATAGATGTGCAGCTAAACATGAAAATTGCACAACCTTTTGCACTTTGTCAACATTCAAATCAGATTTTGGCTTCTTAGTAATTTTTTACAAGATGTAACACAAATCACCATGTGATGGCAATTGTATTAGAAGGTATGCACTGTCCACACACATTAATTGTAACAGCAACAGATGTGTTGGTAGACTGCACTGAAAAATTTCGAAGTACTGTATTTTGGAAACTTTTCAAGTGAGACTATTTGCAAGAGGCAATGCAGCTTCAATTTCACCAATCTTAATGCTATAGGCTAAACAAAACTTCCACTACATTCATCCAAGACAATAAAATATAAAGGAATAAGTCCTGTTAGCACCCATTCTTTAGTAGTGCAAACTTCAACTGATTGTCAACCCAAAGCCATATGTTTAAAAGGAAGTTATGTTGCAGTTATGTATGACAAAACATGGTATACTAGCATAGCGCAAAATGTTGACCAGGAACAAGTAGATGCTTCAATACAATTAACCCCTTAATGACCGCATTATTATCCACCTGTTGAAAAAAATTTTCTACTCAAAATTATTATCAAATATGAACCTAAATACTAAATTGTGTGTTATTTTCCTATTCTAAGCTTTATTGGGGAGGAATGGATTCATGTGCCGAATTTGGGGACACTGGTCATTTGGGCCTGTGTACATGGAATTTTGACTTTTAAAAAAAATATAAGCATGTTTTTGTTTTTTGTCAATATCTTTCATAACAGCAAAGAAAAACTGAAACATAGGTTACATGAAGCAGCACTGCTGAAAAGAAACAACTTTGAAGATCTGAGTCATTACAAAATCAGATATTTATTAATTGCTACCAATTTGCATTGAAATGATTGCCATTTATTCTATAAACATAGTATTTCCGTAAATGACAGCAATGCAAAGACGTAAGTCAATGCTTTTGTAATTATTTACACTACTTGTTGAAACCTCATAACCATTTTACGCCTTAGGCATTTCAAAGTCGTTGTATTTTTTTGTTGAAAAGGTAATTTTTTTCTTTGTCTCTAACAAAGCATTCCAAAACTGATAAGAATCTTCATCTTATGAATGGTTCCCACTTTATCAAAGGAAGCATTGCATACACCAGATCAATGTCTGTTGCAAGTTTTGAAAGCATTTGAAAATGCACTAGAATCGCAGTTGAAGTACTTTACTGGTAATAGAGCTTGAAACAATGTGTGTTTGTTTAGACCAGTGATGCAGTCAAGACCATAACCTTCGAGACTGAGACATTGTTAAAACTCCGAGGCTTGAAATTTGAGACAGGGACTCGAGAGTTCAAAATTTGAGCATTTTGCCAAAATTTTGTTTTGAATGTCGTCATCACTTCTGAGTTGAATTATTTTTTAATTTCTGGCATTTTCAAACATGTTTTGATTGTTTCTTACCTGCAAATAAAACAAACAAAAAATCGTTGAATTTCAGAAATTTTACTAACTATTTCTTTGCAATATTCAAAGTCTGGAGACCCGTAGCCTTTAAGACTGAGACGAGACCTGAAACCTTTGAGACCGAGACTCGCAAAAATGGGTCTCGACATTCCATCACTGGTTCAAACATATATGTACATTGCATTTACTACAGAGAATATTGTTTTTCCTACTGCATGTTAGGCAGTGATAGAATCTCGAGATTTGGTCTTGGTCTCAAGACTTCCCATTTTTCGAGTCTCAGTCTCGAAGGTTGAGGTGTTGTCTTGGTCTCGATCACAAGTACATTCACTTGAGGCTTTGAGTACTGCAAAAACATGGCTTAGTAAAACTTTTGTAAATCAACATGTTTTTGGTCTGCTGCATTTGCAGGTAAGAAACAACCAAAGCAGGTAGGAAAAATGCCAGAAATTCAAAAAATTTGCAACTTCATAATCCACATATTTTCGATTCTCGAGTCTCAGATTTTTCGATGAGATGTCGGTCTCGAAGTTTTGACCAGGTCTCAGTCCCGACGTTTAGGTCGACTACATCACTGATGTTAGGTTCTTGCATCACTGTTGCCTCGCTCCCACCTCAGACCAATCTTATTCACATGTAATTTTGTGACTTGCATGTTTCTGCATAGCAGATTCCCCAGAATTTGTGGCTTCTTGTTGCAGATACCCCAGATTTCAATTACAAAGATGGTTTTGCATTTGTTTGGAAATTATGTTCTCGCCTTTTTTCATAAAGGCTTCAGTTACGCTGGATTCGAAGTCCGAAAAATTCTTTTGCTTTGTATTCGGAACACCAATATAATCACAATCCTATCTATACAAAAGCTATCTAATCATGACAACCAAATCAACAAGACAAAAATATGAACTATGGTAATATTCCATTCATCTTAGCCCAATTCTGGAATACGATATGCTTCAATTTCTGACACTTCCAAAGTGGAAAGCTTGGGACTGTTCAATGTTTCTTTTTGAATCACTGTTACAAACATTCTAACTCCGAAATGCCATGTCACAAGTGTCTTCTTTGAAATCAGATGAATCGCTGTAAAGTTGTTTCTTGTAGGAATAACACAGCATGGATCTCCATTATTGTCATACTACTTGCTATTATAACTTTCACATTGTGGAAACCTTATTTTCCAGTCACTTTCTTGCCATAAAACGATCTTGGTTTCATTCAGTAAGAAGTAATACCTTTTTCCACAAATATCTCGACATAATCAAACAGTAATAACTGTAAAAAAGAATACCGCAAAACCCAGACTTGCGGAATAGTGTTGTCTATCCACAATTTTATGCCCAAATGACCACTGTGCCGAATTTGTCCCAGACACAAATACCTGCCTAAGAACTCACAAAGCAATGATACTAAACAAAAAATGCCAGATTCTTATTCTATAGGAGTGACTCTATAGTCCTGATTTTTTCTGTCGTCCAGAACTGAAAATTTTTCCAAAAAATGTTCATCAAAATCTCTACTGAATCTCTCCTGCTAAGAACCAACAGTCAACAGAATTCAAGATGGCGGGTGTCAAACCTGTAATCACTAAAAGGCAACAAAGTGCTTGAAAAGAAAGTGCAACTCCGGCCGAATTCGGGACACCGGTCGCTGAGTGATAAAAATAACCGTGTGCAGAATAAAAGAACAAAACGTTGGATGGGACGAATTCAGCACATATGACATTAAAGGGTTAATGCATCCTAATGCACTTTCTTCATTTTTGGCCACAAAAAGATGTTATTTGCTGGATACTAATGCAGCCAACTTATTTGCAAAGCACCATGGCTAAAATCAGCTCATGGCTACTACTATGCCTCTTCACGATCAATAACAAAGATAATGAAAAGATTTGAGGAAATTAGTACTATTTCATAAATCAGATTACATTTTAGATTTCACAATAGTAATGGTCACACCATGCAAATAATGGTTCCTACCATGAAAATAATACATGTAAATTACATTATTTTTGTTTAAATTTTAAAAATTAGAAAAATTATCACAATAAAATTGACTCTTTTTTCTAGTTTTTTCACGATTTCTAATGTGTTTTTTGTTTTCAAAATTTTTTTATTGAGGGGATTGAGCATACTTAAGAATTATATTGTTCAACATTCATTAAAATTATTTTTTAATTTGAAAACAATTTTTTAATGGATATATACTAGTATATAACGATATAATTTTTTTGCATGAAGCTCAAGAATAAGCATGGTTCAACAAGATACAGTAGCATCTCCATAATACCAGCCCTTAAATAAAAAAAATGAAGTCAATTGAAGTTGCACTATTTGAGTTGTACGTATTTAAAATATCATCATGCTTGAAAGCACACAAAAACATGTTGCCTTGTAATAACAATTAACCAGGGTTCAAAGGTCACCTGTGAAAAACTTTCTGTCTTGTTTTATTCAGCATGGAACCATGCACTTTACTGCAAAATATTCAATGAAAATATTCAGAGATAAAGGAATGACAATCAGTTGAAGTTCCAACAGGAAAACTACAAAAATTTTTTGGTCCAATTCTCTTGAAAAACACCCAAATTATACATGTCTGATTTCAAAAATTCCAGCTTTGTTGAGCTATGAAGCCTGAGACCTTTCCCCTTATAAAATTTTGTAAATTTTGTTGAGGGTCAGATGAAAAATTTACTTGCTGCCATCTTTGTGGCCTTTAACTATGAAAAATAGATACACTTGCAAGTCTTAATCGTCGCAGAAGAATGAAAGCAGAAAGCAGGCAGATTCCTCAGAAGCTTGCCGCAAGAGCTAAAGTTTGTTTACTGTCTTCGATCCGTTGAGAGAATCCCCGCTACTACTGTTTTCCGCAAATGTTGACATTTACTAACAGAACTATGAAACAGGAAAAGGGAGAATTGATGAACTGTCAAACCATCAAACAAGTTGTGTTTGGAACAAGGAATAACTAAAAATTTGCTTCATTGCACGCTTCCAATGTACGTTGAAAGGCTCTGCCTTCCTTGATTTTTAGTGAACTGTTACGCTCTGTTTAAATCGCGTGGCTTGTCTCTGGCACTCGTCATCGCGTACATATGTTATCTCCAGAGGAAAAGTGTCTTTGTTAGACCGCTGCCAAACGCACATTTTCTTAGCAGTGACTGGTTTATGAGGCTCTGGGAAGGTCAGCCTTTTAGCTTTGAAAAAAATTTTTTAGTAATGTTGTTGCAACTAGCCACAGTTCGTGTGTTTTTCTTTACTTGTTTTCAAGTGCCAACATTTCGATTTGTCTTACATTTACAGGACTGATGATGCATTGGAAAACGCAAAACTAGTTTCCCCATCAATGAACTGTGACTGATTTACTTGTTGCCATCTTTGTGGCCTTTAACTACTTGAGAACAATTATACTTTGATCAACAGTGTTAGGAAGAACACATGGAAAAAAGTTCTCTAAGAAACATATTTCCAATACACAAATGCATCCTTATTTTTGAGAAGACATACATATAGGCCTAACTTTGATTTTTTTCCAAATATATTGGTTATAATATCATTTCAATAGAAATGTTTACATACTGCATGTGTGTCTTTCAATGTTGTCATACAAATAGTCTAAATTGAATTAAGTGCAGCAAGCAACAGCAGAGATCACACGAGATTATTGCTTGTTCACACACGTGGGTGCTACTGCTATTCTTAGCCCACATCCCATTCATAGTGCATTGCGCATTCAACGTCTATCAAGTGGCTGCAACAACATACACACCTTTTTGGCAGCATCATCCATAGCAATTCTAACTGCATTTTGGTCCCATTTGTCAACTTTAATTGTGTTGTCTTCATCCATATTCATGATCAATGAGATTCAGTGGACATTCAGTGAACGAACTCCTACAAAACTAGATCAAAATGAAAATCAAGTAAGGTTTCATTATAGGTACTGTAGTAACTACAAAAACAAATTCATTCCAAAATCAACAATTTTTTTCAGAAAGGCCAAAAAAGTTAAAACATGAAATCTGTTGGAACAAGCTACAGTAACACAAGTAACTATATCATACTTACAACAGCCAACTCAAGTAGCACTTGAGAATGTTTAAAACTAAACACTAAAAGGTACAAGAATGACATCAATTAACACAACCTTAAGTGACCATTGATACACTATGCTGCACCGCCAGAAGAAAAACTAAAGATTGACCTGTTTTTATTTCATTGAAATCTAATGGCTCCCACAGGGTCAGTGCAGAAGATCTATTTCAGTATCATTTTTCCAACTTCAATGTTGAACAGTTTATGGTTTAAATCAGTCATCAGCGAACTTTCGTTACGTTTGGCCCAAACCATCCTTTCAGTCATAATTAAAGGCCCATACTTTTCTTAACACTTCGATCTCATGTTACATACATGTATGTCAGGAGAATCCTTGCACCAGTGCTCGGCGGATGTAAAATATCATTCGTACCAAAATTTATTCATTTCAGGACTGGTTCTGAATGTTTCTTACCAAAAAATTACAGTCCTAGACTGTATTGGAAAGATACAGTACCAGGTCTTAGAATGAGATGTTGAAGTTTCTGTAGTTCATAGGTTGTTTGAAATTATGGTTGTTTTAGTTTGTCTGCCTAAGGGTGAATAGTATCCTGCTGCAGTGAGTGCAGTTTTGATAGAAATGCTTTGATATGCTGTCAATTGATTGAAAAGCAGGAAAGATTGTACTGCAAACAATATGTAAGTGCATGCAGACATGTTGATAAAGTTCATTTGTATAATGCAAGTGTTAGCTGCTTTTATAGTATCAAAAATGCTTTCATTGAAGTGAAACTTCTTCAATAAGATGGTGACGGGCGACGGCAGGTCCATGTGTAAACTGTTTTGGAAATGCTTTGACAAGTTGGCAATTGATTGCAAAGCTAGAAAGGTTGTTGGCCAACCAATACAAATGGGTGTGGATAGAACGGAGTTCATTTCACAGCAGTTGCCGATATCAGAATTTATTCAATTGCTCATCTCCAAAATCTCTGCATAAATTCCACACCATTACATACCCAACGCATAATCTTCATACATAAAACCATAAGAAAGGAATCTATGACTTCAAGCACTTCATTGGTTTTGACAGATTTTGCTGAAAATTATTCATTATACATCCAAGATGAAGCTTAAGGATACTATTGGACCAACAACAACTTTTGCACTGTTCATCCAGTGGTTTGTTGCTTTAAGAGCGAAGAAAATGACCTTATGCATGCCAGAATGTGTTTCCTGTCTGAAAAAATGCAGCACGGTGCTGCAGGGGTTTATTTTATTCAGGAAAGTGTCATGGCTTGTCTGAAAACAAAAATTAAAGTTTTCTCAAATGCTGAACATTTGACAGTAGGATGTGCTGCACAATATAAAATCTGCAAGTTCTTTTACAACTTATGCCAGCATAGAATTGATTAACGTAAACATCACTTGGCCTTTTTTTGCCACCAGCCATGGAAAGTCGCCATGTGATGGAATGGGTGGCACTGTGAAACAGTCAGCAGCAATGGACAGTCTCCAAAGATCCTTGAACAATCAAATTACTGAATTTATGTCTATGATGATGGATCATTTTACCAAAATGCTACTAACAATCATGTCTGACATAAAATCCATGCTGCATCATCTCTTTAGCAAAGTATCTACAATTAAAAGAACACATACTTTTCACTACCTTGAGCTAATCTCTTCTAGCTAACTAGGAATGAAGCAAATCAATGATGATACAAGGTTTTCTCTAACTGTGGATTTACAAATAACTCAGCTATATTTTGTATCAGATAAATAAAAATTAGTTTTTATGTTCTATGTACAAACACCAATGATATATAGGTGTGGTGAAAGAAACTGACAAAGACAACAAAGACTTGTTAGTCACGCTGATGCATCCAACTGGACCAGCATTTTCATTCCACTGGCCACAGCAAAGTGACACATGCTGGGTTCCACTACATTTTTTTTGTTTGATACATATACAGTACAACCTTGGCAACAGTCCAAGGGCAATATCATCTATCTAATATTACAGTTAAGAAAAAATCACAATACAAACTTTGAGAACAGCATGCAGTAAAATATTTACCATGCCTTTAATTGCAATTGAGCTGTCACCAGTAGCTCACTGAATGGCATAATCAATGTGACAAACTGTTTGATACTTTGCATATGTGGTCCTCAAAACAAAATCTGAGAGGTTGATGTTTGATTGTTATGTATTTCATGTTGAACATTGCCAAGGTTGTAATTTTTGAAGTTTTACTATAATAAATTATACTTAGTATTGTTCCATTATTTCAATATTTGTTCTAGCTAGATAGTGATGCAGTTTAACTTCATGCTTGTTGCATTTCTTGTTGTTCTAACTGTTTAGAGCAGGGTTGGCCAACCAGTCAGAGACCAAGAGCCACATTTCTTACTGTGTTACCTCAAAGAGCTACATCATACACATTGTCACACATGAAGATCATCCCATCTGTTCCTCATTCACACACAAACCTTTGTTTAGCTAGATTTATTGTAAATATCATATACCAACATGACAAATTGACTATGACAGAAGTTTACATGTCATCTATTGTTATGCATGTTATTTAGTGGGACTTCTGGCAAACATAAGATCCACATAACCAGTCACAGAGTTACACGCGGCTCACAAGCCATGGGTTCTAACTCATTCTACCTCCTGTTTCTCATTATTTAAATGTATGCATTTTTAAAACACAGCCATAACCTTAAACTAAATATAAAAAACTATATTAAAATTTCATGCAAACACTTCAATAGCCAGTTATTCAAAATTAACAAATAAGCATAAGAGTATTTTATGACTAAATCTCTTCAACAAGAGCTTTCAGATGATGTATTACACATGTCAATAGCACCTCTGTACACATCAAGTTAATAACGTTAAAAAATTTGGTCATGCCTGATTGATTTTGAGAACCACCCTTTTTCTTAACCCCTAAACTGAGGCAAATGCATGGATTTTTATATTTTTTCTTCATATGTGAATAGAAGATATATGAGGCAATCTATTTTTTAAATTTCATAACAACTGAACAACTTGTTCAACAAGTAGAATGAGAACAATTTGATTTTGAAATGAGGTAATGATTTTTACAGTATTTGTTCCACATCGTTGATTCATAAAAAGTACCCATTTTGTACAGTCTAACTTCATGAAACCTTGCCTGATTTTCATATATTTGTTTGCTGAAATCATCACCAAAGTTTTTTAATAGGAAGTGACTGTGGATACGCCTGGCCTAACACAATTCAAATAAAAGGGTCAGTTTATCATTCAAACGGTGTGGGTCTTGTGGTGTGGCGGTTATGCGTCATGGCTGCTATGCCAATGGTTTTCAGTTCGACTCTCACCTTGACGAATTCATTTTTTTTACTTTTTTTCAGGCTTATGTGTTACTTTTACGGGTTAGTGTTACGTTAGCTCAGGGTTAGGCATAGGTTTAAGGTTAGCGTTAGGTTAGCACTAGGGCTATGGTTAAGGTTAGGTTTAGGGTTGATCTTTTACCTACCAAGCCTACTGCACTCTCGTCTTGCGTTACTATTCCGTCACAGGTGGCATATGAATAAGTTTTCAAATTTCAAGATCCACAGGCGTATCTATAGCCACTGCCTTCTTAATATTAAATATCAGGAACATCTGAGATATTAGGTGGCAAAGACCAGCTTTTTTGGATCAGTTGATATAGATTTACCCATTCTTCACATACATTTATGTATTGTCAATTCTTCATGGTATTTTTCCCTGTGCATCTATGATGCATGTCAACTCTTCACATATATAATATTTGTGTTTATTCCATTTTTCTTATGTATCATATTTTTCTGTGTTAAATTTTGTTTAACACTTTTGTTATATCAGGGAGTAATGAATGTTTATCTTTTCTTTCATGAAAAAAACAACATAAAAATCAAAATGATGTACTGTAGTGGCAATTATTAACATTCTCTCTATGGCAGTTATTATGATCCCCTCTGCATCAGGAATCTGTCCCATTGCACTTACAGGCAAAAACGTAAGTGCTTGACAAATAACCCTTCTAATAATAGCAAATGCTTCAGAGGTTTCAAGCAATGTGGAACATAACACCATGCTGCAGTCTCATCATAAGCTGTGCGATTGACAATATAGTTAACCAATGCACACAGTAACATTGCACAACTAAGGGAACAATTAAACTTGCAGAAAAAACTTCAGAAGGCAATAGCTACTGTATATATTGACACAGGGGCAAGTGGCAGACAGCGATGCAGGTCAACACATTAAAAGCTACTAAAAAAAGAGCCGACAATATCAGATCAAACTTGCACACACAGGCCAAGAAGATCCACGAGTAGTTCTGCAGCCCTTTCCTTCCACACGACCTGCTGACAGCCAACAAACAGTGATGACTTTTTCAGAAGTTTCCCAGCTGCAAGATTGCTTTATATGCCTTTTACTTTCTACCAGGCATGTAACCGGGGTGGTACAGGGAGGGGGTTAGCACCCCTGAAAAAAATTTTGCTTTCCCTGAAAAATGTGTTGCCGTTGGACATATAGTTTAAAACTATTGGACATAATTTGAACAATATGAGCTCCTTGCAGAAAGCTTTTCGGACCCCCTGGCCTGGTGTCCCAAGCTCAGAGCTGGTTATGGGCCTGATTTCTACGTACTACAGTAGACTAGATATGATTGAAAGGATGCATGATGACACACCTTCTGAACCGGTACCAAAATCTTCGAAGGCACAAAATGTCGCTGTGGCAAAATTGTTGATGAGCTGGGCTCCATGGCCTCTCCTTTACTAAAAATGGAGGCTGCTTCCCTAGACATTTACTTTTTAGCCATCAACTCCATCCTCAACAGGGCATTCGCCTCTATCAATCTCCCCTCTATATATTGGAGCTTATCGGCCTGACAAATAACAGACAAAAGAAAAGGAGGCTAGATGGATTGACTTTGGGTCCCTGGTACAGAGGCCTATGCCTAGTATGGGATGCAACAGTCATGGATGCTTTTGCTTGGGGCCACTACAAAGACACTGCCAGACAGGTAGGTTTTGCAGCTGCAAAAGCTAAGGCTGCAAAATGCCAAAAATACCATCATGACCTTCAAAGCAATTACACTTTCAACCACTTGCAATAACTGAGACTACTGGTGTGCATGGATGGCAAGTCCACTGCCCCTTCTTTGAGTGGCCTCGCAAAGAAACTTGCTGATATGTATGTCTGGTGACCCCAAGGACTGAGGAGTGCCAGTGGCTCCACCAGCACCTATCCCTGGCTGTGGTCTGAGGAAACACTGCCAGCACAGATTGACCTGTGTCTGTGTGCCAGTTTGATCTGTTATTTATCTATTATTTTTTTAGTTAGTTGTTTATAATGTCCTGACCAGTGACCAGCATCGATCGTAGCTTGCCCCTTGCCCCCTGTGTCATGTACGGCTATTGCCTTCCGAATCCTCGTTTTCTTACTTCTGTTTAGCTTGTGCAGTGTTACCTTGCCCTTGCGCATTGGTTAACTAATATATTCTTAAGCTTTTCTTGTCAATCATTAGATTATCTTGTCAATCACACACACAGCCTGCTATGATCATCAATGAATAAATGATGATGAGACCACAGACCAGGGTGTTATGTTCCACATTACTTGAAACCTCTGTGGCATTCATGCACATACTACAGTACCTTCACTCTGCTAGGCCTAGGCCTAGTCGCCCCCATCTGACATCAATGGTGCCGGGGGTACCCGCAAGCACCAAAGCGCCCGTACTGACCACGGAGTCCCCCGCGGGCCTGTTCTGACAATAGCATTAACATGATTAGTGTCTTCATCACGTTGATGATTATCTATAATTTTTAGCAATGATAACATAATTGAAAACAAATTGAGCAACTTTTATTTCAGAAGTCTGTGTATCAAACCGGTAGCCCTTCGCATGAATCTGTACCAGCTTCTCACTCCCGGATACAGAATGTTGGTGACCCGTGACAAACAGTACAGCGTGTACGATCTACTGTACCGGTAACGTCCGGCTAAAACTACACGTTGCAGTTTGCAACCAGAACAGTGGTGGCCAGAGTCACTTTTTCACTCTATGACTCCGCTCCTGTTCCAAAATTTTTGAATCCGGGTCCGGCTATTCTTCAAACTTGAAATTCCGACTCCTGTTCAGACTCCGGCTACAATCATCGATCCAACCTTAATTCACCCATATTTTTACCTAAGAAATGGCCGCACAGACTCCTGCTAGTGCCGAAATGGAAATGTGACTCTGGATCCGGGTCCGGTTTTTCACAAATTTTTGACACCGGGCCCGGATCCGAAAGAAAAGCGCAGAATCCTACCGGAGTCGACTCCGGTAATCCGGATCCGGTCCCACCTCTAAGCCAGACCAGAGGGGCAGCAGTGTTGAACGGATCAGACATATTTGAAGTCCTATTCAAGTCCAATATTTTTATTGTGTAATCCAGTCCGATCCTAATCCGGTATTACCGTCCAAATATTTGATTCGATACGATTTATATCAGAAAAAAACTCTGATCAAACATTTGACTGCAGTGATCAATGCAGTATGGATTAGAGATGTCGCGGGCAGAAAATTTTTGTCCTCTGCCCGCACCGCGCCAAAAGTTTCTGTCCTCTGTTCACACCGCGTCCGCGTTTGTTGTGCATTTCCCTGTCCGCGACCGCACTGCACCGCACCACCCCACACTTTTCGAGTTTTTACCCCCCCAACTTCTGCCCAGACAGTCTAGCGAACTAGGCATTGTAATGCAATCATCTTATTTTACCCCTCACTTGATGCACTTTATCCCCCTACATTTTTTTGCACTGCTGGCTCTGGGTGTAAGATTTGCATATAAATCCACAACATGTTATCCTTTTAAATTGTCATCCCATACATCCCCCTT
>Ga0210059_1009249_pt1 | contig 15419 bp, 15 predicted proteins | sample Ectturendosymbi2_FD_188042 | JGI IMG/M metagenome (GOLD analysis project Ga0210059, IMG submission 188042) | Ecteinascidia turbinata endosymbiont from Florida, USA - Sample 2 (SPAdes) (version 2) | ecosystem: Host-associated > Tunicates > Ascidians > Unclassified | place: Key West, Florida... | reverse complement strand
CTTTTTATGGCACTGATCAGGATCTTTACTTTGCCAAACGACAATCAACCCGCGGCAGGTGATAACGCGGACTATTGTTTGGTGTTGACACGTCAGGTGCTAGGATTGGCCGTTTTGTCTAGAAGTCATCGCACCGCCAACATCGTCATCGATTCGTAGCTCTTTACATCTCTGACCTGCCAACCACCGTCTCCATAAAGTATGCATATGCTGACGATCCAGCAATCATGCATGCTGATGGAGACTGGCAGGCGGTGGAAGGGGTGCTGACCAAGGACATGGCAACTGTAGGTGAATACCTCCAGACATGGAAGCTAATACCTGCCTCATCGACCCCGCCATCAACGACACCTTACGAATTGTGACTGGATGCCTGCGTCCTACACCAGCGGATAACCTTCCAATCTTCACAGGCATCCAACCTGCTGACTTTCGTCCCAATGGAGCCACACTGTCTCCAGCACGACGTGCCATGGAGTCTGGACATCTGCTCCACTCAGCGCTCACCCATCCATCGAGAGCAAACGCAAGGCGCCTCAAATCGAGACACCCATTTGTACCCGCCGCACAACAACTCATCATTTTTTCTGACAACAACATACGTGCGGCGTACTGGGCGGATCATCAATGGAATGCGGATTGGGCGGACAACCCACAGCACTCCGCATTTTCATCCCCGACACCGGCACTCACCCACCCGGAATGACCCTTGCAAGAAAAGCCTGGGTCCGTCTTAACCGCCTCCGCACCGGTGTCGGACATTTCCGCTCCTGCTTGTACAAATGGGGTACGGCCTCCTTTGCGGCCTGTGAGTGGGCGCAGAAGAACAAACAGCCGACCGTGTGGTCCTTCAATGTCCAATCCATCGACCTCCCAATAGACTGCATGACCTGGCGATTCTGGACGATGAGACAATCGAATTGCTGCTCAGCACCTTCTCCTAGATCTAGTGCGGCCAAGCAATGGTTTGAACAACTCGCTCAGGCGAAAGAAGAAGAAGGTCGCAATGCTTGTTTGAAAGCTTTTGCAATGGATGTGCACTTTTTAAAGGTTTGCTCTCAAAATGTTTGTTTCAATTCAGCACGAATTAATGACAATTCTCAGTGTTCATCTATTCTGCGGGTCTGAAGTGCACATCATTGGAGCTCCAGGGTCAAAGGGGAACCCCAAAAATCTTGCCTGAATCCTCAATGGCCCCCAAAACATTCCGTGTGTAGTCACGGCACATCTTTAAAATAATTGGAAGCTAAATTTTAGAAAATAATTGTAATAAGGAAATTTTTAATCAATCATGTTGTTCATCTTTCTTTTGAGGAAATTAAGTGATCTCAAATTGCTGAGACGTATGGCATAAGTTGTAACATCCTACGATCAGCGTCAAAATTCCCAGGTATTTTCAGACGTTTCGAAACATGAAGGAGTAAAGACTCGGGCCCGAACGAACTGCAGAACTCTGTAAGCTCTGTAGTCTCCCAGATATTCACACAAAAGAATGGAACAACATGATCCTCTTCAGCATCTCGCAGATGCATATCCCACGCGCAAGATATGTTTGCTGTGCTTGTTGGAAGGCCACTCTACACAAACATTACCTTCATCCAGTGTTTTCCAACCTTTTTGAGCTTGCGGCACCCTGCAGCAGAGAAGTTTATTTTGTGGCACTCAGTGGCTAACCAATAGCAATTTTCATAAGGTTTGATGACATTTTGTAAAATGATTTTTAATGATATGTTAAAAAACCTATTAGCTCGTGACACCCCTGAGTATCGTACAAGGCAGAGCCGTATCAGCCGCACTCCATACCCCCAATTGGGGGGGCCCACGCTGTCACAGGGAGCCCAAAATTCAGTCTCGTCACCACTTAGCCCCCAGAGGAAGCTTCGATCCCCAAATTGAAATGTGAAGCACTAGAAATCAGTGATGTTATGGGGCCCTTTGAAAGAAACGCGCTTAGGCCTATGCATTACAGTTACTTTGGGCCGCTTTGAAAGCAAGGTATTTATACATTACAACTACTGTTGGGGGGCCTGTGAAAGCAAATTAGCCTACTTGTACGTTACAGTTGCTGTTGGGCCCCTTTGAAAGCAAGGTACTTTACACATTGCAGTTGCAAAGGGGGGCCCAAGGAAAGTGCCTCGCTTGCCTTCCCTTAAACGCATCACTGTACCTAACCCTGACAATGATCTTATATGAGAATATGAAGCCGATTGAACACGTTTTGCTTCATCCGATATGCGTACTTTCTCACCTGATGTGCGCTTGTAAACGCTGTAATGTAAAGTTATCTTTATATTATTGAACACATTGAAGTTGCTGATGAGTTTATCACTTCAAAAACACAGATTTAACGAGATTTTTCATAATTAAACCTAGGCACACAGGTCGACTAAAAGAAACAGATCTGGGTGGAAAAACCATCAGTGGGAGCCTGGTCACATGCGTCAAAACGCCTACTACTCTAACTTGACGTGAACATTTGAAGATTTACTGCCGTGTTGTTGTTTCGCAGCAAAGACCAGGAGTACAACAATTCGCTAGCAAGCACTGTGACAGATTATGCTCACGGCAATCTGAAATTCATCCACTTTCAGTGCATCACTTTTTCTGCTTGAAGTCTTAACACTTTAACGGCAGTGCTATTCGCTTTGTTGACCACCTTGGAGAAAATATGGTAACACATGGAAAACGCAGAAATTTCGTGATTTTTAACAATTTGGCTTTTTTACCCCTTTTGGCTTGCCTCATGAGGTTTGTCCTGTTGGTGGAACTTTCCTCCTATGTTTTTAGGTTTTTTCTTGATTCATCAAGTTACTGACTACTGTCTGTGCCTTGGTATAATTGTAGTGTGTCATAACTTGCAATATGCATTTTCTGAACAATCACTGGCCTTCCAGTTCTTCAACTAAAGAAATGTATTTTCCCATTAACATTGTGTATCCGCCCTTTGTCATAACTGCTCTTCCACTTTGAGGATGACATGCCAATGAATTGCATTAGTTTGTGATGTATAACGGACAAGGCAACATGTTTGAACATTAAAGACAATGACAACAACTGAATTGAACGAACCCTGTGTTTGAGAGATATGGGTTGCCAGATAAAGTTTGAGAAAATGCACAAAGCGCTGTCTAAGAAAGCCTATAATTATAGCATTTTTCAGCAAGATCTTTATTAAAAAGCCAAGACACCAGTCTGATAGCATGTGGGAACTGCCTCCAAAAAAAGCCAAATATTGAAGAAAAAAAGCCAAAAAGCCGAACAATTTTTTTTGACGCCAACGACCTCTAAAAAAAGCCAAATTTGTGAAATTTGGCGTCAAAAAAGTCAATCTGGCAATCCTGTCTCTTTTCGCATTCTCTTCACAGGAGGGATTGTGACGAACAGCAGGCAGTTGTAGTGGTGTAAGCAGTGTTTTTTTAAGCCGTTTTTGGGTTTCACAATGACACCCAAAAATTTTGCAATGACACCCTAAATTCTGAAAGCCAAAATATGGTTATGCCTTGAAGTGAAACGATTTGAGGAAGGCATGTTTTCCTGCACGTGGCTATTGCAACGGACGGATGCAATGCTATAGGCCGACACAGTTTTCTGGCACAGAATTCGGAAACGAAAATTGTAAGTATGGTATCTGTGCGTTGTCATCTGCACCGCCTCGCTTCGGCCTGTCACTTACCTGCCGCAGGTTTGTACAGTATGGTGTACGAAACTGCGAAAGCAATATATTGCAATTATGGAAGTGCTTTACGGTTTCACCGTTGCGATCGGCTTGCCTGGCGATGATTGCGACTACAATGAAGACAAAAGGTCGGCAGTTGCAGCGCGCATGCAAAACAAGGTGGTTGTCGAGGGAGGCAACAGTGAGAGTAAGGCGTGCGATTTTGGCTATTTGGGCCGCACTGAAGCAGCTGTCAGAAATTAAAAATAATGCGTTTTGTGTTGTTTTCCTGCGACTTATGAAGACAAAACATTTCAACATGGTGCTTTCCTTTGTCAACATTGGCACCTGACCTGACCGAACTGAGCAAAGTTTTTCAGTTGGGATGTTTTGCCGTTGCACAGGTGAAAGCTTCCGTAGAACTGTGCATCAATAAGCTCTTTGATGCCGTTGCAAAATCCGAGCTTAAATCTAATTGCGAAAAGTATGAATTTTGGGAACTTGCAACGCCGGATGATTTGGCTGACTCGTGTGTATCAAGTGTCATGGCGTTTTGGAAGGGCACCGAAAGATTGGCAAATTGATCATCCACAAACGCAACAAGGGAGACAGGAGTGAATGCACCAACTACCGAGTTATCTCTTTGCTTAGCCTCCCAGGAAGAGTGTATGCCAAGTTCATTAAAAACAATGTAAGGCGAAATAATAGAAGCAAAGCTGGAGGACACCCAGTGCGGTTTTCGTAACACCCATAGCACTACAGCACAATTTACCACTCTCCAGAAAATTTTCGAGAAATCTTGGGAGCCTGGCAAAGGTGTATTCACATGTTTTGTCGACCTCGGGAAAGTATATGGCCCGTTTCCTTGTGAAAAGCTTGTGTTGCGAGAGTGCGGTGTTGACGGGTGCCTCTTGCTGGTCGTCAAATACTTGTATTCCTACTCAGCGCCGTACCAGCCCAAATCTTCCCCCCCAAAATGTTCACATGGGCCCCCCTAATGGTGATTTATAAATATAAGTGTTCGACGTTATGCTACATCTCGAGTCCGAATCGCCTTCAAAACAAAATATCCTAATTGTAGACACAATTTTGGCAGAATCAGGCCCGTATCCAGGTTTTAGGGTTTGGGGGGCAAAATACATTTTTAGGGGGGAAAGATTTTTGTTTTTATCATGTGTTTAAAACAAAACTTTCTGAGCACAACAAAATTTGGGGATCACAAAAAAGATTTGGGGTAACTACCCCCGAATGTCCCCGTGTCTGCGGGCCTGGGCTGAACCGTCGCCAAAAAGTCTTCCTTTGGAGGCCTTCACATTTGTGCAGGGGGGCTAAACACTCTGAAAATGTGTATTTAATACACAGCATGAATAGCATTTGCAGATTTTGCAGTTAATTACAAATATGTTCCTGCAATTACCCATAATATGCTCGTAGTTTCCAACTAACATTTTTGAACAAACTTAACAAAAAAATTGGGTCGTACATCATCTTCATTTAATTGACGGCGATTATTTGGAGATGTCGTAATGAAATGCAAATGTAAAAAATTTTGCAAGAAATCAGAATCAATCCTATTGTTCAATTATTAAAGAACTATCACCGAAGGAGCAAATATGAGGCCGGTCAAAGCATGTGCGTCGCGATGAACGTTTTCTTTCATTAGCACAAATTGATAAACCTTACCATGAGCTTAACAGCCTTTTCGAATTTAAAGTACACAATTTATTGATAATCATCACTCAGAGAGTTTGATTTTCACATTGGATTGTCTCTCAGTTTACGCATCACTGATGAATTCCCTCGAGCACGCCTTAAAAATTTTTGTAAAAATTTTTGTGACCATTTTCATAATTGTTGCTTCAATTAAGCCAATCTTGAAACTTAAAAAAGTTCAAAAATTATGTGTGTTAGCAAGAAATGAGTGGTTTGCTTTCCAATTTTTTTTCAAAAAGTGGTAATTTGCAATTGTGCTGTAATACGTGTTACTAAAGCATAAAAAATTTGCCGCCTATTAGAAACGGAGACACAGTCATGAGCTTTGAACCGCTTAAAACAGGGCAGGCTGTAGACTGTAAGTTCTCAAAATAAAGTTAACCCCAAAAATGACAGACATAGTGAGTAATCCTCAATTTTTGTGACTGTAGAGAAATCTGCAAAACCAGGCGAGCGACAGGGTGTACACAACTGTGGCTTTTAACTTCATACAGAAATATCAAGCGTAAAAGTATTGTTTAAGACTCTTCCATTTTTTCCTCGTCAGGGAGAGGGACCACACAAGTGGATTAAATTAGGGCCTCACATCACCGAAATCCGGCCATGGGTAGGGGGCACACAACCTTGTATTTACCCCGGGCATCATCAGACATCTGCACGCCTCTGGGATTGCTGCATACGAAGAAACCAAAAAAGGTGGTATGCTTTTTCTCACCAACAATGTTAGCAATTTTTTTGAAAAAACGTGTCTTACTTTTTCTGAAATCCCTCCGTTGCAAAAAGCGAGACGTTTTAACTGCGCTGTAAGCAGATTGTGAGGAGTCACGCGTTGTTGACAACAGTAATAAACAGCCTTCGTCGTTTGTGTACATACGCACCAACTTCGAACAGGAAAGCATAGTCATGCTTGAATTTTTTTGCGTAGCCTTCCCACACATGCATCTGATATTACGTTATACTACCGAGAATAAGTGAGTTTGTTAACGGACGTTTGTCTTTTTTGCCAGAATATTTGATAAAAAAATTAGCAAAAACGTACTTGCATTCAGGGGTGTGGTTTTTTATCTACCAGCTCGAATCGTTCACTGCACAAGTTTAAAACTATAAGAATGTGCAAGTGTTTATTTCCTTTTATTATGAAAGGCTTCAGTATGCGGTATTAGTGTTTCCAAGCCGGGTTTTCCAGAACCCGAAACCCGAGTTTTCTGGCTATTTTCTACTAACCGAAACACGGCTTTTTTCAACCACGAAACCCGGATATTTCAAAAAACCTGGAATTGTTGTTGCATTCAAAGATTATTAGTAATCCTGATAGCACTGAAGTTTTTAGAGTGGCGCATGTAACGGCCAAATTAGCACATTTGAACTTCCAACTATTATCACGAGACACGAAGTGCGGGTTTTGTTTGCTGAGCATCGTACGTTCGTTGTTAGTCCGTTTATAACATCGTTCAACTGACATATCTAGACGGATCGTGACGTCATTTTGCGCGTAATAGGCGTCTACACATTCAGTTTAAAGACGTTATCAATCAAAGAAAATGAGAAGCGTAGAACCATTATCTTATGCACTACGGGTCAACAAACACTAAAGTGCAATTTGTGCTCCGTTATACAAAAGGAGTTTCAAGCACTGAAAGTTTAATCAACCATTTGAAATCAAAGCACAGAATCCATGTCCATAAGAGTAAAGACCACAAGACTATTCCGGCACAGGAAGAGATCCGATCACAAAATTGTGAAACAGAAAATGAGTCTTTTTGAGTCTACAAAGAAGAGGTCAACTAAATTTGAAAAACTGTTCCACGCCTTAATTACAATCAAGCCCACATCAGTGGAACCAGAAAGGACTTTTTCAGCCACTGAACCATTTTTCACAAAACTCAGAAACAGACTGAATGATAAGAGTGTGCTTTGATTTTCAGGCGTCAGTATTATAAACATCATTAAAAAACTGTACTTAACTTAATTAATACTTCGGCAATAAATTGCGCACTGCCCAGCAGTAGTAATTTCACAATGATATTGAGTTTACCGGTCAAAATCGCATTCATTTCAAATCCCGAAAAATCAGGGGTTTTCCCGGGTTTCTTTTCTCAGTTACCCGAACCCGGATTTTAAAATTTTGCCCCGAATTGGAAACACTATGCGGTACTGCAAGGTTATTGCAGTGATAAATTTTCATTTTATCATTATTGATCACGATTGATACGAATGGATAATTGGGTTGTATCTTTTCAAATACCTTTATTTTCTTCCACCACAGAAGGCTTCCGCATGACCATCACCGAATGCAGTAGTTGCTAGCTCGTCGTTTCAGTGTTTGTTCCTCTTCAGTGTTGTATGCGAGTAGTAGTTCCGAGTACCAACTACCACCTGCCCTGATTGTGACCTGCTACGAGTCAGGAATTATGCATTCTGGGATTCATTTACTAATCCCTATGACATGGACCATGTGTCTGAACAAAACACCTGTCCCGTGATGGTGAGCAACATGAGAACTGGACATAAATCATATCCACAACAATAACGTTTGTATTAGACGCTGAAAATTGACAAACAACAGATTTGTAAATTTTGAAAATGTAGGTAAAGTTGGTGTCAACTGGCATTAATTGCCGTTTGACCTATAACGCAAAAAAATTTGTTTTCTTCTCCATGTGTGATAAGTAATTTCATTTTCTGTTTTTCATGTTACTGACTGCAAGTCCATTCAAGAACTGTAGACAAATCGCAAGAGTTTTCAGTTTTCACAGAAATATCATGCATTGCGATTGTAAATGTTCTGACTACAGGTGTTCGTATCATTTTGTCCCCTATTTTGACTGCGGTACAAATTTTCCTTTTAACAAAAACTTGATTAATGCTTTTTTAAAAAAAGATCAAGTTTTTCATCCAAAGAATAATTTCCGTTGAAAACCTGCTTTCAATGAAAAAAAGAAAGTTGACCAAGCCTTTAGTTACACCAGAAATACAAATAGGTAGTAAGTTGCTGTGGAGCAGCGATTGGTGCAGACTGGTGGTGTTTTGGATCGACTCAGCATAAACTGCCAGCTGAACGACATGTTTGAAGACCGAGACGCCATACACGCGTGAAAGCAGAAACGCAGCAGGTGCGGATTGCCGACGCGGAAGCCGGGCGTAAGGCTAAAAAACGCACTTCCCGTAGATTGATACGAGCGTCGTGAAGCCACACATATTTACAGAACGACGCGTAGCTGGCTTTCTTTTTCTGATCCGCTTCGCTGCTCTCAAACTAACGGCAGACGATGCGGATTTACGGTTGTGTTGCGTTTCTCGTGCCTTGACGGTACGCATTAAAGCGGTAACGTATTGAGCGCTTACGGCTACACAGCAAAGCGAGTTGAAAAGCAGGTTAGTGCTATGCTTGTGTTACACAGATCACGACCTCTAAGAGGTGACGATTTGGATTCAGAAAAAATCTTTCTTATGCATGGGTTCTCATTTCATGAATCCAGATCCGTCCTCGCAGAAACAAGTCTGGTTGACAGGCCTATTTACTTCTGATAACTCAAGCAATTCACTTCAACAGATACACACTTGAGAATTGTATTTTTATTACTATTTTTATTTGCCATGAATCATAATTTCAAATGACACAGAAAGATACTCACCAACGTACAATATTCCACGATGTTCAAGCACTTCTCGACATGTCACAACGCTCATATAATTCTCATATCTTAATGCTCCATCTTAGTAATTTCCGACTAAGAGATCAACGATGTATTTAAATCGGTTCTCTTATTCAAGCATTTTACTTAAAAGTATAAACTCATTATAAACTAAAGATAATTTAACTTTTGTTAATATTGCTAAAAAAGTCTGTACTTTGCTATAACTATACTTAAAGATACGTCTGCACTCCTGTCTGCTAACGATTAAACTGTAATTTGTCACTTTCATATTTCAGCTTACTTTCCAGTTTATGCGGCATCGCTTATAGAGTTTAAGGCGGAACTTCATCATTAATTAAGATTTCGAACGTTCCTGTTCGTAGCTGAATGTTCGCGACCATTCAGCTACGAACAGGTCAACAACTCAGTAAGTGTCAACAACTCAGTAAGACACGAATGTAACTCACTTACGACTGTGGTTCAAGCCGGAACGACTGACACGACAAAGGCGATGCTGGAATGGTACAGCATTTTAGCCTGGCAGAGTTTCATTCGAACAAGCCACTTGCTATCGTCTAAACTGGCAGTGATTATCCCGGACAAGCCACTTTAGACTGGTACAATCCTGCTAGGACAAACCAGCTGACATGGCAACTGGTGCGAGCCGCGGACTACCATTTGTTTACTCCTGATCACAGCCGGTAGTGTACATAGAGTACGAATGCGGGACAGTGACTTAACCTCGGTACCAGACAATGAAGTCAGACCGTAAAGGCGGAGCAAGCCAGTTTCGTCGTCCTGATCATAGTCGGTAGTGTACTGAAAGCACAATGCGGATCTATGACGTAACCTCGGTACCAGATAGGGAATTCAGACCGTAAAGGCAGACGAAGAAAGTCTGAATTTCAGTGCAGAATGCAACGCCTTTTATACCCAAATTTTTGGTAGTTCCCCTTACCTTCAGGTGCCTTAATTGGCTCTTAATTATGTAATTGTTTTCTGATTGGCTGTTTCAAAAGCTTCCAGAATCTTCAGATGCGTCTTGTTGCTTGGGTTTTCACCTGGTCGTGATCACACATCATATGACCCTCGCTCACGTTTAAATGACATTGTGTTTCAGGACCAGCTGACCAAATGGTGGGTTTTGATTGGTTATAAGCCTTTTGATATCGTCCTGGTTGTTTCAGGCTTGCGAGTCTTTCAGCAAGCTTGTTTTCTGTACAGTAATAGTTGTTGCAGGCAAAACTTGCCTGTAACATTCCTCCGGGGTTCACGGAATTGATTGTCTAATCAATTTTTAATCCTCCAAGGTATGTTCTCTTGGGATGTGTTCTGGAGGAAGATCAGTTTCAATTTCTTGTTCGTTGTCATCTTGATCTCGGGGGATTTCTTCTTCTTCTTTGATTGTTTCATTGATTACAGTTGATCTGTATCCCTAGGAACAATTTACACTCATAAAGTAGTCTTCTGGAAGGGTGGAATCAGATCCCAGGTTTACGATTTGTGAAGAGTTTAGTGAATCCTAATTTTTTTCCTGTTTCGTCCGTTGTCTTCGTCTCAATCGTTTACGAGGAGAGATTATGTTACTCCTTATTCGTACAGAGTCAAGGCTTAGTACCAGTACAATGAGGATAATAAGTGAGAGTCCGATGATTAAGTGAGAGTCCGCGGTCACAGTAAACCAAGAAGTTTTTAGTTGTTGGGGAATCTGGAGTGAAATGGTCACAGTGAAAGTGTGACTCTATTTTTTGTAATATTTATCATATTCTTTCCAAATTTGTTGATGTAGTTGTAAGTTTACTGCCATGTTTACGTTTGCATTTTCGTTTTCTTTGGCAAGAAAATATTTACAGGCAATGAGGAGCAAAATGATTCCTCCTATGATGCTCGCAGCGATAATTTTTATGGGTTCGCTTAGTACATTAATGCTTTTGTTAACTACATTTTCCACCAATTGCGAACCTCGGTCCAAAATTGATAATTTCTATAGGTTTTATGGTTATTGCTGCTAGTTTTTCAAGTATCTGTACGTCATTCAAATGTTTATTTTTTCTTTTGTAAGCTTTCTGCAAGATTTCAAATTCTTTTAGTCTGTGTCACTGGTTTCTTGCAATTAGTGGGTGCTTTTTGACCCAATCAGTGAGGTTTTGACGTTCTTGTTGTATTAGTCGGTAAATTTCCGTATTGTGTATGATCCTTTCGTAATTTGATTTCAATAGATTGTATCGTTTCTCAGAAAAGGGATATTTTTTAGTCTTTTAAGTGCTTGTAAGATCAGTTTTCGAGAATTATATTCTTTTATGGAGCGTTGTGTTTCTCGAGCGTTTTGGCTCAAAATTAATTTTCTGTTTTCAATGAACCTCCTCGTGGTTATAATTTGCTGCTCAAGAGGTTATCTATTGAAAGAAAACATGAAGTTTTCAAATCTATATTGTCTATTTGTCAAGTTGGCTGTTAATCTTGAGAGTGTGGCAATTGTATTTTGTCAATTAAAGCTGCTGTGCCTGTAATTCAGTAACTTGGTTTTTCACTTGATTTAATTGTAACATGAATTGACTTTTCAAGTCTTCAAATTTGTCATTTGACATATCAACATATGTTTTTATTTGATTTTGGATTATGCTACTTACTAATGCATCTGCTAAGACAGAGATTAGTGTGACTACTCGTAAAAGTAACTTCTCTCTTTGTCCTAGGCGTTTCGTAGTTTTCCGTTACAATTCCGTATGTTGTAAAATTATTTGGTGGGAAACACGCACCAGCACAAGCAACCAAAGTTCGCTGCATTATGTGTCCCGAAGAGTTACTGCACGTTTTTCATGAACCTGTATCGGTCAAAATGAATTTATATTGTCTCGTTTAACCCTGAGAAAGTTTTATAGAATCCTGAGATTTTATGTGCAGTTGTTGAAGAGATATCGCAAATATAAATGCTTTCTATAGCATTTATCCTTCTATCTGTCAAGGAATTTTTGATGTAATAATTTTGGAAGTTATATCATCTTTTTCCGAGTGTATATAATTTAATTACTGCTAATATGTGGTTTTATGTGGGATTTCACCAAACTTTAAAGTGGTTCCTTGTAATGCTGGATTCCAGACAATTTGTCGTGAAAATCGATATGTGCAATGCTGATCAAATGTTAGAGTTAAATTGTGATGCCTTCCTTGTGGGAAGTATTGCTGGTTGTAAGTCTTGTTCTGGAAACGTACTAAACCATACCGCGGAGATTTAGTGACACTGTCGATTTTTAAAAGATTGAGTGCGTGTGTCGTTAGTGTATGTATTGGAATTTGTCTGCTTTCCTGTTGCTGTCTTGGGATGTGAATAGTGTCATGTCCCAGCGGTGTAGCATCTGGTCCGGAAAGGGACTGGGAAGTGCAGGCTTAGTGATTGACGTTCAGAGAAAGGTTATGTATAGAAACATGGTGTTCTTATGTTGTTGCTTGTCGTAGTGAAAAAGAATTTGCATTTGAAAAGTAGAAATCTTGGTTCCGCTTCAAGGTAGGGAACATTTTGCAACAACCAAAGAGGAAGCGTTTTGTTAATCAGAAATTTTTAGCAAAGGATTGAACATGTGCTCGTTGTTCTCGAGCTAAATCGCCCTTGAGCTTGCTTTATAATATCAAATTTTCAAAGTACATGTTTTTGGGAATAATAATTTTCGGAATTTCTGTCAAATGTGTTAAGTTTAGCTTGATTCATTAGTTGATTGCCACGCGATTCTTGTTGACAATGTTGGTGTGACTGCATGACAGAAAAAGTTTGAAATTGCTATTGTGACAAGTTGTTGCACTTGACACCAAGTATATAGACATATGCGTGATAGACAGTAGAAGTTATAGCGTGAAAAGGCTCACATCATGGTGGAGTGTGCCAGATATGTTTCGCCACAAAAAGTGTGGGAATTTGCAGTCGCAACTCTTGTTTGATTGGTTGTCAATTGACATATTAGGTGTGGAAATTGCATATTCTTGCATAAAATTGTCGGCGTCTGAGTTGATAATTAAACGACAGTTCGTATTGCGACGCTAACTTTGCTTCATGTTGGACTTGCAACATTGCGTTCAGTGGCGGGTTGATTGCAGATGAATGTCTGCATTCAATTATCATTTTATAAACCATAGCAGGAAGTTGATGAGGTTTGTCTTCATGCTTTATATTTTTATTCATTGTCTTTGGTTTTAGGAGTTTCGTTCTAATTTATTTGATTCCTGAACTCTGATTTATTTATGGAATCGTTTTGAAACAAAAAGTAGAGGTCGAGATATTTTTGGCGTAAGCAATCAGTATGAGAATTTAAATTAATCAAAATGATTTAATGAGGTTGACTGTGTGTAATATGTATTGCTTACTGAGTGTAGTGCATGAGTTATTTCAGTAAAAGTTTGAATGCAGTGTAGCAGTGATGTGTAAAGCACCAAGGTAGACGCCTCGCGGGAAGACTGTTTGTTTTGTTATAGCCTGGCTCGTTAATTTTATCTTGATTCCATTATAAACGGCCACTTTATCTTTGACTAATAGATCACGATATTTTCGTGCTGGTGTGAAGTCAAAGTGTACTCCGTTATTCTGAATGACCTGAAGACCAGGTATGTACAGAAATTTTGCATAGGCTTGGGCACAAGCCAGCGTCAGCGTGACTTGGCCACGCGAGTCGCGCCAGAGCGGTTTGGTTTCATATCGACGTGGTGTTTTGATGATGCTTTTTTGGTCCTTGTAAAGCCATTGTATGCAATTGGGATCAAGAATGCGAAAGACAAAACACGTGCAACGGCGGGTGTCAGCTCATAAGTGAGTGCATTCGTATATGGGGGTTTTCGTCCTGTTAGAGGTCTCGGTCTTTGTTGAGACTCATTCCTCCTTTGTGACCAGCTGACATGAGCCAAGTCTCTGTGGATTTTGTCAAGCTTACGATCCAAATTTCGTAAGGTGTGCCGTGTATTACGTGATTTGCCTCTGGTTCTCCGAGTTTTTCTTTCTCGTAGTTCTGGTGTGTGTTGTGTATCTGATATCCCATCTGCTGAGTCGTGGTGATCATTCTGTATGTCCGTCCATCGGACTGATGGTGAGATAGACACGGTTTTGTTTCCTTTATTATCTTCCAAAAGATTATCATTTAATTGTAAAAGTTCTAAGTTTGGAATATGTTCAGCCATGAGTTAGTTTCTAAAATAGCTGTGGGTAGGGGGAGAAAGAAAAAAATGTTACGCTGTTTTTATGAGTAAGTGGCAATCGTCACGGCGGGTGAAATTTATATTATGAATTTGGGAAGATTGCAACGGGAAATTTCGGGTGAAATTCAAAGAGTTTTCAAAACAATAGTTTTGGGGTGCGTCGGTAACGCATGTATGATGAAATGAATCAAGAAAGGACTGTGCTATAAATAGCAAAATCACACAATTTTAGAAATGAAAAATGTGGTCTACGTTGAAAATGTTCAAGTTAGAACAAAAAATTAATGTTCAGCTACATGCTGATTGCACGATGTAGGATTGTATTTTTTTCCCGGACATTTGCCTTGCAAATTGGACATATTGAGTTTTGTCTGCTACAGTTACTACAAACTGCCAAATGTCCGCATGGCAAAAACTCGACAGAAGCTTTCAACTGAAAGCACTTTTTGCACAGGTTCATTTCCTTGAGCTCTTCGAGTTCTTATCTTCTGCTTTTATTCTGAGGTGTGCTGGGTGACCCACTAGTTTCTTTCGATGTCGACGGACGATCCCTGTTTTGTGGCTCAGCGATTAACGTTAAATATGAGCATTTCACCTTTTGAAGAGCAAGAATACTTTCCACTAAGTTTGTAAAGCTTACGAAAGTTACGTTGTGATTTTCAATTTGTTTAACAAAAGCTTCTCGGATTTCTTGATCACTGAAACCCATAATTTTTGCTTCAGCTACAAATGAAGACGCTTGCATTTCTACATTTACTCTCCTTTCCAATTTTCTTCGCTGTTTTCTTGGGTCAAAAATTTGTGGGAATTCGTTCGAAGACGGCAAAAACCTGAGCCTGGAAGCAGTTTGAGGTGCGTTTGCAACAAGAGGACCTGCAGGATTTATGGCGGCCGGTCGATCCAAGTTTGGAAATCTATTAAAAACGTTTACAACGAACTCAGGTCCCTTCTTCTGAAGAAGGTACTCGCATGCCGGAAACCACTTGGCATGTTCGAACCACGGGCAATGGCGAAACTAGCACATTGGGCCAGGGGGGTCAAATCGCTGTTGTAGGGGCCCGTGTTAAAACCGTAAATTATATGACGTCATCGTGCTCATTCAACCTTGGCACGACCTTTCTGCAACATTCCTTTCCTTACAAGTTACGACCAAATCCAAGACCACCAGCGCTGTGCTAAGAAGTTGTGAAGTGTTCTGGTTAAACAAGCAGACAAAAAAAACGGACAATTCATGT
>Ga0210059_1009248_pt1 | contig 15420 bp, 10 predicted proteins | sample Ectturendosymbi2_FD_188042 | JGI IMG/M metagenome (GOLD analysis project Ga0210059, IMG submission 188042) | Ecteinascidia turbinata endosymbiont from Florida, USA - Sample 2 (SPAdes) (version 2) | ecosystem: Host-associated > Tunicates > Ascidians > Unclassified | place: Key West, Florida... | reverse complement strand
ATTCAAGTCAATGGAGATTTTAAATAGTTGTATATCTTTTCGCAATTTGCATCCGGCCCGCAGCTGTTAATCTCGCAGCAATCCGGCCCTCAGAGAAAAAAGTTTGGTGACCCCTGGGTTAAACCATCACAAATTGTTTCCAGAGAGTCAGGCTGGATGGCTTCTTCACCACCATCACGCCCGTGATCTTGCGATGTGCACATTTTTGAACTTGTCAGATTGTGCGTACAGTCTATGAAGTTCATGTGTCTTGGTCTTTACTTACCATGTGTGCACCACATTCCATTACAAAAATAACACAATGGCATACAACATACAGCAAAATATAACATCCCACTGCTGCTTAGCAGAAAAGGCTTCAGCACAGGGAAGCTTGGCGTTCTTATTGTGAAAAGTTGACCGTTTGGTTTCGTCGCAAAAATTTTGTTTGACCTTTTGTGAGTATTTTCGGAAAGTTGGCCTACTTTGCATTTGGCCCCACATTCCGGAATTTAAACAATCTAAATGTTTCCATGTGCACTCTCACAAATACGCTTGCCTCCCTGGCAGTTGAAAATATCCAGTTGTAACCTTCCAAACCTTGAGAATAGGGATAGTCAATGATGCACAATGATCATGGTTATGTCACCAATTGACCGAACTTGTAATTTACAGTTCATTTCCTCTGAACGCGCTAACTGAAGCTCACGCTGATTCCGTTGAGCAGTGTGGCAAATTGATTAAGGGTTGATGGGCACAGTGAGATCATTCGACTGGTTGGTCTCCACTCTCCAGTATATTTAAATTAAACCAGATATTGATGATGGCTTGGTGGAATTCTTTCAGGGAAAATATTTGTTTATAAAAATAAATTAGAACAACGTTTAGCTTTAAGCACAAAGCTTTGGACATTTATGCGAGTTTGCTTGCCCATTGCGTTGATGAAGTGTCTACCAAACCTGCTTCAGCATATCCACCTTAATTCGTTCGTCTTGCACAAAAAACAGCGAACCAACCAATACGTCTACAAATCAGGGGCGGATCCAGTGGGGGCGATGGCCCCCCCATTAAAACCTGCAAAAAAAACTTTTTTCACCATAATTTTGTACAATTCAGGAAACAACGTTCGCGATATAAGGCCATTTTTTCGTCGTTTTTTTGTCACAGAAGTGTTGTGAAGTATACCTCATCACTCTTGCCACAGCGAAGCCGTTATGAAACTTGACTGCCAAATATTACTGAAATCGCCTCCCCTAAGCTCACTGGCTGTTATCCGCCCCTGCTACAAATTACTGCAGTCTCATAAACCACAAAACACTTTCATGTGCTACTACATCAATACGGTGGAGTGGTAACTTTTATCTTGCGCAAAAACTTAACGCATCCATCCTGTTCTAAATATAATTGAATGATGCGTGAAGAAAATGCACTAAAACTACTGTTGTGATCGGAAATCCCGAGCGGCATGTGCGCAAAGCTTCGCACCGTGGCAGCAAGCAACAATAGAGATCACCCGACGAGACCACTCTATTATTGCTTGTTCGCGCCACATAAATATATATTTGTGTTCTTCGCGCACATCCCGTTCGTGGTGAATCACACAATCAACGCAACACCACCGGAGAGTTTGCAACACTACCAACATTTGTTTTCTAAATCTCTGAAGGTATAGGGAAAAGGAAAACATTGGTGGTTCAAGAAAGTAAAGAAAGCTTCCCCAAAATTATTTAAACATTTAGTTTTGACTCAAAAAGAAACTGAAAGCAATTGAGGTAACATTGCATTAGCAGCTACTGGATCATACAGCAGACCATGCAAGTACACACATATACATTGGTGTTTACAATATAATTTTCTCAAGCAAAACCAGTTTCTCAAATAACTGTTTGAACAATGGAGTTACCCTAGGACAGGGGGTGGGCACCCCTGGCACGCGTGCCGAACTTGGCACGCGAGCACTTCTATCCGGTACGTGAGCGAGGCTTGGGAAACGAGATCCTCCCCCCTTCAGATGAAAAAGTTAATAACTTACAAGTCGCAGTAGTATCTGCTGAAACTCGGTGTCCGTTTCTTCATTTTTGTTTGTTAACAATGCGTTATTTAATTTAACCTTTTATGTGCTTTTGATGCCATATGCCATGGCTGCAAACAGAGCCGTATCAGCCGAACTCGATACCCCCCAATTGGGGGGCACGCTGCCACAGGAGCCCAAAATTCAGACCCACCACCACAATTTTTGGTTGGCACGCAGAAGAATTTTGTCATCGATCTAGCCGATTTCGGCACGCAAACCGAAAAATGTTGGCCACCCCTGCCCTAGGGCCAAGTTGAGCTTTGTAAGAACTTATTTTTTTTAGATGTCCATTTTCCAAAAGTACAGGTAAACATGCCTTTCATCTCCAGTAAATACTTTGAGAAATAACAAACCAACCATAATGTTTATGACGACAGTGGAATGAATGAAGCATGCAGCTTTGACTCACATTTTAATCAGAATTCAATGTTGGTTTGGTCTTAATAAGCTACAACTACTAGCCTACACTTTTGGCAGTAAAAACGTAAACAAGTTAATATCAGAAAACTACAAATCTTTGGTAGGCTTTGTGCTTTAAAATTAGTTTTACTACAATGGCTTTCTGTGCATGGTATTTTGCCTGAAAGATATGTACACTGGGTGATTAGTAGATATATACAGTAAGAAAGAATGGTAGGCTGCCAGTTAAACCTTGCAACAAATAGCAAAATGATTCATAAAAGTAAGGGCTCTATATTATTGATTTGAAACCTCTTAGAGTCTTAGATTTTGATTGAGGGAGCAATATCTTTTTGGGCAATCCATGTTACCTTATGTCATCTTACCTTTTGTCTGAGGCCCCTTGTCCTTGGAATGTGCAGTAGACAGGCTATTTATGTTTACCAAAAACCAATAGGCCTCTTTACCCTTTGATTAGGGGACGCTAGCATCTTGGTTTAGGACCTTTAACATTTTGACTGGGACCCCTTGTCCTTTGATCATACAGAAAGCTATTTATATTTCATCATTTCAGTTTGGCTTCTTATCTTCAGGTTGAAAATCAAAATGTTTTAAAACATATCACTAGTAACAACCTAGAGCAAACCAAATTAAAATTTTATTGTGAAATCATTCTAATGATACAATCATCAAGAAAATCTCATAAATTTTTGAAAGCACGTCCACTAAAAATGGGGGCCCCCTCAAAGTGCGTAAATTGAAAATGGGGACCCCATTTTGCACACCCTTGCATATCCTGCACACTCACTAAGACCACTACTGATAGACACTTTTTAGCAACAACAGCATTAATTCCGGATATTTATTTGTGATAATTACGCATATACTGTGACGGTTCAACTTCAATCACAATTACGTGGAGCCTTAACGTTTTCATCAATAATTTCACATTACCTTGGCTGCAAGTAAAAAAGTTTTGTCAAGTAATCGGAGTCCGACCTGCACATAGTCTGAAGGTGTTACAACTTTCACCTGATGTTAATTGCCAGTTGCCAATTCTACACTAAATTTGAAATCATTCAACTGCCACGGGAAGAGTCAGCAGGCACAGCAGCAAAATCTAACGTAAGTAATAAGATGCTTTTGTGAGTGCTGAGGGTATTGACACTGCCATTACTTGCAAACAGCTTGCAATCTGTTTTCTCGATAAAGCACATGTGACTAAAATGACACTTATTACCCAAACAATCGGCATTGGATTTAAAAGATTTCAAACGCTTACGCAAAAATGGCTAGATTAGCAGTTCCCAATCTTTTTTGAGCGTGACCAAAACCTGAGTTTAGTGAACACATCGCGATTTAAGCCTCAAATATGGTATGAAAAAATACTGATTGTATGGATGATTTTTAGCAGTAGCCTAAGTTGCTAAGTCGTTTTTAATGTCAGCAATCTGCTCTTTTCTCAAATACGCACGCTACAGACAGAGAGAGAGAGAGAGAGAGAGAGAGAGAGAGTTTATTGGCGCAAATATTAAACAATTTCATACAAATTAAAGCTAAGGCGCTGGGACACCGAAAAAAACCTGTTAAACAGGTTGTCTCGTCGGGCGCCCCTCGACAGTTTCATAAATTTTTATTGTGGTGTAAATTTGATGGCCGAATTATTGTAAATTTGTTGAGGTTATTGTTTCGAAGAGGTTGCAGTCTGCTGGATGATCAACACAGTTGCACGGGAGTGCTGGGTCGCAACCGGTATCTATCGTGGTTTGCTCAGTTCCGCAAGGAGCTGAGCATGGCAGAGAAAGTGTAAACACAGCTAAAATGAAACTCTGCCCGGGTTTCCATAACCCTTTCCCATCCAAGCAGACAATCTTCTCTGACAGACACAGAGAAGCAGTTGTAACGTTGAAAATACACAACTCATGATTGGATCGCCTCCGCGCGACCCATTTGTTGACCCTTCGCCACCCTTGTTTGGGTTTCGACCCATATTTTAGGAGCCACTGGGCTACATCAACGAGCCAACCGTTGTGTTAAGCTGCAGCGGCAAGTATTTCTTACTTTTAGGGCAGAACCGCGGCGATAATAATTGATTGTACCTTCGTTTTCGCAAACACACACTTTTTGTGCAGCTGAGTGGGTCAAATATATGCAAATCTGTTGAGAGGACATGTGCAATTTTACCCAATTTACAATATTGTCGATATCATATTTGTGAATTATATTGTTAACTAGAAATAGCTAATAACCTAATCGTTTTTGGGAAGCACGTTTACTGCAAGTAGCGTACAAAAATGCTACCGCAGTCGCATTCCATAGCATTTAAATGACATAAAATCTAAATATTTTTCGAACGCGGTGAGGGACTCCACAGCCTTTACGTTAACAGCTGTATACATCAACCAGTCGCTCAAAAATTGGACAAGATCAACATTTTATATGTGAGCAAGTTTTGTGGATAAACGTCGGGAGTCGGTGTTTTAGTTAGAGCAAACTTGCTGCTCGGCTTCGATTGAACGCGTGTTGGTGTATATCAGAAAAGCATGTGTAAATATGAAAAGCGCAATCTTAATGGCGGTCACGAGCCACGGCGACTTCTTGCTCAACTGCACTATTGGCTGCTAAAGCATACGGCTGATTTCGCATTTAACATCGAGATTTTCACGAGCGTATTTGCAAGAAAGCATTACAAACAAATGGTGGCTTTCATCCAAACTAAAAGCTGGGAACTTTACTAAAAAAAACTTTTAAAACTTGTCACTTAAATGAAAATAGACTTTGCATTTGCCGGCTTGAATTTGAACATAATTATTCAGAGAAAACGCACCAGAAAAATGCACGTTTTAGGTATAATGCTTGTAAAAACAAGGGGCATTAAATATTTAAATGTCGAGACTTGGATATTGTTTGCCCCCCCTATCAAAATTTCTGGCTACGCGCCTGAAAGAGGGCGTATGATAGCCACACCTAGCAACGCTACTCATATGCGACCTGTGCAAATCTGAGTAAACCAGACGCAAAATCTACCAGAAACGAGTAGAGACGTAAGCTAACGTGTTCTACGTGGCTTGGTCTTGCATTGACTAGATTCAGATACCTGACCGATTTTCCGGAAACCAATAAGCGTAATAGTTGTTTCGTCACAATATCAAATATTCTTCAACTGAAATACCGCTGTTTGGCCGACCGATAATGTGTCTACAAACAAACTTTCCTCGCTAAAAATGAATAAGTGGCACACACATGTCGCACACATGGCCAAACATATAAACATGGTGGGGCCCTGGGCCAGGGTCCCTTGCCCACCCCCTAAATCCGGCGCTGAATTAGGGCACAGGTACGGTGGACCGCAATGACTAGCAAAATACTCCGAATCAAGCAGAAAAAAATCTTTCAATGTTGCTGTATTACGGCGTCTGGCAAATTCTCCTTTCGAGTTGGGTCCGCAGAGTCGACGCTACGATGCATGAGACCTCAGTTTGAATGGTTAAGCGCCTAACGAATCAAATAAAGATGTTCTCTATTAAAACCGAAAAGGGTTAACGCTTGGATAGAATACTGCATGAAAACCATTCCCAAAGCATCCTATACTTTGCAGTTGCAAGCACACACCCCCATTGAATTCGAGCGACCAGTATCTTTGTGCCAAGGCAGCTCTAACATTCGTCAAGATCTGAAATACTGTACATTGTAGTTGATTTTTGGTCACAACCGTCCATACACCTGTTTGGTTAATGACACACACACTTCGTATGAAGTAAAACGCTGTTTTAAATCAATGTGATTTTTCTTTCTACAAAACCTTGAAAAAGCCTACACCCTAAAATTCAGGGTTTGCAAAAACCAGTCCTGTAGGGGAGCATTCCGGGCAGTGTGCTCCCCATTGCTTTACCCCCCAAATTTTGTTGTGCCCAGTAAATTTTTTTGTATTTGTCTGCAGATGTGCATGTGTTTTGAAATCTTGCCCACCTAAAAATACGTTTTGCTCCCCACAAATCTGAAAAACCTGACTTCGGACGCGACAAAAACTACTGCAATCACCTTTCTTGTAACAAACTGATTTCGACTGATTTCACAGTATTTGGAACAGGTCACACGAAAATAGCCAAACTCACATGATGTTCAAAACCACGTTACTGCAGCAAGAAATTCAGGCCCATTGCACAAAACATTGTGTGTTCTTTCTCCATGCAACGGACCCAGATTATCAGATTGCTGAGAGATGCAAAGAGCTGTAACGTTATTTCAATTTCAAATTACATTTTCTTAGCTTTCGCATCACCAGAACAATTAAATCCGTTTTCCGAGTATATCCAACTGAACAAGAGCATGTGTAGATTCCCGCTGTGTTTGTTCATTTTTCTCAGCTGTGGCAAAGGCAGTTGGTGTGTCCATTGTCCATTGACGTATGAAAAATAAAGTATTTTCTCAAACACATAAAGAAACAAAAATTTAGCAGGCAACAAACAGAAAATAAAGAAAATGTTGACAGTTGCAAACATGGCGCGAATCTTTTCAAGGCTTCATATCCAGGAATTCACCATCAACCGTTGAACATTCAAAGTATAAAAAAAACTAGCAATAATCGCTCGATGATTGGGACCCAAAATTACGGGCGCTGTGCGCGCAAAATCTACCTGGAGAACGACGTGAGAGTGCATGCGAACATGGAAAGCGTGTCGTGCACATCTTTGCCAAAACACTCAACCAGAATTGACGCGAACCTTACTTATTGCAAAGACACGCACTGATGAGGGCAGTTGCTTAAGAATTAATGTATCAGAAGAACTGCTTCAGATTGGGTGTTGTGTTGAATGCAGCGGAGCTATTATTCCAAGTTGGCAATTGGAGAGTCTTCTATCAGCTGTTATCACTCATTGATTCACTTGGTGCTTGCACTGTGTTAGCGAAGAGCGGTTCTTCGCATTGCCAGTGGGGCTGGATTTGCTTGTTGGATTAACAAGTTTGATAAGTCTCTGTTTCATGTCGTCAATTCAGCTGTTTGTTGACCCTGTGGAATGTCCTCTTCTAACTATATCCGTTGGACAAACAGCTCGTTGTAGCTGGCTTGAAATATTTGCAGTCAGTTGGGTTGGAATGAAGGCAACGCAAACAGAAAGACAGAAAGACTAAATACGCTTGTATTTATACCAGTCAATCACGGTACGTCAGAATACGGTTGATTATCAAAAAGGGGAAGAAAGTATGTTCGTTCAGTCTCGCAATGCGGTACTGTGATTGGATGGTTTACTGTCGCATCTGACCATCCAAGCGTGGCATTATCATGACAAGACGATGCACTGCTTGGTTATAGTGTCATAGCGGTGTGCTACACAACGCACGTTAGTGCGTTTAATGAATGTTAAAACTTTGATGCATCTTCATTAGTGTTTGCAAAAATAGTTTACTTAACCCCCAGGCCAGCAAAAGCCACGATCCTGACTTTCAAAGTTATGATCGGCCATAACTCGCGAACGGATTGCGCTAGAGTGTCAGTGACGTCATCCTCAGATTAGGACAGCAACGCATTATTTGGGGTATTTTGCGCGCACTGGTGACATCATTGAGACGTCTTTTGGGGGGAAACGCGTTTTTCATGTAGCCACAAAAATCATGGTTTCTCTTCCAAAAGCCGTGGAGCGGAAACGAAACACGCTGGAAATTACGTTTTTACAAAAACATGTCAGTTATGACCATGACTTTGCGAAAATAATTGAAAAAATTCACTTGTTCGAAGGGGTATTGTCGATAAAAGATCAAATGTCACGATCGTGGCTTATGCGGACCTTGAACGTTTATTATTTTCTCTTTTCTCGGTATCGAACGTCCATTCTAATGGTGATGTCTGTTTGGGTAAAATTTGAGTTCCACCATTCCAAGAGATGAAAGGGTTCATTGCCTGTCAGTGTTGCTTCTGAAGCACTTTTTGATCATTTTTTAGTACGCCTGTGTCTTAATCTTCGCCATATTCCATGTTTCTTCTTGAATCTTACTTGTAAAAATGAAGAAGTTGGATAAACCACCTAATATTAAAAGTACATGCAAGAATCAGCCGCCTCCACCCAGTCTTGAATGTATGTCCTCTCGTTAGGTCAGTGGTTCATAAAGTTTTAACGCATCGATACCCTTAAGTGAAATTTTCGTCAATGTTGATACCCTTTTTCAATAATGTTTAATAACAGAAAAAATGTAAGAAATTAAACAGAACTGGTATAAAATATTCACCAGGGTAGCGAGCAGGGTTGCGGAGTCGGAGTTGTAATTAGTCGGAGTTTTTTTGGTGGAGTCGGAAGTTTTTTGGTGGAGTCGGAGTCGGATTTTTTTTCCGTTTCATGTGGAGTCGGACTGAAGTCGGAGTTTTTTTTTGGTGGAGTGGGAGTCGGATTTTTTTGTCTGACTCCGACTCCGGAAGTCCAACTGGATCATTTTTTTGCTTCACACTCCTAAGTCGGGAATTTCTGTTGAAATGGTAAAATTTCTTATGAAACGTTTGTTGAAGCAGATAATTCTTCCTTTGTATCACGATTTCCATTGAGTGTTATGTGCTACAAAATTCTTGACAACCAAAATTCATTCACTTTATGTTAGTAAGTGGGAGTCGGAGAATTTGGAAAGGCCGGAGTCGGGAGTCGGAAATTTTGGAAAGGTCGGACATTTTACCTCCGACTCCGCACCCCTGGTAGTGAGGAAAAAGGTTGGAATGAGGACATGTATTGGAATTTGGACTATATTTCCCAACACTTTTGAATACCACCAAGATTTAATCTCAATACCCCCACTGAGGCAAACTTTAAGAACCCCTTCTCTAGGTTATCTCCCTAGGCATAAATTCCAGGTCAGTGCCTCAGAGGAACCGCTTCCGTCAAGCCTGCTGAACGTTATAGCTTTGGCTGCAATCGTAGGATCGAACTTAGGACAAATGCGTCAGAGCCAACCGCTAGGTACTGCTCTTGAGCTGCCGAAGATTTAGCGCAGGCGTGCGTGCACAACCTTTACGCTATTGCCGGCCGCATTACGTTTATTTTTATGAATTACGGCCGCCAGTGAGTGGAATATATATTTTTATTTTTTTGCAGTGCTTCTGTTCTACTTCCACACACTGAGCCTAGCCTGCTTCTACACGTTAGTTTGGCCGTCTTTCTACTATGTATCCGCATACAGCAGACAAAGAAGTTTTTCGAGATGCATGGCCAGTCGGCCACCATAACTTCAATTTTAAATTACATGTGCACGGCCTCATAGGTTTTTATCGAAGACCACATGCGGCAGTACCCGCCGCAGGTTATGCACCCCTGCCTTAGCGTTTGATGGGTCAGAGTCAATGTAACGAAGTGCTCGCTTGAGCATGTAACATGTTTTTGAAGATTGCAATCACTTTCGACCACTAAATGCTTTAAGGTGTAAACATTGCATTAAAAGAAATACCGTACTTTGCACAAAATACGGGGGCAGGTATAATAACACTGAAATGTAAAGATGACATGAAAATGCCATTCTAAAACTTTTTGCGCGTACTGGAGATTTTGAATTCATAAACCTGTTTCAGAAATGGAAGAGGAAAATATATATTTGTAGATCATGGCTCTATCTTTGGTTTTATGCCATTACGACTTTGCTTAGTTGCAAGAATTATTTTCGTTTTAATATATTTTAAGCTCTTAACACATTATGATATTTGACAATGAAATATAAGGTCTTCGTGAAAGATTCGTTTCAAAGAATAAACAAAAAGCATCGCGGTATGTCAGAACTTCATTGAATAGTTTCATGCCATTGCGTAGATGCAAAATAAGTTTCACATATCTTCATCTTTCAAGAATATTAAACTTGACAATAAAAAGCCATCTTCAATGGCAGGGGCGTAACGAGGGGGCACAATTCCCCGGGCGCCGAAACACTATTGGAGCACTAAATCATTGTGGGGGCGCCGAATGACTGTGGGGGGCGCCGAAAAGTCCCTACACTGTCACAGATACTTTCTTCAAAATACTACATTTGCTTCGGAAAAAGCTCAGGTTCGAATATGGGGTTGCCAAACTTGTTTCTTGCCCCGGGCGCCATCTAACCTAGTTACGCCTCTATTCAATGGTCACTGAATCATATCTCCGCCATTTATTTTTAGTTATGCCAGTGCGTATATATCCAGGTGGCAGGTTATGCAAGCTATTGTCATTGAACAACTGCAAGAGCATGTTTCTGAATGCAGAAATGATCAAGAAAATATATGTAGAGCATTTTATAGACTTACGCATTTGTGACGTGGCATACAGTAGTTTAAGATGTTTTCAAAATCATTGCAAAAGCTTGAATGTCAACCCTGAAATGCCAAATGGATTTGACATGAAAACTGAAAATCTTTATTTTCGTTTGTTTGACACGACCACGCGAAAGCGCAAGCAGTGAGATGAAGACACTTTTGAAACGGAAATCAGAAATAAAAAACAAATATAGCGTCCTGTAGATACAAAACGTCACATAAATATATCTTTGTATTTTTTGCATATTTTTGCCAGGGCGCAAATCACAGGAAAACTTGGTCCTTTAAACTTGCCATGAGTTGTTTTAATATGACATAATGATGCCATACGCGCAATTGGCTCAAGTTTGATATCAGTGCAGCTGCAGTATAGCTGGTGAAGTACTTCCCGTAGTGTCAACATGATGTTTAAAAAGTTACTTATGAAACGACAAGCAAAAGGAAGATCATTTTTAGATTACAAGTTTCATTCGTTTTAAATAAGTAGTGACATGCAAACAGCGAAAATGTTTGGGAAGCGCTCGAAAAGTTTTTGGAAACTAGTACAGTATTAGGGTTTAACGCTATCTAAAAAACTCGCAATAAAAAGCTGACGCTTTGAAATTTACCACAAAAAGTTTTGAAGTGCTGTTAGCAAAAATTGGTTATCTCCTATCTTGTTTACTTTCATCCCAACGCGATTTTTGAAGTGTTAGAAGTAAAATGTTTTCATAAAGATTGACAGACACGCAGACTTTGCACTTAACGTGATTTAGAAAAGGCCAAGAGTTATCGAGCTTTGCCAAAATTTTTGTTCCAAGTTGACTGTTTTGCCGATGATCAGGTTGCAACAACTAAACGTAAGAAAACACTTTTGTACAAAAAATGATTGATAACTCACAAAAGTTGAAATCACTTGCGTGCAAAAACGGAGCACCTGAAAGAAAAAAAAATTATTCATCTGCATTGGCTGACGATTGAAAAACTAAACATTTAAAATGTATAAATTTGCTCATACTACAGCTCGTCGGTGTCAACAAAGCTTCATCTGTGCTGAGAAATGCTTCTTGGTTTTGCACATTTGAAAAACATATCAAGACATTGCTGACGTTTTCACAATACTGACACAAAATTCAAATTGGGAAAAATCGTTGCAAACAACTGGCTGCCTTTTGAAAAACTAGTCAAGAGTTTTCACGTGAAGCAAATTTGAAGCAAGGTAAGAACTAAATCACATTAATTAGTAAGAAGCAGAAGGTTCTTTCGTCTTTTTTGGGTAATAAATCCAAACATTTTCTGCTATTAGATTTTTTCTACAAATCGTTTCTGTCATAGAACAAGCTAAATATTTCTGGAAACCACACAAAAGCAAATATCCTTTTGAACAACCTTTTGAAATACAAATGTGTTTTAAAACAAAGAAACTTATTGCGAACAGGTAGTCGCAAACATCGAATACATGAAATACATTATCGAATACATTGTGGCTCTACTGCTTGAAACAAGTATCTGCATCAACTCCGTGCGTTGCTACTGAAACCAAAGAAAGTTTCATTACACTCGCTGTGAGCGCTCTTTGGAATGTCACGAGTGGTCTGCGGACGCTCATTTTCCGCTGGGCTGCGCCATTGTCGTGCGTTCGACGATCGATGCGCTATCGATTTGATTGACATTTCAGCACCAAGACACCACAAGGGTGACGCTGTCGAATCTGATCGCAAAGTGCTTTGCTAGAAAATCAATTTCGCGTCAGCGACGCATCTTCAATCCAGCAAATTTGTAAGCAAAAGCTCACATGCGAAATAACGAAAAGCACTAAAGCAATGTTAAAGCAAGTGCGCAGACTATAGTAACAAGTCCACAAAGCTACTATCACCAGAGGCAAAAGCCAACCACCTCCAAAACCAAAGCTGCTGACGGCAAGGAGCGCAGTGAATGAGTCACCCAGCTTCCCAAACATTTCAGCAAGAAACTCCTGTCCACAGTGCTAACGGCGGCCGTCAATTACCAAGCTCGTATCGATAAAGCAATTCACTAGAACTACCCATTAAAACAATTGTAACTCTTACTTCAATACAATTCCAACACTACTCGAAAGCTGGGATTGCAGGGATTGCCTCTCCGAATCTTAGAGAATAAAAAAAGGTTTGGCTGTTGAGCCAGAGGAATCAGCCTGCCACGCACTTCTTTCATAACTTTGTGATGATTCTGACTGCACATATCCACATTTCAGCATCAAGGCACACAAGGGTGACACGGTCGAATCTGATCGCAAATTGCTTTGCGAGGAAATCGCTTTGGTGTCAGCGACGCATCTTCAGTCCAGCAAATTTGTAAGCAAAGCTTACAGGTGAAATGACGGAAAAGACTAAAGCGTTTCATTGTAGCAGCTGCCTAAGTTATATTGGGCAGGTAGGTCGCGCAGTTTGCACAGCAACTTTTGCGATATCAGGGTTACCACAAGAAGGCGTTGCTGGGGCCATATTTGTGTATGAGAGACCTGGCATTGAGCCTATCTGCAATCGCAGCCTGGCAGCAATCACTAAACCTGAAACGGGGAGCCTACGTGTTACGCTACTGCCTTTCTATGGGAGAGGCTGGGTGATGTTTCTGGACCTTTTCAGCCAAAACCCCCTGAACAAAAGTTTGCATGTTGAGCTTGAAGTTGTTAGAGTGCCCCCGTGCTTGATACAGGTATGTGGCCCACAATCAATGAGTTTGCGGAAAATTGTGATGAGAAGGGTTTATCTTACGAATCCACGATCATTTGGGGAGACTTCAATGCACGCGTTGGGAATGATGGCGTGTTATGGGAGGATGTGATTGGCCGAAATGGTGATGCTGACGTAAATGTGAACGGCAGGCTCTTGCTCCGCATAGGCACGGAAGCATGTAGCCCTCGCGGGGAAAAAGTCCAAAATTACTGAACAATCTTGGGAGAATTTCGGGTGTAAACTGCATTCCAATTTCCAATTAATGGAAAGACAACAAAGTATTCTGGCAAACTATCCTGAGAAAGCTTTGCATCGTAAAGGAGTATCTTGACTGACTTGAGTTTGCCAAGTGGCTTGGTGTTCTGGGAGGGCACCGAAGGATTGGCAAATTGACGTTATCACCCCATATACACGAAGGGAGACATGAGACAATGCACTAACTACAGGGGATATCTCCCTTTAGTTTCCCTGCATGGAAAAGTGTATGACAACTGCCCTGAAAAAAATACCACGAAACAATTGAATCAAATCAAAGCTGGGTGATACCCAGTAAAGTTTTTGTCCCGGGCGTAGCACTATAGACCACATTTTCATTTTCCAGGAAATTTTCGAGAAATATTGGGTGTATGCCAATGAGGTCTACACATGTTTTCTCGACTTCGAGAAAGCATACGACCGGGTTCCTCGTGATAAGCTTTGATGAGTGTTGCGAGAGTACCGTGTTGACCGCCACCTGTTACTGGTCTTCAAGTCGTTTTCTGCTCAGAAACTTGTGTCCGTGTCGGTGGAGTTATTTCACATCCCTTCAAGGTGTTGGACTTCCGCCAGGGGTATGTGCTGTCACCACTCCTCTTCAAAATCTACGTGATTGTAGATTAATTAGATATACAGTAACAACCGAGTCAACGAAGGTGTCACTGTTGGAAGCAGCAGGATCAACTGTATGCCTTGGCGCACGGTCTAGTACTACTTACGTCTTCTGAGCAGGATCTTCAACATGATCGGCTTTCAACTGCGTGCGATCAAGCCGGAACGCAAACTAGCACTAAAAATTATGGTTAGTTCGGATATCAATAATTTTTACTATCCGGATAACGGATATATCCGTATATTTGGAATTTAGCTAACCGGTTAACCGGATAATAACTGCTAAGTGAGACAACCGATTTCACGAGGTTTGCATGAAAAATGGATTGTAAAATCATTACACAGTTTTTTTGTAGATCTACGTACACGCGCAGTACGAGCGAATACGAGGAAAATCACGCAAATTTAATGTTCACTGCTTCTGCAACGCCTTCCTTATAAAGCACAATGCATCGATTGTGGAATCCTGTAGACGGGACCGGAGTATTGTAACAAAGAGTCCACATGCACTGAATGCTCTTTCTGCTTCCACAGAAGTGGGCTGAATAGTAAGCAGAGCTTCATAGAGAGTCTGAAGGTTGGCAGGTCGTTTCCTGGAAGCTTCAAAGACTTCACATTCCTTTTGGACCATTCTTCTGTTTAGGTTTGGAGTACTGGAAGGACGAGTAGCTGGAACTGGAATTGATGCCGACATGATAGCTCGCTCTAATTCCTCCTTGAGAGATTCACGTGATGATCATCTACATACCGAAGTAGAAGCGAGTGATATCAACTGGCTGTCTTCTCCAGGTCCAGGCTTTGCTACTCCAATCAACTTTTGCATTAGGGTTACTGCAAGAGCATACATCTTGTTTCTGTTTCCGTATTCGCCAAATGTACCAAGCTTGTTCTCCATCAGAAAATTGGGATCATGCAAATATTCAAGTAGATGAACAAGACATGCATTTCTCCTTTCCTTGATTCTCACCTCAAGATGAGACTTAAGAGATGCCGAGTACGCAGAATTAGAATTAGAAAGAGTTTTAAGCACAAATTCGTGAATCCGCTCAGCGGTTAGAAGTGTAGAGTCCCTCCTGCAAAGTCCATCTACAGCATGTTTAACTGGTTCAAGGACATCAATCAGATCATGGAGAATTTTAATTTCTGCGTCC
>Ga0210059_1009247_pt1 | contig 15421 bp, 11 predicted proteins | sample Ectturendosymbi2_FD_188042 | JGI IMG/M metagenome (GOLD analysis project Ga0210059, IMG submission 188042) | Ecteinascidia turbinata endosymbiont from Florida, USA - Sample 2 (SPAdes) (version 2) | ecosystem: Host-associated > Tunicates > Ascidians > Unclassified | place: Key West, Florida... | reverse complement strand
TAGTCGAGCAACACGAGAATCTGGCAGCGAAAGGCATTTTTGGTGTTAGAGTACCTTTGCAATTTTTCGTCTCATTTCGTTAAAACAAAAACAAAGCCCGCGATTTTTTCACAGATCAATAGTTCGATAAATTCCGAAGACTTTGATATAAAGTTTATCATCATAACCCCCTCGGAAAGTATTTTCATTTATAGTTGAATTACCACTAATTTTCAAAAACATGCTTGTTTTCAACAATTCGTATGAGCTTGCTACAACATATTTGCAAGTTTTTTTGCTTTGGATGTTCTGTTCAGAACTTGTTCTTTCATTTGCTTGCGTTTATTTTGTCGTAACAGGTCATTTTATCCCTGTTTGAGTTCTTTCAATTTTACGCGCGAACCTCGCATCCACTGAAAAAGTGCGGCTGGAAAATCGGATTACCTAGGTGAGATTTTATTGGTTCTGCACACAAAGAAATGCATTTTAATCATTTTCAATGCATTCTACAAGCAGTTGAAAAATCTTGCCACACTTTGCCAAAGAAGTAACCTGGACTGTGGTACGTCATCTTGGTTTCTTGCTCCGTAAAATAATAATCTGAAGTAAAGAAAACAATGCTTATCTTTTGACTCAAATTCATGATTTACTGTCTATGTCTTGAACATTGTTGTTGGTTTGTAAAGGTTACTCACCGTGCGTTGTCAAAATCAAACTAACTGGTTTCCAACTTCCAGTCCAAAAACTTGGGGTTAGTTAAAATTTTAGTCAAAATAGTATTTAATTGTTCATAGTGCCCTCCAGTGGTAAAATATGAACAAATAGCAGCAAAAAATCCTCATCTTTGAAAATAGGGGGTTAGACACCAGTTTCATTTGATTTGCATTAGTACTTAGTGTGATATTCCAGGTTTTGTTATCCCCACTAGTGGTGCTCTTGAGCAAAATAAACATACAAAACTGCTAATATTTCTGCTTCCCCTCAACATGTTTTGGAATTTTTTTTTCAAAATATGTGAAACGATGGGCATCTGTTGAAATCAACATTTTTTTCATTTATTAAACACAGCGCTCTCTAGTGGCAAAAAAACATGAGAAAATGGTGTTGAACCTTGCAAAAACTGGCTGTGTGGTGGGGTCAAATTTGGTCCGATCAGCACCAAACTTTGCAGAAGGTTTTTTCTAAGCTAACCTCACCGGTAAAAAAAGGTAGGCTTGAAACTAGAAAGTAAGGGGGAGCTGATGCACCCTACCCTAGAGGTTATTAAGCTGGATAACACTAATTGGAGGGCCGTGTACTGTTTCCATATGGAAAAAGTGATCTTTCGGTGGGCTACACAGAAGACAGAAGGGCAGGCCTACGGGTTGCACAAAAAGGCGGTCTGGCGGGCTGCGGAAAAGGGCGGGTGTGCAGCCCGCCTTGTTAATGTGTAGACCACTGGCCCATCCTCTAGTGTAGCCTGCCGACCCGCCCTTCTGTGCAGCTTGCCAGCCCGCAGAATATTCATGTTTTTCATTTGGTAACACAGCCCTCCAGCCCGCCGACCCTCCGTTTAGTGTTATCCATTAGGCCAACGCTGCACAATGATCATCTACGACGCGCAGCACGCGCTGTTGCTTTTGATGTCTATCGTGTTTCGTAAGCTTCTGTTGCATCAATCTTGGAATTCTTGGTATTAAGGTGACCCAGAAAGAATGGCGAAACAGAATGTTGGTAACCCTACTACAGACATCATGAAGAAGATGAAAGAAAAGCACCCAAAAGCAGCGGAACTAAAACAATCTGCCATAAACTGATAATCCTGAAACCAAAACAGAGGGGGTCACCTTTGAAAACGTAACTCAAGACGAAATCGAATCCAGTGAAAAAATTCATCGGGCCGGGGTCTCGAGGACCAATACAGACTGACATCAAAACTTGGAGAGAAATCAATTATTCGAAATCATATGCCATGGCACCCATTCATAAAAGCTGCCTGACGAAAAATTGCTACCTTTTGCCAGGCGTCTCGCGACGGACACCAGTGACCATGATCTACATGGTACATACTTGTCATTTTAACACAATTTTCTGCTTGAACCAGCTTCGTTGTGTCATAACAAAAATTATAAAAGATTGAAAGTAGGTGGTTGCGACTAGTCCCTATGTTGCGCAGTTTAAAGTGTCGTGAATACAATAAAGCATTTTTTGAAAATAAAGGAGCTTGACTTTTTCCAGCCCGAATTTTTCGCCGGATGCGAGAGACGTATAATTTTCTAAAGGTAAACAATAAAAAATATTTTATCACGTACTCGTGGTCCATTTCACAGACACAAGAGCACAAAAAGTGGTTAGCTATACATCCGCGCATTACACAATCGGTGCTTGCACATGACCTACATTGAAAGGAGCAAATCACTTTATCATCATCACAACTGTATTGTCATTCACAAGAGCACAAAAAATGGATAGCCATACAGAAGCGCACTACCTAATTGGTGTTAGCACGAGTCCAGCCATGAGACGAGCAAAACACTTTGCCAGCACTTCTTACTTTTTTTACGCTTGGACTGTACACATTATCCACATATTTTTACTACACAAAATCAATACTGATGAGACGCGAACAACGAAACAATTCACCAACAACTAGGCTACTGCATTTGGTCTCCATCATACCGGATAGTTGAATTATTGAGGAAAATGAAGATTTGTAAAAAGCGTCAGACATTTGAATCGATCAAATAAAAACGTTAGATGAAAATGCGCATCGTATAAAAAATTGATACAAATTGTTTCTCAGCAGGGCATCAAAGGTCCTGGCACAATGGCTAGCCTGGTGTGGGCGAACACTAACATTTCTGGGTATGTAAAGCATAATTCAGTAGCCATTGTTATATGCAGCACGTTAGCGCTTCATACAGGTTTGTGTGTATTTGCTCCACAATTGGCAAGCATACATTGGCATGCAATAGGCACGAATCAGAGTGGTTTTTACTGCAGGAGAGCACTGATCAAAAGTGCCTCTGAATTTGTTTGCTGCACAGTATAGTGATTTCACTTGTCTCTGAATCAGTGATAGGGTTGCCAGATCACTTGAAATTTTTTCAAGGACATTTTGTTTTTCAAAGAGATACGGTGGGCTACTTTACTGGGCGTCCGCAGGAGGGGCGAATCGGGTATTTTCCTCACGGCAATTTGACTAAAAACCAAAAATTTCTAGGAAATCTGAAGTCGACATCTCGATTCCGATTAAATTGATTTAATTCTTGTAATAACATTTGATTTACCGGTATGGCACTCACATTGCACAAGAGCCAGAACTGAAGATGTGTTCACACACGAAACTAGTTTTCTTGTGCAAATAAATGGCGACATGATTCGCTTGTGTGCGTCACTGCTGTGGCCATTACTACTGAATGATAAGTCAAGCTCGAATCGTCGCAAAAAGATGAAAACAATTCCGATCAGGAGATTTCCTCAAAAATCTTGCTGCAGAGCCAAAGCTCCCAGCTTCACTGTTCTAGTGTGATGCAGTAAAGAGCTTGCAGATGACTCATGTCTACTCCTTCCTCTGCAGACTCAAAACGTTACGAAACTTGCGATTGTTCTGCTGTTGCTCTTTGTTGCGTAACAATAACATGGCAACGAATCTTCAAAGGATCACTTCAAGTTACGATTTACGATAGTTAATGCACTTTTCCACATGTGACTGTTGACCTCAGACATCTTTGGCAGTTGATGTAGTGATACAGTGACTCAGTACACAGGCCAAACTTTTTTGGGGGACCAAAAAATTTGGAGGAGCCAAAATGTTTGATTTTAGGCGAGCAACAATATATAATTTAGGGATACCGCCTGTCAAAGCGAAAAATGACTACTTTTTCTAAAAATCTGTGGGGCATTGCCCCCTAAGAGACGTTGTTTCATACTGTGTGAAAAGAAGCATGAGTAAATCTGTAGCAGTGCTTCCATACGTTTGAAAAATGCATTATAGTGTGAGATTGTGAGTGCGACCAATGTGCCTGAGTGAATGGCTTCATCAAGCTACGCTAATGCAGGCTTCTTTTCACACAGCATAAAACTATGTGGCTTGTTGGATATACCTCTACGAAAGGCTTGTGGGAATAAGTCTTATTCTTTAAGGCTTACTTCTGACTTCTGAGCGAGTACTAACTACAAAGCTATATTGGCTGTAGCGAGTTTTCATAATTCATCTAGGCCTATTCAGTTTTCATGCCTGCGTGGTGTTCTAATTTTAGTAAATAGTCCGATAGTCGTGTCAAGATACAGATCCATTTCTCATTGTTTAAAAGTTTTGCGAGAGTGCCTAACGTTATGGTTTTCGCCGCTAATATTTATCTGGTCGTTGATTACGACTTATTTGTAGAAAGTGCTCTCAAAAATGGATATCAGGAAGTCCATGAAAAGAAAAAGGATTTCTGATAGCCGAAGTGTAGAAAACAATTCGGACAAAAGATTGCAGAAGTGAGTTCTGTTCAACCAGTAATAACTAATGAGAGAACCGCAAACATATTTTTTGATAGTTCAAGACCATTTCAGACTCAGTTGTGTGAATATGCGCCAATTCAGCAAAATCTGTAAAAGATGACAAAAAGTACACTTGTGTGGTAAATTCGTAGGCCTATAAAGCTCCACCTGAAAATGATTTCAAACTACAGTAGATGCGAATAGAGCGCGTGTTTTCATGGAGCATTTTCTTTGTGGTGCAGAAACAGTAAAGCGTTTTGTAAACATCCCTTTGCATTGTAACGTCAGCAACCTGAAAATGATAAGCAAATTGTCGACGTTTCACCCCCTGGAAAACGTTTTGCGGACGCCCATGGCTACTTTCACACTTTCAACAAGCTTAGACGTATTGTCAAGTCAGGCTAAGTTAACCGTGTATGAAATTGAAGACTAAACAAAACGTAGTATGACAACACAACCGTTCTTGAATAGTTTACTTTTTACTACAGAACGGAAGATGAAACAAATCTACACATTGTTCTGTTCATTTACATTGTTGATTCTTGATTCTTGAATGTTCAATATAGTTCAAAAATGAACAATTTAAAAATCTATTCAAGAATTTTCAAGGACGCCGGAAAATATTCAAGGACAACAAGATGTTTTTCAAGAATCAAGGACAAAACGAGTTTTGATAGCAAATTCAAGGACAATTCTTGGCGCTCAAGGACGTCTGGCAACCTTAAGTTTGAATGTTATCACTCTTCAGTGATGCATTTATCTACACACCAAGGTAATTCACTTGGTCACAAAATTGCACACGTGCACCATGTAGAAAAACAATTGATGGAGCAGGTTCTTTATACTTTTTTGGGCAAAAAAGAACACCATTTGTTTTGTTGCAATCAAAAGTGATTTCGCGTTCAGCAGCATAGTCACCACAAATATTCAGAAGACATTGCAGCCCACAAATACTGGGGCTGAACACACATATATCATCATCAAACATTAGATGATTCAAAACCATATTTCCCACAGTGCATCCCACCCTGGGTGAGCCCGGCTGCATTGAGAGTTCATCCAGGTAAATAGCAAATAAGTATGGGCTCAGGGCTCCACTTTGCCTTACCCCGTTGGTTACAGTAAAGGGGGATGAGTAGTTGGTACCTATTTTACTTGCATGGTCTGTTGCCTGTACCAATTCAACAACAGTCTTACTATGCACATAGGTACATTGCGCATAATTAAATTAGCAACCAGCAGATTGTGGTTAGTTTTATCAAATGCTTTAGATGCACCTAAGAAAGCTGAAAACACTGGGGTATCTTTGCTTACGTAATAAGACATAGGCTGTTTAAGTAAAAAATACACATGTCAGTGACATGTTTTGGCTTGGACCCAAACTGGTTGTCTGCTGTGGCCAAAAGTGGTGAGATGCAGGACAAAATGTAGTGTTTAAACAACTTGGAGATGATAATTGCAAGGAAAAAAGGCCTATAGTTCCCGGAATCCTTATGTCCCTTTTCTTGTTTTTACAAATAGGTACGATGACTGTTTGCATGCATTCCTGTGGAATTTTTCCATGCATCAAACACACATTGTATGGACTACTCAGGTGGTTGCACACACTTGGATCAGCATAGAAAATGTGTTCATCAAAGATGCCATCTTTGTCAGCTGGGCGATCCAGTGGTAGTTTGTGCAGCAGAGATTTAATCTTGAAGCTGTTGCACATCAACTCATCAATCCCTTCAAAATTACCATGTGAGATTAAATTTTGTTTCACAAAACTGCCAATTTTACAGTTTTTGGTGAGTTCAGCAATGCTGCAAATTGTTTTCGCCACATGACAGTGACTGCTTCATTTCCTGTTTCACCTCCCACTGCAGATTGAAGCCATGATTTCTTGCTTTTTCTGATATTCTGCCAGAATTTTTTAGGAGATTTGCTCCACAAAGCCTCAGCATATGGCATCAGCTTTGCATTCCATATTGAGTGGGATGTAAAAAGGTATACACAAAATGGGGATGACACGGGCTCACACTTTTATGATCCGGTGTCAGGCGATATTTCTCACTTCACGCCATGTGCGCATGCACAGAGTGATATCAAACATATCAAATACGCTCAGAAGACTGATGATACGGACTGAGGGTTTAGTGTTTAGGTAAGTGTGTCGGGTTAGGGTTAGAATAAGAAAAATAATTCACGTCTAAGCCTAAGTCCAATTTGTTTCAGTGGTTATACTTATTCCCGTGCTGCAGCTTGTTGTGGTTATCTGACATCCAACCAAAAAGTTTTATTTACACAACAAACATCAAAAAATTAAACGCCAAACTTTGTTCCTTTACTCTGAGAAGCAAAATAACTGAAAAACAATAATAGGTCAGAAATTTCGCAGAGGTCAGAAATTTCGCTTGACTCCAGACCGACCCATACCCATCACAAAAAACCCATAACCCAACCCGTACCTGTAACCTCTCCTGCGTTTTGATCCGTACCCAGCATTGCCTAATATAAGGCAGTGTTTATTTTGTAAAAAGCACTACTATGTCTATTTTGTCTCATGAGGCGAAAGCACTATTTTGCCATTGCGCTTATGTATAAGATAAACTGTGGCAAGTTGAGTTGGTACAAACAAAATTTCTTTGAAAATTTTAAATATTTTAAAAGGATTGTGTCAACTTTATCCTCTATAGGTAACAGAGATGGGCGGACTGTAAAATTTTTAAGTCCGAGTCCAATACTGAATCCACAAAAAATAAATCCGATCGCCATCCTGATCTGCAAAATTTTTGAAAATCATCAGTCCAATCCAGTCCTGATCCGCCAATGTAAAACCATGTTTTTTATTTTGCCTCATGAGGGAAAATATAAACAACCTTTTGGCGTCTTCAAAATTTAACAAGGCAGTGTCTGTTCTTCCATTAGGTGCAAAAGCGCTGGACTCATTTTGCCCCTAAGTGAAACTAATTGTTGGTTGAATTGGTCAAGTGACAAGGATGATACACTTGGATTAGTGCACAGTTTTTGTCACATGACCTAAAAGCCTAACCCTAGCCCTACACCCAAAACATAAACGTAAACCCAAAACCTGAACGCAGAACCTAAATCCAAAATCTAAACCCTTATCCGGGACCCAAAACCTAAACCCAAAACCTACACCCAAAACCTACACCCAAAACCTAAACCCAAACCTAAACCCAAAACCTAAACCTAAAACCTAAACCCAAAACCTAAACCCAAAATCTAAACCCAAAACCTAAACCCAAAACCTAAACCCAAAACCTAAACCCAAAACCTAAACCCAAAACCTAAATCCAAAACCTAAACCCACAACCTAGACCCAAAACTTTATCCCAAAACCTGAACCCAAAACCTCAAAACCCAAAACCTAAACCAAAACCCAAAACCGAAACCGAAACCGAAACCGAAACCCAAAACTTAAGCCCAAAACTTAACCTAAACCTAAACCAAAGCCCAAACCTAAACACAAACCCTAAAGCGGTTATGCCCAACCCACGGCCTGGTTGGGGGATTCGTGCGGCCCTGCTGATAAAAGTGGAGTAATATCATTTAACGTAAAAAATGAAATCAAATTTTTCAATTTCATCAATTAATATCTTTCCAAAGCAAATGCGCCATGCTATTGACAGTGATGGGCCCGAGTCATTTTTGTCAAGTCACAGTCGAGTTAGAGTCACAAGCCCTTCTAGTTAGAGTTGAGCCAGAGTCATCTAAAATTGTTTCGAGTCGAGTCAGAGTCCAGTCATGACTTGGTCGAGTCTCACGAACTGTCGAGTCATTGGTTTGCAAGCTCGAGTCAATGTCGAGTCACATGAAATTTGACATTTTTTCTGTGACATTTTTTATAATATGAACTGGCGCCCGATAAGTTAGAAAATGGTGCCCAATGTTTTTTCAACAAGTTTGATTGCTGGTTATTTATATCTAAGCTTTCTCAGTTTCCATTTTACTTGTCTCTTTCACTCTCAGTCATTTCAAAAAGCCTAGCCCAACCTTGCTGCAAGTGTTGCAACCTCTCGGTGGAATGTGCTGTGTTGAATGTGCGATTCACCAGGAACGGGATGTGCGTGAAGAACAACACCCATGGCGTGTACAAGCAGAAATAGAATGTGCACGACATGGGATCTCTATTGTTGCTTGCTGCCACTGTGCCAACAGCATATTTCTTAAAATGCTTTCCTACTTCGATTTCAGTGTACGCAGTTTAGCCAGAAATAAGCATAAAATTGACTCTTTCTTTTCATTGTGCAATGTCTCACCTGATTTTATAGCAATATCATAAACGAAATTGAATTCAAAGTGTTGTACAAATATATAAATTCCTAACTACAACTTGTTCATATTGATTCCTTAACCAATGCTGGAGGTGTTGGCCTGTATGTAAACACAAATCTGCAGTATAGGCCTACTGTTAGACAAGACTTAGAATTACCTTTCGATGGATGTGAAAGTCTTTTGGTTGAAGTGAAGTCAAATAATGTTAGTGGCAAAAAATGTGTTGTTGGAGTGATCTACAGACACCCTTCTCCTAATTCACAAGCTTTTCAGCTTGCATTCACGAATTACCTGAAATCATGCACTCTGAAACGAGTAATTACATAATTGAAGGCGATGTAAATTTGAATTTTTTGAAATACCGAATTGACACACACATTACTGATTATGTTAACAGTATTCTGAGTCGTGGCTGCATATCTCTTATAAACAAACCCATCAGATTTTCTTCTTCCCATCAACCCTCCCTACTTGATCATATATACACAAATATAATTGATGACAACACCACCACTGGAATTGCGCTCTATGACATCTCTGATCATCTACCCACTTTTGTAAACTTTAATTTCCATCCCAAATGTGTCAAAAAGTACAGACCAAAAATTCGCTGTCTAAAAATTTTGACTTACCCTTATAGTGGATTTAACTTTTCGCATTATGAATTGACGTTTCCTACTCGCGATTGTATTCCGTACGTGAGGTCTGGTTTGTAGCAACTTGTCATTACACGTCAAGGGAATTCCTGTGCGTGTGCTCCACTGCATTCGTGCAGTAACCTCGTTTAGCATTGCATTCGTAGTTTTGTCTATGGGTCTGGACACCACGTTTTTAATGAGTCAAGTTTTGTATCGCTAGCGCACGGACCACGTTGGCTGTTTCTGCCGTGGCTCCATCGTGAAGCTATTTCTGCTGTTGCTAATCAGAAGCCATTTTGTAAATAAAGATTGTGCACCAGGAAATCTGTGGAACGAACCATCAACAGGTGAGAGCCAAACCCCTTGTTTCGGCTTGGCAACCATATATCAGACAGTTTTAGTCGGGAGTTAGAACAGTACTCACACAACGACTAGGCTGCTTCGTTGGTAGCGTTTGGGGAAACCAGCATCTCTGTATGCAATGAAAGCATTCGTCGCAAGCAACCTCTACGCTGGGCAACACCCTAAACTTCAACATAAGTTCCTACACCAAGGAAAACCTATATTGGTTCCCTTACCAGGGAACACTACACCATTTTTTCTGGAAGATCTTAACACTGCTCTTCTTAGTCTTGACTTCCACAACCAAAACAACAGTGATATCAACATCACTTGTAACAATTTTAATCTTATGTTTAGCAACATTCTTAACCAATATGCTCCCCTTATGTTTGCTTCCAGAAAAGAAACTCGTTCCTTCCACAAACCCTGGTTAAACAAAGTTTTGCTAACATCTGTCTCTAAAAAGAATGCCTTGTATAACAAAATGTTATCAAAAAACAACCCATCAATTTCAGCCAAATATAAATTTTACAGAAATAAAATAACTCACCACAAAGAATCCCTAAAACAAAACTACTATAGATCAAAATTTGAAAACTGTAGAAATGATGTCAAAAAAACCTGGAAAGTTTTTAATGAAATTATTTCTACAAAAACAAAAAAACAAAGTAGATGCAGAAACCTACAATACTGACCTTAATAATGAAAAACCATTGTGAAGAACTAAATGTAGGCTACATTTTTCCAAAACTGGCAAAAATATATCCTCCGAAATTGACCCTCCCCTGCAAGTTTTAATGACTTTCGTATTGAGACTTTCCCCGATTTGTGTACATTCCCACCAACCAGTGCTGATGAAATCTGACAAATATTTGCATCACTAAAATGCAAAACAATATCTAACTCCTATGACATCCCAGCAAATTTTTAAAAATTTTTGCCTGTAATTTATCCTCATGGTTATCTGAATTTTTTAATAAATGTATGGCAAAAGGTGAATTTCCCAATCTTCTAAATTGCACAAATTACACCCATTCCTAAAATAACTTCTAAATCTCCTAATGATTATAGGCCAATATCCATACTTCCAACTCTATCCAAAGTTTTTGAAAAAGTAATTTGCAGCAGATTGTACTCTTTTGTCACCAATAGTTGTATACTAAGCCCACAGCAATATGGCGTTCGTACCAATCACTCTACTGAATTAGCAATTGCTTCCATCTATGATGACATGATTTGTAATAAAGATAGCAAATTAATAACTTGTACTCTGTGTCTAGACCTAAGCAAAGCTTTTGACTGTGTTGATCATAAATATCACTTGCAAAATTGTTTTGCTATGGAGTAAAAGAAACACCCCTAAAACTACTTGCTTCCTACTTGAACAACAGGTTTCAGTGTACTAAAATAGGAGATACTAAATCTTCTTTTTTGAATGTAACATGTGGCGTCCCCCAGAGATCTGTTGTTGGGCCTTCACTATTCCTTATATACATTAACCCTTTCAGTCCCGCATGCGCCACGTACCCTGCAGAGCTTTGCAATCCTATAACTTGCCAGGCGATTGCGCTAGAGAGCTGTTCAAACCCTCTACGGATTCAACAAGTCTTGTAGTCAAAATCGAAAAAAAAAATTTTTTTCGTTTTGGGTTTGAGCTTTTCTGGGGGGAACGTCACAAGTAGGGGTGTTTTTGGGTTATTTTGGCCATCTTTGCCTGGCCCTGGGCGCCGTCCCAATGGGCCATTTGTTGGACTCAAAATTTAGTTGAAAACTGTGGCAAAATCCGCGTCTACAGAGCCTTTGATTGACTTTCTAGCATATCGGGAGCGAAAATTATGGCTCATAAACCAAAAATTGACTAAAATTTTGTTCCCTCAAAAGTCACTCTTGGGGGCATTTCACCGCAGGCAATAACTCGCCGTCAGATTGAGCTAGAGAGCTGTTCAAACCCTCGAAACTTTAGAGGTCTAAAGACTCGTGAAGGTATGTACTTTGCAATAAAAAAAACGTTTCAGTTTAGGATGTCTGTTTTTTCTTAATGCTTATATAATGATAGGTAGTTTATGTTATTTTTTGCTGACGTCAGCATTTTTGTCTGACCTCCCTTTAAGACCCGCAGGAGCCATTTAAATGACACAAAATTTTTTTTGAGTTTAGCTGTTTTTTGGTTACTATTCAGGACTTTGAAGGGTCCGAACGGGTTTTTAGCGTTCCCGGTTCCAAGATTAGGGCCAAAAAACTTGAAATTAATTAGAGAAATCCCCCATAAGTATTGAGAAAAGCCCCTTACCAATTAGCTGTTTTTTGGCCTAACTTTTGAACCAGAAACGCTAGAAACTCAATCAAGGGCTCTAAAAACGCGTATTCTGCCCTAGAATCCTAAAATACTGCGAGCCAAAATATTGGCGCGTAGGATCGGATGATGACGTCATCAAATTAACCAAAAACATACCCCTGTCATGATCCCATTAGCCCGAACTCCCCCAACCAAATTAAAAATTTTTTTTTATTCTAAACTACACAACGCCACTGGTCATTACGGGGTTTGAACAGCTCTCTAGCTCAATCTGCTGCCGAGTTATGGCTGGCCAAAGTTCTTCCTGAAAGGGCAAATTATGCCTTTTCTGAAAAGTTTTGAATTAGGCCAAAAACTGGGTTTTTGACCCATAATTTTGGCTACAGATATGCTAGCAAGTCAATCCAGAGCTCTAAAGACGCTGAGTTTCACTTAGTTTTCAACAAAACTTTGAGCCAAAAGAGTGGGTGAAAAGGTTGGGGCCCAGGGCCGGCCAAAGGAGGCCAAAATTTCCAAAACATGCCTTCTTTGTGACGTCACCTCCAGAAACCCCCCACCGAAAACGTTAAACGTATTCTTTCGATTCTGATTACAAGATTTGCTGAATCCGTGGATGGTTTGGATAGCTCTCTAGCTCAATCGCCTGGCGAGTTGTAGGATTGCAAAGCTCTTCAAGATTTGGGGCTTTTGCGGGAGTGAAAGGGTTAATGACATTGTGAAAGCCTCCCACTTTAAACACTGTTTTATATGCTGATGATATCAATCTGCATATTTCGGGGAAAAAACACGAAATCTTAGAAAAAACAGTTAGCCTAACCATGAGCTCAAAAAAATCGATCACTGGGTTCGTGCTAACGATTTATGTATCAATTAATCCAAAAGAAATATCGTGCTCATGAACAACCGTAACAGTATCAATTTTTCAGTTTCAATTTATCATCACCCAATATCCAAACAAAGCAGCTTAAAATATCTTGGCGTTATACTTGATGATAAACAACTGGAAACCTCAAATTTAAATGTTGGTGACACAACTCCAAATCATGTGGAATATTGTTCAAATTAAAAAAATATACCCGCATTTCAGTGCTCAAATCTGTTTACTTTGCTCTTTTCCATTCCTATTTAACTTATTCAATACTTAACTGGGGAAGGGCCAACAAGACGACTTTGCTCTCTTTAATTAGATTGCAAAATGAAGCTGTGAGAACACTTGAATATACCAAAACTAAAACAACTGTACTCTATTCCAACCACAAAATTTTATAAATACCACATTTATTTCAATTGTCAGTTGCCAAATTCATGTACTCCTTTTATAGTGGGTGGATAACCTAATCACTTTGATAACTACTTTGCTGAGATTGCATCAATCCACAAATATTAAAGACTTGCTTCTTTGCAAAAATATTATTTACCCAGAATGAAAACGTCTTTGGGTCAGCTTTCTTTGAAGTATATTGGTCCGAAAATTTGGTCCAACATTCCGGAAAATTTGATATCTTCGCGTTATTCATTTGGCAACAAATACAAAAGTCCTGCTATCTTGCCAGAATTCCTGTTGATCTTTGTTTTATATGCTTATCACATTCTGTAATACTGCGCTGATGCCACTGTTTTCCCTCCTACCTACCTCTGTAGTTGCTCACCCCACCCCCTGTACATAGGCATGCTTTTCCCCCACTGTTTTTTTTTGTTGTTTTTTATGCTTATTTTACCTGGGTTTGATTTGATGCTTTTTATTACTACTTGTAAGCAGGGATGTGGAAGCGGCTATTTTATCAACCGCTTCCGCTTCCAACAGAGCCTGGCCTCTACCTCATCTATGAACTTGCTGACAAGCATGACTATCAAAACCAGCAGCTTACGATTTACAAGTTAAAATGATCGCATAAGTTAGTATCTGTCAGCACGGTACTGCTACTCTGCTCTTACAAAAAACACAACCTAGATAACTGTCTTCAACATATATCAATGCAAACAGCACTTACAACAACCTGACCTTAGCCTAACAAATATCAAGCTAAATTGCATAGCGTATCCTATTTACCTGAGAATTGCTGCGCCTTGAAATTTGTTCATCGAACTTATACACGAGGTGCGAAGCGCGACCGGACTCCCCATTGAGAGAACGCGGAAAAGTTTATTATTGACTTGAAAGGTGCTTGATTAAATGGACGAGTCCAGATAGAGCAGAGGATTTAATTGTTGTATTCATCCATAACGTCATAAACTTGTATTTTACTGCAAATAAGAGCACTATGTATCTATACGAGTTTCTATGATAAAGTATACGAGCTTCTATGATAGAGTTTTCACCTGTTTGCATAATTCGTCACTTTTCTCTAATCCCCTTGAGGTGACGAATTACGCAAATTCTACTGTATTTCTAAGGCATTTCTTATGCTTTTGTTCGTGTACCACTCTGAAAATTTTCAGGTACGCAGTGTGTGTCCACTTTGATTCTGTTTCTTGCCAATCTTCTAAGAGAGTTTGCTTACACTCTGGAAACGTCAACAATAAATACTGCATTGTTACCACACCAGTGAAATTGCCCCCCGCAATGACGAGCTGGTTGCGCCCTGCTTATCACCTATTGAAAAATTTAAAATACCGAAACTCCAGTCGCTAAAATCACATCCTTTTTTTCATTGCTTGTTGAGAAGCCTCTTTATGAGACATATAAAGAAGGTCGCAGCGATTTCCGACAGGAATTTGTGGTTGCCCAAAAATATTTTCTCAGCTTCCAAGAAGCCATTCTTTGGAAGGAGACCTGCGTGATTAGAGCGGCACTGCATGGTCTCGGTATCATTTCTCGTACAAATGATGTTGACTCACTGATGTATGACACAAAGATGATAACGTCATTACGGGTATTTTAGTGATGGCTGATTATGATGGTAAGAAAACTCATGAGTAAAAACGGTTCTATTGATTTTTATCGAAACAGTGGTGAACACATATCTACACCTCGACCTCACGAGTAACTGGGCAGCTGGTTGTTTCTGTAACTTCTAGTCAGGGACGACGGAGCAGCGGTAGGGGGCAGTAAAAATGTTGATGGCAATGCAAACTTGTAACAAAAAAATGGTTACCAATTACACTACGCAACAAAAAATTTTTTACGTCGAGGTTGGGATGTTTTCTGGATAATTTTTGGCCGCTGAATCCGAATTTGGCGTCTTGTTTCTCCTGCTGTCAGTATTTTTCAAGATATTTGCAAAACTATATATATTTTTCTCTAAATATCTAATTAGTCAAATATTTTTACTAACTTACATCACAACGTTTGAACCTGAAACCCCAGCAGGTCATCCAAAGTATCAAAAGACTCGGATTGTAGCCTAGTTTCCAGTAAAAACTTCAGCGAAATACTACCACCTAACGGTTGGCGCCCAGGGCCAGGCAAAGTGGG
>Ga0210059_1009246_pt1 | contig 15426 bp, 11 predicted proteins | sample Ectturendosymbi2_FD_188042 | JGI IMG/M metagenome (GOLD analysis project Ga0210059, IMG submission 188042) | Ecteinascidia turbinata endosymbiont from Florida, USA - Sample 2 (SPAdes) (version 2) | ecosystem: Host-associated > Tunicates > Ascidians > Unclassified | place: Key West, Florida... | reverse complement strand
CCTTAAAACCAAACTGATTGTCTGTGGTACCAAGGAAAGGAGAGATGTTAGATAAAATGAAGTGCTCAAGCAGCTTTGACACCACTGTGGCTACTGCGACTGGTCTGTAATTTGAAGTGTCAGACACATTCCCATTCTTGTTTTTGCATATGGGAACTATTGTTGTGTTTAAACAGGAATTGGGTATATACCCGTGAATAATACACATGTTAAACAGTTCACTGAGAAAAAAGATATGCAGAGATTCGTCTGCATACAGCAGGTGCTCTGCAGAAATACAATCAGGCCCAGGAGCTTTGTTCAAGGGCAGCTGTTGAAGAAGTGATGCCAAGGAGACAAAAGAACACATGAGCATTTCAAGACCCAGATCGTTCTCCTTGCAGTCTATGCTGTGTTCCACAGTGTTCTAATTCTAGTGAGTTGTCCGTAGTCGTGTCAACATACAGGTCTACCAAATTGTCCGGTTTGTGTAGCAAGTTTTCATTGATCGCTTTGGACGAGATCCCAGACTTTTGCAGCTCTTGTTTCTAGGTGATGTTGACAAGTCTTGCTTGCTGATACGGCAATTAGGGGGAGAGCAACCGGCAATCCCCCCGAAATTTTCAAAAACATGTTCAGTTGTTAGTTCAGTTGAATATTCAGCTGGGTGCGGCCCTGCTTGCTAAGTAAAATAAAGTCATAATTTGTGTTTTTGTTGAAAACCATGGAAATCCAATGCTCTTTCTTTGTAAATCATGGCAATATGCCAATGCCTACTTGAAAAGAAATGCCCTGTGTTGAAAATCTGCAGATAGCGTACAGTGTAAATTGTCGTAATACTAATATACCTGGCTACTGCTGCCAACAAAGCGTTTTTTGTGATTGTTGCCGTAACACGGGGCATTTTCTTTGTAGTGTAGAAAGGATAAAGCGTTTTGTCGTCCATTTGCGTTGCATCGTCAGCAATATTCCCTCTGAGTGCGCAAATACTCAGGACCACCAGTACTGTTGCGCAGTAAAATCTCATTCTCGCGTACTTGCAACATTGCAATGCAATGAAGAAGCACGCAAACAAGAAGCTATTTGCATGAAATGTTGTTTTGTTCGTATTTTGATAAGATTGTATATTTATTATATAATTCACAAAGTTTGTAATTCATTGAAAACTCCACTTATTCAGCCCTAAAATAAGCATGCTCACTAAAACAAATATTTTCTCAGTGCGAAATTATCTTGGAGGGAACACTGATCGTCAGCAGTTTGTAAATGATAAACAAAATGTGGACGTTCCCCCCTGGAAAAATTTCTGCGGACGCCCGTGAATGATCGTGCTTTCTGGCTTTTTGTTACTTTCGTGATTTCACTCATTACAAATTGTTTGTTTCTTTCCGTTCTCTTAATTTCGGTTGCAACATAAGTAGAATCAACCCGCTTCTTGTTCTCATTTCATCAAAATTGCCTATAATAACAAATATTATATACAAATTACTATGAGTGTTGCGGACTATTCCAAACAACAATTAAAAACTGTAAGGTTCCCCATTTGAAGAGCACTGATATAAACCTTATCGAAGTGACTGCGCTCACTTGCTGCAACATACAAGTCAAGCAACACTATGCTGACTACTGCCACCAGTAATTGTGCTGTAGCAAACGTAACCTACAATGAGAATAAGCATTATGTCGTCACGTGAACTGTTTATCTCGAGTTCTCGATGTACCTGCGCCGGCCCCGGTGACTACGTCATCAAATCGTTGTTATGTACCACATTGCTTGTTGGTTCCGTAGCGGTGCAATGTTAAAGTTTGACCAGTTTTATCACTCAAGCTTCTTCTAAACTAAACCAAGCTTAGACTTGTTTCCTCGTAAATGTACGTATGCGAAAGTGATTGATTTACGCAATATGTTCCTGTGAAGCATTGGGTTAATTGCAAATCGATATCATATCCCGTCCACCGAGTATAGCCTGTGTCCGCTACTGGTCACTACACTACGATTCGCGTGCATATTTTGCGTCTTACCGCACCATTGCAAAATTTTCACCGTATTCTTTTTTCTGGGGATCATACATAAACTAAGGTTTCCATATGTAGGTCAACGGTCTAAAAGGTTTGTCCATCCGTTATTTAAACGGGTCCGTAAAAGGCGGTTTGGGCGAGGGTAGCAGTTGCTTTCCCGCAGCTGAAAACTAATGAAAAAGGAGCAAAACAGTTAAAAATTGGACAGATTTAGTGACGTTTAGCGAATAGTCAAAAATCAACTGAACATCTGAAATTTTGAAAAAAAATGCGTACTTGTTTCAACGATTGGGTAACAGAAACTCTAGGAAAAAAGACACCAGCCTGAACAGCATGTCTTAGCTTTGTGAAATAAATGAGCTCACTTACGGGTATCGTTACAAGGTGTGCAACCCCAATCAAAGCTCTTTTCCGTTATGTAAAGAAAGTCAGGTACGCACACGACGTACGCAGATTTTGTTTTCAGTCGAAACTTGATACGGTCTTATTCACCTCATTGTCTTGTCAAGCGGATTTTGTAGGTGAAGACTGTTTCATACTGTTTTGTATCTGCGGCAGGAAAGGTCATAAACATTTTGAATGTCGTGCTCATCTCCTTAGTTTGCTGAATGTGTTTGTAACTAAAATGAGTGCAGTTATTTGTTAAAAAGAATGGTATTTTGTTTATCTTGCCAATCAAGGTAGTGAGGATATGAAATCATGAAGATAGTATATTTTGCTGCGAAATTGGCTTAGTCTTGAAAGTTAGTTGTTTGGCAAAGAGATTCTCATGTTGGAGAAAAATTTTGCACTTTAATGAAATAACTTGTTTATTGCCTTATTCAAATGCAAAAATGTACCTCTACGTTTCTTGAGTGACTAAGGTCACACCACGCTTCGATAAAACAAGCAACAGCTTTTCAAGCTGCCGGCACCAGTTCATCACCATGATCGCTTTAGCGAATAAATTCATTTTTCCTTTAGTACAAATCTCGCTGTTACACCGGCGGGCTTTTACAGGTAACGGTAGCGTTTTGTGCTGCTCCTAACATTACGCTGTACACAGCGTGCGTGTGACAGCAAAAACGCCATCTTATTTTCTTTCGGTGGTTTTTAGAGAGTCAGGGCACCTTTTTTAAACTTAAATAATTCACTTGACCTAGCAATGCTGCTCCACAGTGCTGTGCTTTGCATCGCAATGTGCTTAGTGTTTGGGAAAGATGCAAGTCGACAAGAAAGTATTTTACGAATAAACTGTGGTAATGACTGTCCAAATAGTTGGATGGAGGTCAAAACCAACAGATACCTCTGCACCGCAACATCAGGTGACGCCATGTTGCAGCTGTTTGTGTGCTTTGGATAAAAAAGTGTATTCAGCGGAGTTTCACTTCCGAAAAATAGCAACGTGGTATTGCTGAAAGCATCGACTTTCTGTGCATTTTTATAACAATTTAATAACAAAAAACATATCACTTTTTCACTCCAATCTTAGTAACAGTGGCGTACCAAGGGGAGCTCAAGTGACGTGATGCCCCTGTCTCCGCGTTTATCGAGGGCCAACTTTTCTCGAGAAAACTGACTGTTTCGTAACATGTTTTATGCTCAAGTTGTTTTATTCGAGAGCACCACTGACAACACCATGCTGATGTTGTATAAAACGATTTTAAATTGAGCTCTCCCCACATAATGACAATTTAGAATTTCAAGACGTCAAAACAAAGCTTGCATGACCATACCGCACAGATAACATTTTTTCTGCCTCCGTTAGACCAAATGCAGATTAGCGGAACGCCCCTTACATAGGCATTTGCTGTTGAAATCTTGTACGCAATAGGTGATGCGTTAACCTTGCAAGCATTTGGCAGTCAAATTTTCTTGTTTCTTAAATGCCTAGCTGATAGACAGTCATCAGGAAGGTCAATCGAAAACTAAGAGGTATTCACGGAAGAAAAAGGAAAGTTATAACCAAATAAGAACAGTTTAAGTCAGAAACAGCGTGCTGACGTTCTTTTGTGAAATGCCGGGTTGCTTTGGTCGAGTAGCTGTGCACTGATCAATCACGCTCACTGGTGATTTAAAAAAATCGATTCGTCCCTAACGAGCAGCAGTTTGTTTGCAGCGGCGATTATGCAACTTCAGATAACTTTCTGGACCTTTGACTGCATAACCAGTAAAGTAAAATGCTGGCTTACCAAAATGTTTACCAACCAGACAGCAAGAAAAAAACATACATCCGCAAAAAAAACTTAACATCCTTCGCATGCGATGTTTTGCAGTATTTGTGCCGTGAAGTGAAGGGACAAGACCATCAGCGCATATGCAGTGGCTTTCTGTTCCATTATCCCACAAGGCGCTTGCGCTGGCTTGGTCACGTTTACCGTAATTCTGAGTATTATCATTCCAACCCTGGGAACCCTATTCCACAAGGTACAGGCTTGGGATGGGGAACCTTTGTCTTCGGTTTTGTCATTAGTCAAAATGGTGGTCGTTGTTGTTTGTGCATTTGAGGGTTAAAAGAAATCGGTTTGGCATTCTTTCTGGGGACCCCAGATTTTTAACTAGGGATCCCGTCAAGAACCACTGTTGCACACGATGAATTGTTCTTAGGTACCAAAGTGGTACGCTTTCTTCATTTCTGAGATACTGTAACTAGGTAACATCTCACCACACTGAGGTAGCTCAAATATTGTCCTCCTAGTTGGAAATATATACCCAAATCGTCTGGAGTGCACTCCTTCGCCAAGGCTCGCTGGAGCTCGACCATCCCAGCAGGCGTAACGAGCTTAGATGGCACCCGGGCCAAGAAGCAAGTTTGGCGCCCCCATGTTCGGACCTGGGGTCTTTTGGAAGCAAATGTATTGTATTGAAAAAAGTACTTGTGACACTGTTGGGACGTTTCGACGTCCACCACAGTCATTCGGCACCTCCATAGTGATTCATCTCCCGGGGAATTGTGCCCCTCTCGCTACGCCCCGCGTCCCAATTAAAAGCGATCATCCTCTCTCGTAGAAGTTCTGCTGCCTCGACACTGCTGTTGGTCTGCAATGCTAAGACAGAACTTCAAATCTGTATAAAGCTATTGCTCTTGATAAAAGTGCTACTGCCCAATGCTGACGGTTTTCGGGTAATAGAAAACGGAAGTGATCTCGGTGCAGTTTAAAAACAGGTGTGAAACCTTCAAGGCCGGGTGAAGTAGGCTCTGATACCGAAATGTATGAGTGCTTGTAGATCACAGGTTACATAGAGAGGGCCAGTGGCGTTTCTTGCTCCTGGTGCGACTCTGCTTTCGTGCACGCAAATAGTCCCTTGAAAGATTTGCTTGGTACAACGCAAACAGTTTTAATTAATCTATTTGGAACTGTCCTTCTACCGTAAAAGTGATTGTTTTTACCAAACATAAGCGACTCAAATGAAAACTTATCCCATACTGAGATCATTTGCTTAGAGGTGAAATCTGCAGTGCAAAAGATTTTACGACATTATTGTTTTTTCAGCATTATTATATTCAATAGGACGTGCAGTGGCGGTTCAATGAAACTGAGCCACAAATACCTTAGTTCAACCACACAGGTCCGCTTTCATAAAATTCAAGCAAAGCGTTTTCCTTGTTTGTTCTTCAAACTTTACGAAATTTTAACGTCATCCAGTGGAATAAACGCACCAAGCGTGAGGTTCACCTTACGCCTTTGTAATTGCGTTGAATAAACTTCGCTGTTTCCGCAAAAACAATTTGACACTTTACTTGTGTATAATAGTTAAGCAGAACTATTTGTATATATCCAGAAGAAAAAGATGGAGCAAATCAAAATGGTCTCGTACTGAAGCCTTCACCTCGTCCAAGAAGCCTCGACGCAACATGGGACATAAAAGAAGAAGCTGACCACGTGAAGATACTTACTATAGTTGTAACGTGGTGTCAGAGGGGCAAAGGTAACTCAAGTCAAAAAATTGAGATAACGGAGTATTTTGATATTGCTCACATGTGGTCTTCGTTTACGGTATCTGGACTGGTCATTTTGCAAAAACTTCGATTTGATCGCACATTGAAAACGTCAATTTACTCGAATTCCTGTTGCGGATATACTCTAAATTTTGCATGAAAACAGTTTGTGTTTTTAGCGGCTATAAATCATTTTTAGTGTTGCAATAGACTCAAATGGCAATAAAGATGGAGAGTTGTGTTTTTACGGTTTGCTTTCTCAATTCTGAAAAATTTTCTTATATATTTGTTCAGTTTTAGCATTGCTGAAAGTTCGAATTGTGTTTATTTGAACATTTGGTAATACATGATGAAATCAATCTAGATTCTGTTTACATTAATAGTGCGTTTTATCTTCCTTGCTGGTTGGTTTATTAACAAGGTAAATACCAAAGATGCGCTGCTATAGAGAGGAGTTCGTGAACATAGGCATTTAATTTCAACAACAATTTTGTGCTATAGGAAAGAAAGTGTACAGTCGTAACAAAAAATCCTGTGTTCCCGTGATAAACGCTCAAGCAAAAGAACTTGCAATTATCAAATCTTGATAGACTTCCTATAAATGTAACTCTGTGGATCGACAGTAGAATAGGGCTGCACCACCTTTGTAAAGAACGAACAGTGGTCTCAGAATTGCGAAGGTATGACGATCAGTACTATTCCCTGTTTGCAGTGAGGGTAAGCAGAGACAGAGATGGCGTCGGAGCAGTTCGTAGAGAGTATAGCACGGGAATATATACTGTACATTAAGTTCTTGCCCTTGGGATGCATCCCATTTGCATGCGGCGTTTGGTGCAACACTGCCTCTAGTTTCCCTTCACCCCATTGCGTGCTTCAGGAAGCAACACAAGATGTGTGTGGACGATCGTTTCCAACTGTCAAACAGTCTGAGAATCAACTGCATGTGAGCGTCAATAGTCAAATTAAAGCTCTTGCTACTGATGCACTTGACATTGAGATCAGCTTTCAGTCAGTTATTTTGCCAAACGCTTGTGTACGATTACAGAATCCATTAAAACTGCGATACATCGCGATTTGATCCCGGGTTCGAAAGTACGCAACAACTTTCAAACGTATAGTCTCCCAACAACACGGAAGTCAGTCACCCAAAATATCTTCGATTTGCCATCTCTTCTGAGTTCCCGACATATTCGAATAGAATAAATAACAGCTATTGTCTAAATAAGATCTGGTGTGCTGAGTAAAAATACTATATCAACTCAGGGCTGGATCCAGCCAGTAACGCTAGGGGGGAGCGATTTCAGTAATATTTGGAAGTCAAGTCTCATAACGGCTTTGCTACAGTAAGAGGGATGAATTATACTTCATGACACTGATGTGACAAAACGATGGGCGACAAAATGGCCGTATATCGCGAATGCTCTTTTCCGAATTGTAAAAAATTATGATGAATAAAGTTACTTTCGTAGGTTTTAGGGGAGGGAATCGCCCCAATCCCCCCTGGATCCGCCCCTATATCAGCTCGTAAAACTTATTCATGCATATGAGCAGAACCAACATTTAATCCAGACTTTGCTTTAAGGGTGGCAGTCAGGAAAAGACCATCAGACTGACTGGAATGTTTGCATATATTTCTGTTTGACAGAGAGTGCAAAAGCTAGAATAAAGTCGCAATCGCTGAAAAGAGTTTCTATTACGTAGGTGGAGATTGCCATTTTAAGGCCAATCTACACTGAGAATGAGTCAGGAGTTGCCAGGCGCAATCCTTTGTTTGTTATATTGCGTCGGGTAATTCTGCGCAGCGCACGGCTAGGCACAGCAACTCCTGGATGCTATAAAACAAACAAAGAATTACGCCTAGCAACTCCTGGCTGGTCCTCAGTGGAAATTGTTCTTTCAAGGTGTAACTGAATTCCCACTCCCCGGGATCCACCAATGGCTGAAACGACACTTTCAAAAAGTTTCGTATTTTTTAAAACTTCTGTTTATAGTGTATGATTTTGCACCAATCAGAGTGTTAACTCAGAGCGCAAAAATAGTTGTGATCGAGACCACAAGGTATTTTCAGTTGTGATCGAGATATGAATGTACTTTTCAAATGTTTTTCTACTGTAAAAGCTTTAAAAATCTCAAAAAGATGTCACATTTTCTATCCATGCCCACCAAAGCTGGTAAAGAATTTGATGGGACACAACTACTAATGCCATGATGCAGTGTTGTGAGATCTGTGTTCCCAACAACAGATTTGGCGTTCGCACTTCAATTCTTCGCGAGACTTGCGTTTAACCACGCACCTAAACATGGTGCTGTGCAAACTTTCTGAGGAGAAACATTTCACGGAAACGTCACTGTAGTTTTTTGAACCAAATGTAACGCTGCGTCTTTCATCTTCGCCAACCAAAACCTTGTCAAGCAAATCAGGACGTTACTTTTTGCCAGCATTGACTTGTAAACTTACTGACGCATAGCTTGCCGAATGCTCACCCTGCAAATACAAAGTACAAATTAACATGTATCATAAGAAGCGGAGATTCGGGTGAGAATGGGACAAAAGAGCTTTTTTCAAAATTGTTTTGGCCTTCAGTTTTCCACCAACAAATTCGATCACTATCAACTGCAGAAAGATGCTTGCTAATGAAAGAAAAGACGAAATTTTTTACCATTGCAGTTGAGCTATTTGAAATCCTCTATCGGTATAGTTCAAGGTTATTTGAGATTATTGTTTATAAATAATCGAAGGTAATTTTGAAAGAGGACTCTGCAAGTATTACTTTTGTTGCAGGTAGCTGGAAATATAAATTGTTTGACCAAGGTTTTAGGCTGCAAGTGACTCTAGATTTTTTTGGAGAAGAGAAATACTTTTACCTTGAAAACATGGCTGCTGGAAGATCTTTGAAAGAATTGGACAATTATGACAAAGTAAGGTTCACCTCTGTCTAACTGTATTCCAAAACAAGCCAATGAAATCTTCGTCTATATTGTTTGGTCTTGTAGCAACTTCGTTTTTGTGGTGTTGCTATTAATTTCTTTTTTGGTCTTTCATAGTATATATCAACAATGCACATTATTAATAGATCTCAAACCAGCACTTCACGATTTAACTTGCTCTCCACACCATTTTCAAAGTTTGAATACCGATACCCTGCCCTTTGTTAACACATACAATACTTTTCAAATAAGCGTGCATTCACCCGGCCGCTTCTTCACAGGCCTTACATCTGATCACGTGGATTTGAGCGAATATACTTTCAATTTGATTTCATACACTCTCTTGTCTAAAGAATGTAAACTGAAAAATGCTGTTTAAAACATGGGTTGAACGATTATCATGGATAGTGATGGACAATTTTTTAAAGTTAACAGAAACGTGTTATCCTTAAAAGAAAGTGCTCGCAAACAACTTTAAGAAACAGAGAGAAGGAAGAATCTGTATTAGTTGTTGAAAAAATAACAGCCACGCAGGGTTGGTTGACCGGGACAAAGGTGACGATATTTGTAAACAAAAGGCTCAATCGAGCCTGAACTGCTGACGTGCGATGAACTTATAAGGAGAGGAAGAGACGTCACGTTTTTGCATGGTACAGGTATATTCCGAGGCAGATTGCTTGCAGATACGTTTATAATAAAATAACATCTGTTGAATGATCTTTTTGTTGCAAACGATATTCTTTCTTTTTGTTAAGAACAGTTTTTTCCAGTCCGTGTTTAAAACAGCAATTGCTCGAAGAATTTATAAAATCGCCATAGTTATTCGAAGATAAAGTTCTTCCATGCCGAAAGAACATATAAAGCATCGAGTAATGCTTGTATCGTTTTTTGTACACCGTCTATCGTCGCCTTATTGACTTTTTATGATCTTATGCAAAGCGACAGTCATAAAAAGCAGTTTACGCAACACTATTGGGGCTAGGTAGGATTTTATGAGGACTAAATACACATTGAGTGCAAAATTTTTTTTTCAACTTTTTAACTTCAATTAGCCACTTCCATTCTTCCAACAAAGAGAGAAACGGATCCCTGACGTCTGCAACCACACATGTACACTGCTTTGCCACACATTTGACCGATAAAACTATCAGCATGCAGACTACCGTTTATTTTGCCAGGTTTGTCTGACTTACTGCGGCATTGGTTTGGAGTCTGATGATTGGACAAGTATTGAGCCAGGATCTGTTTATGATATCAAGGTTGTTAACCTTCCTCAAGAATACACATTAAACGACCAAGGAATAGATATACAACTTTACATTCCAGGTGAGTTTCCACATTAAGAATTGTATGCATAAAGTGAAGGAAAGCAGTGAACTGTCATTTTGCGCCTGGACAACGCGGTTTCACCACGGTTTTGTTGAAGTGCATCCCGCCCTCTGGTCATTTTGCGGTATCATCACCTCAATGTGTTTATGCGATATTATACGTTGCGTTTGGTTTACTGTCTATCTAGTTGTTCGTCGACAAGAGACAGTTGACAATTTTGCTTTGTGCACAATTAAAAAAAAAATAAAACTACCCTGTTTGGAAATTTTCTTTTCTCGCTACGAAAGCTGTTTTGCCATTAATTTTATCGTTTTTTGACTTCCCTACCCTTAGTTTTGTTGGGGCGAATGCATCGAACGAATTGCGTGTGTTTTTTTATCCAAACGCATAGCTGCGATAATTAATTGTCTCGATTCCATCAAACTACTTAATTTAATCAAACTAATAAAGAGGATAAGCATGATCATGTTGAGAAAATAACAGTACGAACAATGACGACAGCAGCAATAACAAAAACAACAAGGTCAAAAACAACAATCACAGCGACACCGGTAATAACAATATCGGTCACAACAAAAATATCCACAAGAACTGCAGCATCAGCATCTACAGCAACAGACTAACATACGCATTCACGAAAGTCTAGCTAAAGAGCTTCAGCCACCTATATGTGAAAGATACGTCAAAACATTTTCAAGACGTCTTGGATAACCCGAAACGCCAATATTTCACACCTGGAGGCTCTAAACATGTAGGAAAGATTCTGAATGAAGACCCACGTAAGTGCAGGTTAAAAAACAAGAATGTTCCCAGAGTACCGAAAGTGGGAACTTCATACCGTGCTTCTTTTGAGCCAGTTCTTCATATCCACTGCTTGGCCGCACTAGATCTCGGGGCAGATGTTGAACAGCCATTCGATTCTCATCGTCCAGAACCGCCAGACCGTGCAGTCCATGAGGAGGTCGATGGATTGGACATTGGAGAACAACATGGTAGACGGTTTGTTTTTCTGCGTCACACTCACAGGCCGCAGAGCAGGCATATCCCTTTTGTACAAGCAGGAGCGGAAACATCCGACACCGGTGCGGAGGCGGTTAAGCCGGACCCACGCTGTTCTTGGGAGGGTCATTCCGGGTTGGGTGGATGCCGGCGTCGGGGATAAGTGTGCGGAGTTTTGTAGGGTTGTCCGCACACTCCGCATTCCATGGGTGATTCGCCCAGTGCACCGTAGGTATGTTGTTGTTGTCAGATAAACTGATGAGTTGTGCGGCGGGTACAAACGGGTGTCTCGATTTGAGACGCCGTGCATTTGTACTCAATGGACAGGTGAGCGCTGACTGGAGCAGGTGTCTAGGATCCATGGCACAGCGTGCTAGAGACAGCGTGGCTCCATTGTGACGAAACTCAACAGGTTGGATGCCTGCGAGGATAGAAAGGTTATCCTCTGGTGCAGGACGCAGGCATATAGTCACAATGCGCAAGACCTCGTCGATGGCATGGTCAGTGAGGCGCGTGTGAGCACTGCGACACCAGACAGGAGCGCAGTACCCTGCGGTTGAATGCACCAGGGCCAAGGTGGCTGTTCGCAACGTTATTGCTCCAGCACCCCAACCGGAGCCAGCAAGTCGCCTCAAGAGCGCGATGCCTGATGTCAGCTTCTTGCGAAGTGACTCAAGGTGCCGGCGATACGTGAACGACCTGACCAACGTTACGCCGAGGTATTTAGGCTCGGGGCAGAAAGGCAGGGTTTCGTTGCTGTAGTTGACTTTTAGTTCACGTTTAGCTTCCTTGTTGTTAAGATGGAAAGCTGCCGACACCGTTTTTGTAGTGCTCAGCTTTAGATTCCATGTCTGGAGGTATCCACATACAATTGCCATGTACTTGCTCAGCACTCCTTCCACTGCCTGCCAATCTCCATCAGTATGCATGATTGCTAGATCGTCAGCATATGCATTACTTTCTGGAGACGGTGGTTGGCAGGTCAGAAATATAGATTGTGAAGAGAAGGTGTGCCAGGACAGATCCCTGTGGGACGCCGTTCTTAAGGCGTCGCAGCCTGCTCCGTTTGCCATTTCCAGCGGTAAGGGTGAAGCCGCGATTGCCGGGCTGTACGATTGAAAGGAAAATCGATCACAAAGTCACGGTATTAAGACCAGCAATTAATCGACAGTGTATCAACCGCAGACAGACTGCCCGAAACGACAGATCAATCTAGTATTGTCGTAAACATGGAAGCATGCGCAGCACTGCATTCTTGGATTATCCCGAACACGGTGCTGTGAAAGACTGATTACAAGATTTGCTCAATAAACAATGCCAAATCAAATTATCTATTTATAGGCCTATGAGAAAATATCCCTCTGAGATCGGTTTTAAACAGGATGTTCTAGAGCGATGCACTCTCACCGTTGCTCTTCTGTACAACCAGGGTTTTTTTAAGACATTTTAGGGACCCGCAGACCCGCTTCGGGTCCCTTACTAGTCGTACGGTCAGTCATAACTAGTCGTACGGTCAGTCATACTCTGCACACGGATCACCTTACTAAGCAGTATTCCATAATTGATAAAGTTCTGACCATCACGACTGACATAGATCGAGTCTGCACAATAGACATACGCACAAAATTTTAATCAGTGAAATGTGCGAGGCACGTAAATCAGCTGAAAAACATTGAAACAACTGCAAGAATTAGTTTTGACAAAAATACCCATCAACGCCAAATTAAATGAGCTATGGGATGCTAGCTCCCCTCACAAATATTCTCGAGCAAAACATGTTTAACAAGCATGATGACAAGAACAAGGAAAAGAGTAAAAAATATCCTGAAATTCCATCTCAAAACTAAAACCACAAACAACAGGTTATCAACGCGTACGCAATGCCTGTAACCACTTACAGCGCAAGAATCATTGACTTAAGCCAGACGGAACTAAATGACTTGGCAGAATGACAAGGCTTGAACATGTATGGGAAACTGCCTTCGCAAGATCGAAGACAAAGATTTCTCGGAAGATGAAAGCAGTTGCCTAAGGTCTTGAAGAGAGTACATAAAAAACTAACGCTGTTGACTTCAGAGCATCATTTCAGCAAAAGACAAAGATCCGTTATAGACGAAGCGTGAAGGTACCGAGCATTCACACGAACTTTGTGTATCCAAACAAGGAAAAAGCAAATTGGAGAAGATTATTTTTATTAATCAACTCACTGCCTCATGCGACACTTGCAACCTACCAAACATGATAGCTGATAACATAAGCCAAGGTTTGCTGCAAAAGGCATTGTTTTTGTTTGGTATTGGCCACATTTTACGAAAATTGTAGATCTCCCAGAGCTGGGAATTATCTTCTCACGGACAAAATTAGAGATTTTGCTAAAGTATAATCAATATGAAAATCACAACTTTTTGCGCAAAATCGATAACCGATGGTGTGTTGAGTTTTTTTTCAGCCACCTCATAGGCGGATCCAGGGGGGACTATGGGGCTGAAATCCCCCTAAATTTTTTCAGATACATTTTTTGGTCGATGGTTCCCGAGACAGAAACATTCATTGGGGTGATTTTTTTGGATAATCTTTAATTAAACCATTTCTTGCACAGAGATAGGGACGAAAATATTAAATGCAAAGCTTATTTTGCTGAATTTGGGCAGTCCGAATGTGTTTATTTTACTATAAATCAAACTTCTAATAAACACGTTTTAATATAAAATAATATGGTCCCAATGTTATATAAATACGTAAGTGTGTACATAAAGTATTTACATTACATATACGCTATATAAACCGCACGTATGTGGTCGTAACCAGGGGGGCAGGAGGCCATGACCTTTCCAAATTTTTGGAATACCTAGTCATTTTGTGCTTTGAGAGGCAATATCTCAAATAAAATGCTGTTGCTCACCCAAAATCAGACATTTTGACCCATCCAAAATTTTAGGCTGGCTATGCCACTGCGCACGTAAGTATTTAAACTCTTGTTTCATTTGGGTAAGAATGGTCTTCTTGTGGACAAAAGATGAACAAGCAGCAGACTCAAAACCGTCGCTAGAAAGTTTTCAATAGGGGAGATTTGCGTTTGTGCGGGGGGGCTTGATATTCTAAAAATTGACAAAAGCTCCACTGATATACTGTAGTGTTCCACGTTCCAATTTGGGTCCTTGGACCTTTGTTTGGGGGGCTAAGCCCACCAAAGCCCCGACGTGGCAACGGGACTGAGCAGACTGTGGACAAAAATTGAATAAGCTGCAGTCTGCAGATCATACTATTTTTTTGTACAAGCTTTTATGAACGAGTGCAGCTCATGTTATTACTGTACTTAAGCGAAGGCATTAAAATTACGCTACAATGAACTTACAATGCAGTTAACTAAAGGCTAGATTAGAGCGCTCAGTGACAGCGTAAATTCCAAAACAGCAAACTTAACCGTAGAAGGTAGCCTACATGTCAGGTAGGCTTAAAACGAAGCGCACTAAATTAGCTGCAGGCTATGGTAAAGATGACTTCTGATTAGCATCAGACCTGCCAGCAGGGGTGTATTGTGGTGGGAACGCGTGGAAACGATGTTCCCACACCTGTTTGCACTAGTCACGTTACTTGAAGATTTAGATTTTTAATTTCAATTTCTACGTGTAGCGCCTGGAGCAGCATAAATGAATAAATGACAAGTCATCTCGTGTATAGCACCGTAGCAATAAAGTGAAACAGGAAGATCCATTGTGGAAATTCTTGTAGGCGAATCAGTCTTCCTTTACGTTTGGTGTGAGAACGGCGTTCTCACACCTCTTTTTTAGCAATACATCCCTGCCGGCCAGCAACAATTTTTGGACAAAAATTCAGCTCAGCAAGAAATCAGATGCTTTTTCATCGACCAACATTCTGCTGTCTCTAATAATTTTTTTCAACTTACTGTACAGCATTTCTAAAATTGCGTTACCACGATATAGTCGCTTTTCGTACAAAAAATTGAATGGATGAGAATTTGGTCGTTGGCTCACTGCAAACTTCACTTTCCCGCTGTGACGTGAAAAATATTGTCTGATCATTTCTAATGCGCTTGTGATGAAGTAAACACCTTCCAGGACAAACTTCCAGCATTGCTTTCGAGTTTTTTGGTATGTTTGTCTCTTCGCGTACCCCAAGCGTTTTTTTGGGGCGGAGGGAAAGTTATGCTTGTTTTCGAAATAATATACCTTTTTTCCGATCTTCAAGTTATTTTCTATGGTCAAATGACTTCTATAATCAACAGCATTTTG
>Ga0210059_1009245_pt1 | contig 15426 bp, 13 predicted proteins | sample Ectturendosymbi2_FD_188042 | JGI IMG/M metagenome (GOLD analysis project Ga0210059, IMG submission 188042) | Ecteinascidia turbinata endosymbiont from Florida, USA - Sample 2 (SPAdes) (version 2) | ecosystem: Host-associated > Tunicates > Ascidians > Unclassified | place: Key West, Florida... | reverse complement strand
TATTTTTAATGATAGGGTAAAAAAACGTGTTAGCCCGCGGCACCCCTGGGCACTGAAAATGGCACCCCGGTTGGGAACCACTGGGCTAGAGAGTGACTCGGCAAGAAACAACATCCACCCGAACATTAACCAGAAACCAGATAGCAAACAAAAACACCGGGAAAAGAACATGTCAATGTGGCCAGCCAGGTTGAGTGTGAAAGTTGTTTAAAAAGCTAATGTCTTTATTTTCACATTCACTTTCAGGTGCTCTGGTTAACGCCACTGCTTTCACGTTGCTGCTTGAAAGTTTTGCTAGAAAAAGCGATTCAGTCGTAGCCTGTAGGCCGTAGCCACATTGAGGCAAATGAGGCACTTGCCTCGGCGAACTTCCTGTAATGCTGCCACAAAACATTTTTGTAACGCTGAATCAAATCGTATTTTATTGCGCGCCTGGTTTAAAAAGAGCAGCACTGCAACTATTGCAACCACCAGAGATATTACCAGCCTAGATTAAATTAGGGCAGGATGTTAGGTCTCCGTAAACTGCATTTGACAACATACCCAACAGAGGACGTAATTAACATATTCGCCTCGGTAAAAGTTTGACCCTGACTACGGCCCTGGCGGCGTTTTAGCTAATACTGCTAGATCCTTGCCCTTTTCATAGCTCCTGATTGCATTACATAAACACTGCAATCTCGTTTTCTGCTTTCGTTCTACGAATCGACGGATTAAAACATTTTCTGACGGACCACGCTATAACATGTGGTGTAAATGGCTGGAATAGCTTCATAGATTTATGATGTAACACAACGATACTAACCATTGGAAGAAAAGCGCGTTTCCACCTCAGGTTACCGTTTATGACGAAACAAAGATACAATTGGGCTGCGACTACCTCGAGACTGTACCAAAAGTTTGGGATCATGATACCAGTGTTGCCATTTCTGATATATTAACATGACATCAGATGTGATGTTCTCAGATAAATTTCTGATGTCCGATGTTTTTTGACAAATCTGATGTTGACTGGGTTGTTGTTTTTATTTTCTGCATTTCCTCTCATTTCAGGACGAAATTAACTTAGATTCACAATTTTGAAGTTCCTTTCATCAATTTCTCACCCTAATGTGTGTTTGGTAATTGGTTATCGTTTCAAACTAAAGAAGCTCTCTTCGCTGCGTTGAGACTAACATTTTGCGTAAATTATAAACGACATCTCCATTTTTTAATTGCGACATTTCGTTCTGTTTCGGATTCAAGGAGGGTAATCGCGCTTTGTTAGATTTGTTAAATACGAAACTGTAGCGTAAAAATTTGATGTTATCTGATGTTGAAAAAGGCAGCAATCTGATGTTAACGAGACTGACCCCAGTGGCAACACTGATTGATACTAAACAGCAGTCAGCAACCACTAGCTTTAGCACGCAAATAGTAACGTTTTCTTGACATTTGTGCAATAGGCGTGACGCACGACTAGAGAGTCATACTCATGCCAAAAGAACGATTATTAGGAAAATGTTACCAGCGAATTCCTATATATTTGCATTGAACAAAACTGAAAATACTTATAGGCCAGCGGTTCTCAATTCATTTTAAGCCCGCATCCCGTCCGGAAGGAAAAATCATTTTTCCACCCCTTGCACCATTTGACGTATTGTTTTTTGTATTATCAGAGACGTTCACACCCAAAGAAGTCCCTTCTCGCACGCCCTGGGGGCGCGAGCACCCCCAATTGAGAACCGCTGCTTACAGGGTATTCAGTAGCGATTACTAAAACTGGCAGACATTCAAACTTGTAGAGAAATCAGTTGCTACTGGGGGTCCATGACACTTAAAGCAACATCGGAATATAATATACAGTTGTATTCTTGTATTCCTTCTGAATCACAAAAAGTTTCAAACGAATATTTTATTTGAAACAAATAAATTTCATCATGAGGGGCCCCCTTGCATCGGGGAGCCCGAGGCAATTGCCCATGTTTCCCCCACTTAATCCGGCCCTGCCCCTCAGGCAAATGTACCCAGGCTGGGAACCTCTGATCTAGGTAATCAAGAACATGTTTCTCTACAAAAATCGGATCGGTTCTTTCAAAACTTGATAACCTAGTAATTTAAAATGGGAGATTACACCTAGAGGTTCGAAGGTTCCTACCCAGAGTTGTAAATGGGCCTCATTTTGAAGCCCAACCCCGGCCCGAGCCTGAAATCACAAGCCGGACATTCATTTTTGAGGCCCGATTTTAGGCCCCAAAGCCAAATTTACCGGGTGAGTCAAGATGTGCGCAACTGCGGGATATCAAAAACGTATGGTGCAGGTTATAGCTGCAGGTACATGGATTTACCACACCCAAAATAGCAATAATCTTGACCAAAATATTGGTTTAAACAAGCACAGTCATAGCTTGTTAGTCCACGATAATACTGCGAAATGTAATGTTTCTCAAGAAAAAAAGAAACTATCACGAAACTATCCACGATTGCGCTGTAGGCATGAAAGAAACTAACGTATCTACAATCGCGCTATAGACATGAAAAGCCTGTTTGTAGGCTCATCATTTCTTAAAACAAGTCAAGAATCGCGTAAGTGATTGATCTTTTCCAAGCACCGCCATCCAGGCGCGTAGCCAGGGGGCAATTGCCCCCCCAATTCCAAAAGTTCCAAAAAGTTTCAGGATAATCAAGCTTTTGATGTGTAAGCCAAAGAAATACTTCACTGCAAATCAAACAAAACTGCGGAACCTGCCCCACTTCAACCTTTAGTCGAACCTGATCAAAGCAGTATGGTTCACCAATTGTCCATGATTAATCAAACGAATTGTGCACAAGGGCACTGGAAAATAAAAACCAAGAATTTTCGTAGGGGGACCAAAATCGTGAAATTTCATTTTTTCTAATCGAAACTAAAAAAACGATCTTTTTTGCGAAGCATTTAATAAGAAAATGTCAAATTTCCGAATGCATGGAGGGGCCATGTCCCCTTCTACCCCTCCCCTTCCGACGACCATGGTTGTGCGTATAATGTAAATGTTGGAGAATTCATGTCATGGCCCAACATTTACCTGAGGTTTAAGCTCCTTGTGGAAGCTAGTGATAATGAAATACGAACTTGTATCTCACCGCTTGTAATCACTAACCGAAGTAAAACAAGGAGTAACGCTATTCGCAGCAGTTTCTGGCGCACCAGCCTGCTGTATCGCACCTAATGGTGATGTAAATTTAATTTCAAGCCCATCGAAAAATTTCCTCGATAATTTTGGCGTGCTACAAATACTGTATATTTTGTCCTTGTCTGCAGCATCAGCCGTAGCCTTAAATGAACATCGTAGATTTGTTTTTGTACAGTTTTAGGACCAAATAGCGGTGATTTATGCTTTAGATGCCTTGAACCTCAAACTGTGACTGAGAACCAATCCAGTTTCAAATTTTTTTATTTTTTATCACGCAAATGGCCACAGACCAGGGTGCCAAACTCAAATTGCTCCGAGGGCGAAACGCGGACTTACAATAAAACCAGGGCCGCATTATGACTATCCTGTGGCCGCATTATGACGCTGACGCAACAAAGGTGGTACCTGAACTTTGCTAGAAATAGCTTTTACATCTTTTTTCCTGCGAGTGGTATCGTGAGTAACAGGGAATTTATCTCTAGCCCGTTCTCCGTTCGTTTAAGATGAACTTGTTCACTCACTAGCCGAGCACTCAACACCGGTAAATAAAGTAAATAACCTTATGTTTTATTTGAAAATTCTGAAAACGCATCGCGGGCCTAACAAAATGCTATCGCCGGCCAAATGCGACCCACGGGTCGCGTGTTTGAGACCCCTGCCACGGACACTGTTTAGGAACAATTTCATTCTTTCTATATATTTATTTGCTACGATTAAACCTGCATTGTGACGGTTTAATTACAATCATGTGTATGTGCGCAATTAGGTGGGGGACAGGGGGGACGCGTCCCCCCCACTTTTTCAGAGAGTCGGGAGATAATATGCCATGTCCCTCATTTTCGCTTTAGGTTTCGTACTTTATTGCTTTCACACCAACCTTTCCCTCCCACATTTTACAACAAAATTGCGCCCATGATCATGTGGAGCGTCAAAGTTTTCAATGATTTAACATTAACTTGCCGGCGAGAAAAAAAAACAGTTTGCGTCAAGTAATTACAATCCGACCTGTGCATAGTCTAAAAGTGTTAACTTTAACCTGATGTTGATTGCCACTCTATCCTACTGTAAACTTGAAATCATTCCCCTGCAACGGGTAGACTCAGCAGCAAGTAGGAAGATGTTTTTTATTTTGGAAGTGCTGAGGACATTGACACTGCCATTACTTACAGATAGCTTGCAATCGCGGATGTAACTAAAATGAAAAAAATTGACTTTTTTCCCAGTCGATTGGATTTTGTTATTTAGACATTCATGGATTTAAAAAGAGTTTCAACTTCTTACACTAAAAGAAAAGTTAAACTTCTTACGCTTGTAAGTTAAATCAGCTTGAAGAAAAAAGGAACTACGCGATGAGATGGTTCAGAAAACAAATTTGCTTGTCTTCCAACTTGACAGACAAGAACAATACATAAGAGAAAAGTTTCTTATTTATGGAGTAGAAGAAAATAAAGACAACGATGATGGGGAAGGAAAAGATCTTGTTCAAAATAGCAGATGAGCTCGAAATCGATCTCCAAGATAATGAAATACAGGGAGTGCATCGATTAGGACAAAAAAGAAACAATGAGAATCCACGCCCAATCATTGCAAGATTTGTGTCATGCAAAAAAAGGGACGAGTTTCTTACTAACAAACGGGAACTCAAAAATATCGAAGGAAGACAGCACGTCTTTGTTTGTGAAGATCTCACACCTCTACGGTACAAGCTACTGAAGTACATGCAAAAATCCTGTTCTGATACGTTTACTTCTTGCTACACTCGAAATGGCAATATGAAAGCTAAGCTCAAGACATCTGAAAAATGGGTCACCGTCACTTCACCTGATGATCTCTTCAAACACGGAATTGATGTTGAATATAAACAGATGGGCTGTGGCAAAATACTTAACTACTGCAACTCTACCGCAAGGATATTACCTTTCGTGAATTCTGAAACAAAACGTCCAATGCAAGCGATTAATTATACTTGAATAACAAACTGCCAGAAGCAAAATGCATACGCAAGTGTGTTAATTTTATATGTTGGAATGCTTTTTCTGTTCTGAATATATGGCTGCTGGCGCAGCAGTGCAAAGTGAGCTTCCCACCTAAACCTAGATGAATGGAATGCAAACACTGCAATGCTCAATTACTTCCTGATTGTGAATGCTTAACAAGTAACAATCGCTCTGACAGCGATCTACAATCTGCTTTACCAAAAGCACGTTCTAACTCAGGTGCTAAAATGATAAAACATAGTGCAATAGAAATCTGGTCAAGAATTCCTTTAGAAATAAAAAATAAAACGTGTTTGGCACTTTTTTCGGAGGAGTACACGAAATTAGAAATATGTACAACTCGGATAATAGAAATATACTGTATTGGTGTGCATAACCCAAGTGGTTTGATTTAATTACGTAACGTTGCTACAGTGGAAACTGTCAAATAATGAATTATCTCCGTTTAATATTACATCGTTTGGTTGTTCACAAAAATTGGTTGCATCAAACCAATGTATGAAATAGTGGGATGCTGTAGTCTGTAGACACAAAATAGCGAATTTCCGTTCTCAGCATGCATTGACAGCAAGTTCTTTTCCGCAAAGCATAATTGCGCGACTGGTTCTCAACCTGCTTAAATCTCGTGGCACCATTGCGGTGCTGCAGCGATCTGCAGCTTTTGACGCATTTCCACTCTAGCACACACGAATATTTTTGAATGTGTGAAAACAGTAAATGTTTAATTTGATAACTCTAAACCATTTTCTTCTGGTGGCTTGGCTTGCCTGCAATACATTTTAATTTAATTTACCGTATAACTGCATTTCCCTGTTACATTTTATACCCAGAGCAAAATACTTTTACTAACTATTATGCACTGTTCCCTTTACAAAATAAGCAGTTCCCCCGTGGGAGGTCTGTAGCCTAGATGACCTTTGCTTCTGCGCAGCCTCCCACTCCCTCATGCATTTTATAAATAGATGTACTTGGAAGTCATCGCAGTACTACATTATATAAGCATGATGACGTCATTCATGCGTATGTCTCAAAAGCTTGTGTTTCATCAAAGTAAATGTATTTGCGCCATCAAGCCTATACTCTCTACTACCGCCATATATATATCCTGGTCTTCCTTCATGTATTTGCGTATTTCTTGTTACTGCGATGCATGCTTGAATTCAAGCGCCTTGCGTGTGGGAGTGAAGACGTTACTCAATACAATAGAATGGCTAGACCAGCGGTTCCCAAACTTTGAGCGCTACCCAAATCTGCGTTTGATGAAAACGCCTCACACAACGACCCAAGCCTCAAGCACTTTGTGAAAAAAATAATGATCGTATCGGCGATTTTAGCAGTAAGTCGCGAAGCTCGTTTTCAATGTCAGCATTTCACTCTTTTCTCAAGCACTTACGCTACAGACAAAGACAAATAGCGGTAACGTTGAAAATACACAACTTCGGTTTGGATCGCCTCGGCACGGCCCGTTTTTTTACCCTTCGTTACCCTTGTTTGGGTTGCGACCGATACTTCGGGAACCACTGGGATAGATCAGCTAACCCACCGTTGTGTAAGTTGCGGCGACTAGTGTTTCTTAACTTAACTGCAGAGACGTGGTGAAAATCGACTGTGGCTTCGTTTACGCAAACACACAACCATTTTCACACTTTTTATCAGCTGCATACGTCAACCAGTCGCTCAAGAATTGGACAAGATCCACATCTAACCTGCGCGCAAGTTTTGTAGAGCTACTTGCGGAGTCAATGTCTTAATAACGCAGTCTCTACTTGGCTTCGATTGAACGAGTGTTGGTGGACATCAGAAGCGTGTAAATATAAAAACGCAATCATAATGGCGGCCACAATGACTCCTGGATATTGGCGGCAGAAGTCATACTGCAGGTTTTGCACTTGAAACATCGAGATTTTCACAGGCGCTCTTGCATGAAAGTTTGACAAAATGGTGGCTCTCATCCAAAATATACGCTTGGTACTTCACTTAAAACAAACTTTAAAATTTGTCAATTCAACGAAAATGGACTTTGTATTTGCTGGCTTAGATCTGAATATAATTATTCAGAAAAAAACGCCACAAAAATGCACCTTTTATAGATGATGGTTTAAAAACAAGTGTCATTAAATAATCAAACATTGAGACTTGGTTGTTATTTTCCCCCCTATTGAAATTTCTGACTACGTGCCTGCCGCCATCGCGGTGCTAATTTCCTCACCGCTTTCGCCATCTCAAAAAGAGTGTGAGACTAATCACAACAGAGTACAAAAGAACGCAGCTGTGTTTGCTAATAGAAATAGCTGAAGAAAAGTTACAATCACTCACTCACACAAGTCATCGTGGTGAGCACAACAAATCCACGTCACGAAAGAAAAAATGGCCACTCTGAATCTTATAAAAGTTTTATATGCAGGCCCAAAATCGACCCGAAACATTTTGACAAACTTAAGCCCGAGCCCGGACCGACCCGAAACCGGTCTCGACCCGACTTGCAACTCTATTCCTACCACCCACAGGCTTCCCCACTCGACGTGGCGGTGAGACCATCCAATTAGAAGTAAACCTATAGTTGCAGGATAGACACCACGACCACCGTGCCGGACCGAAAAAGTTATCCACTTATCTTGAAAAAAAACTTAGTTCAGTTACGTTCCCTTCATCAAGACACTGGCATACGATATATTTCAGTTGAACGAGTAGCTTGCAAAATCGAAGAAGTAAACAGAATATACAAAACTGAGTCTCTGTTGATAAAACTTCAAGATTTTTATGCTTCAGACGTATAGTTACATTGATGTCAAGAAACGTAGCCAGAAAGTTGATTTTCGCATTTCGTTATTGGCACGTTACTTACGAATTGTGTTTGTGAATGCAGAGTGCTAAACATCAGTTCTGTTTTTATTATATGTCAAGTTTATGAAGAACCTGCTTTGTCACCAGAACGTATTTCCTCTAATATGCAAAATAAACGTGAATGACAGTGGTTTAGATTTTATAAGTTTGACGCAAATTTAATCAACGATTATCATGCTTGAGTACATTTAAACTATCGTATATTTGAAAACAAATAGACCAGTTTTTCCCTATCTACAGTGTTCTTCAAGGTTCCAACTTTCTTTCGGCACATGAATCTTTTTAAAAGACTGTGCCTGTGTTAACCTAGCAGTAGCACCAGTGGCAACAATTTTCTAACTCGTGACAAGCTTCATACTTTTAATGGAAGTGAGAACCCAAAATACTTGAACCAAAAGCTATGCAAAGCTTTGAGACTAGAGCGACGCTTTGGTTTTGAAAAACAACACGTTCGTAATTGAAGGACACCCGAGCAACGCTTCGTGGCAAAGGTTGTAACACCATGCAGCAAATTTAAGGTTGCAATTTTTGTGGATTTGGACGAGGTTATTACTTTTCCTGTTTTCACTGGCAGTTTGCAAATCTCATCAACCTGTAGAGTTACACGTGGGTAATACTGTAATTGATGAAACAATACACCCAGTCTAGAGACAACTCGAAACACATGGTAAGTCCCCGAAACATACCTGCTTCCAGTACCTACATATGATTTAGCGATTTGTTATGCATTTTCATGAAAAGTATCTAATTTCTAAATCAAAGTAAAGATGGAAAGTATGGTTTATTTCGTTAAAACATTTCACGGCAAAATTTTCATTACTTTTCTCTACTTCGTAAAGTACATTTACTGTGTAACCACATGCCATGTCAGCATGGAGTTCGCCAAAACGCAACTCTTTGGTTCAGGGGTCACCAACGTGGCGCCCGCGAGCATCAGGTCGCCCGCAAGGACCAAGTAGGTCGCCCGCAGGCCTGTTCTAAAATAACAGTAGCATGATTAATGTCTTCACATCAACGAATATCAATATTCAAATAATTGAAGGCAAATTGAGCAAAGTTTTTTATTCAGGAGTGAGTATCAAACTCGTAACCCTTCGCATCAATCGGTAGACAAGTTTCAAAAAGGTTGGTGACCCCTGGTTTGGATTAACTGAAGTTAAACGCGTATGCAATTTTACCTGAAGGTTGTTTAGAGTGAAGCAGAGCTTTTCCGTGACGTCAAACTGCCCTTCCTCGTCGAAGAAACCGACATTGCGCAACTTCCGGTGGATGTGCTCGGCGTACGTTTCAACAGCGTTTGAGACGTTGTTCGTCATTTGCATAGCAATCATGTAGGAGTCGATCGGGTCTGGCCATTTCAAGCTCTTCCAAAACTTCACCACGTGCAGAAAGATACATGAGTTAAATTGACGTGCTTGCAAGCATAGCCGTGTAGAAGAACAAAAATGCTTGATGCAAAACACCTTTTTCACGAAAAAGGAAGGTTTGAATTACTGCCAATGAGCAGAAAAAAACAAAAGTTAAAGTTAGTGTCTTCCAACACGATAGAACGGGGTAGGACCCAAGCTTTTTGGGGATATACAACGATCATCTCGCCTTTTCAAAGATATACACAAGAGCAGGTTGAACATTTGTTCAGTCACCAGCATAAAGAACTTGCAATTAGCCTTGTACAACCACTGCATTGCATCCGAAAAATATCATCACTTAAAACATTTCTCAAAAATGCGATAAAAATGGTAGTCTCTCAGATTTATAAAGACAATTTCAAAAATTAACAAATTTTTCCCGATTTTTACCAACGTTTCCCCAATTCTTCGCAAATTGTAAGGTGTGGTGGTGCAACCACACCCCTTGCGCCCCCATCTCCTACGGCTATGGTTGCAAATCGAACTCAGCTGATCACTTCCAACATCGTTTCGCTGCTTTAATAACCGGCTTACTGTCACGACATACGAATGATATTTTAGCGCTCTTACTAATCTGGTATTTTTAACACGAACGTGCCTGAAGCTTGTGAAGTGCGTTTTGTGAACCAGTAGGTACTGGAAAAAAACTCACCAGTGGACTGCGCAAACAGTTTAAAATAAAGTCTTGCTTTGCATCAAAATGCTGAGGTACATAAGGTAGTGCTAGAATCTGTACCAGATACACGTAAAGCTGAAGACCAGTCCATTAACATTAGCAAAGATATTTTGCATCACCAAACACGACAAAAGTTTTAAAAAATATAAAAGTAGGTCCACTTATATCTTTCAGCATATCCTTGGTGTCAACAACGGATGATGTGAGCTTAACACTGTCGTCCACTGCGTCGGCCTTGTCCAGATTCACTGCACCTCGAAGGTGGTTCAATGTGCGAGCGTGCAACGTCCTGAGCCACACAGTCAAAGCTGGACGAAACCAGTCGCAGTAGTTGCTCCAGTAGCGTTGGTTCTGTTCGCCTGAGTCGACCTCATCGGAGACGTTTGAGCTCTCTTTAAAAAATTTACGTGAACAGCATTACATGCGGCTTCAGTAACCCGTGCAAAGACTTTGCTCAAGCGTTGACGTTTTGAACCGTGAGCAACATTTAAGTTTCGGGACTCCTTTCTTGATTTACAAGCTGACGTTATTGTCGCAAATTTCATTGCACAAGGTTCGTTTGAGCGCCGAACGTACCGCAAGTTTTTTGCATTGCTTGACCCAACTCAGACTCCCGGCTTTAATTAGTGCGCTCAATACATCTGTAGCATCTCTAGCCGGTGTTGTGCATGATTAATACAAGCCACATCCTAATCCGATGAGTTTTTAAGAGTTAGGTCATGGGTGCAAAATAAGAAAAGGAAAATCTACAGGTAAGCAAATCAATACTCATTTGTTCCATCGCAATGATACAGGAAAAATGGCTTTTTCGCCTCAGCACGAAATATTAGTAAACTGAAAAATTATCCAATTTACTCATTGCTGCCGATTCACCAGAGAGTTGCTGAGGATATCTTGGGGACGATGCCATTGTTGAAGGCAAAGCCACTCCCTTGGCCTTGTCTGACAGTTTAATGAACAAGCGTATGGCTGGATAAAGATGGTAGATGACTCTTTCTGCAAGTTTCGAATCTGTAAGAACAAACAGTATCGCAGACTGCATTTCTAGGAAATACGAATAAAAAATAAGAGTTGCGGAGGATAACGTTAAGGCTGTTATGTGAAACATCCTTCAAATCTCTCAGCTGAGCGCAACAAGAGCCTAACCCAGTGGTTCCCAGGCGGTTGGTTGCGGAGGAGTGATATTGTCGAATGGGGTCGTGAGATCAAAAACGTTTGGAACCAATGTTACACAGAGTAACATATTAGCAATTTTTCTACTTGAATCCACTTTTCCTAAATAAGTATATGGAGAGACTTCGAGATAAAATTACCAATTATTTGAATGAAAATTTGCTTCAGCACGAATTTTATTTTCAATTTCAGAAATACAAATATTGCATCAGAAAAAAGCCACCTGAGGTTAAAATGACTCTCAAAACGAATCCAAAGCATTGCAAATTTCAATTTGTCGGTTATGTTACAACAGGTGAAAAGCATGCCGACACTGAAAAATCAGTTCTGCAATCGTCAATTTTAAAGTGGCGCATACTCAAACAATCGTGGAATTTCTTTCGCTTAGCAACGGTTTCAATCATTTTGTAGCATTGAGCTCTGCACTAAACGTTTCCTTCAGAAAGTGACTTTCTTGGCACAACAATTGACGCATAGCAATATACACAGTCACCCGTGTTGACAAAAAGTGACAAAAGAGCTCCGTGACAGCATGATCAGTGTTGCACTCCAGCACCCTCCTTGTTTTCTGTTGTGGGGTAACTTCTTCCTTATTGTTTGCAGATAATTTTGCCATCCTTATTGTTTGCAGATAATTTTGCTATCAACTTAAAGCAAAACATTGAACGACTGTTCTAGGAGTCCAGCTCCAACATGATGAAAACATCTCCCAAAAATTACAAACAGAAGCCGATCTTAAATGCTTTCGAAGAGATGTTGGAAGAACAGAAAAAGGGATCATCAATATATGTACCATTACTAGTATCTATGACAGTATACTTGCTATGCTTGCGAATGTTTTGTAGCGGTGACGCAACCGGCCTAGGTCTGTAAAACGTTTTGCAGGGTATTTCCAAATTTCTAAATTCTGAATTGGAAACCACAAGCTGAAATGAACTCAGCTGATTCTGAACACTGGAGCCGTTACTGCTTACTTTCATTTTCTGCAAGCACTTTGTTGATTCCATCCATCGCTTCACTGGTGTCCCGCGCCAGGTTGGCGGCGATCACGTGATAAACGTAGGAATGGTAATCTAACTTTAGTATCTGGGTGAAAACGTCGTGGTATGCCTTGTTGGCGAGTGTCATCTCGCTGCAGAGCCGTTCAGAGAGTTCGACCAAAATGCTGAGTTTTTTCTCTTGTAGAAAAAAGTGATTAGGTTATTTCACAAAAAAACTTGAAGTAGAAAAGCACCCACTTGCGTCAATCTACAGCCAAACCTTTCTTTGCTACATTTACGGCCCACCGTGCTTTAAGTTTTGAGAAAGTGCGAAATTTCGAAGAAATTTAATGTGCTTGTTCAGTACCTTATCGCAAGATACTAAATTACGTGAAACCGATTTCCTAACAAATTGCGAACTGACTCGACTGTGTCACTTTTGTGGAGACTTTTTTCTGTAATGTGGATATGTGCAAGTCCGAATCAACACAAAGTTATGAAAGTAGATCCCAGTCGGTAGATTCCTCGAAAGCTTGTAGCAAGCCTAGAGCGTTAAATTCTCTCTGGTTCGGAGATAAGTAGCTAAAGTCTCACAAACGTCTTAGTTTGTTTTTGGTTGTAGTTGATTCTCCAGTTCCCTTCGGTATTTGCGTTTTTGCACTTCCGAAGCAATACTTTTGCCCTGAACATAGAAGTGAAATACTCACTTTCTGTTTTCATTTTTTGACATGGAAACAATAACAGTTTGTCAAGGTCGGCAGTGTTTGACAAAAAAGGCTTATTTTACTTGCGAAACGTAAAGTACAATTTATTTTTAAACAAAGAACCTGCAGCGGCATGATAATGTTAACTTTAACGATAGCGGAATAACGACTGAAAGTGTGTTGAACGCAGCACGTCATATCTGCTCACAATATATCTAAAAGTGACTTTCTTATGCAGTCAACAGTTGCAGCCACACAAAAAAACTGCTATAACTGTAGCAAAATTAAGGAAAATGTTAGGAACCCGGTTTGGATCTTTAGGGACCCGATTTCTCTGATTCTAGGGACCCGATTTTCTGATGTTAGGGGCCCGATAATAATTTTCTGATTCTAGGGACCCGATTTGAAATTCTAGGGACCCGAATCGGGTCCCTAAAACGCCCTAAAAAACCCTGGTTATAGAATACCTCTACGCAATGGTTGACTCTCATCCACTGGCGTTTCTTCGGACAGGTATTTATCGGCAACAGTCTTGTAAGTTTTCCTGTAGTACTCATCTGTACCATTGACGAGTGCAGACAAGATATCTTCCATGATGTCAAGTGACGTGGGAGGCGAAGGAGTGCGTTCATGAAGATATCGATAAACTGACCAACTCCCTATTCTTCTTAGTCTGAGGAGCAGGTTGCTCAGGTTGATAGAATAATTGTTCTGCGATCAACCACAGACAGAGTTGAACTTTAACTCAATCCACAGCCCCGCTAATAGACGACTTCAGCACGAAAATGAAATTACACCACATACGCCGAACCAAATGTGCAGACCAAAACAAAATATAATGATGGGATCACGAAATTGGTAAATTCAACAAAGTCCATACGGATACGCAATACGGAGCAAATTCTTCCGAAACGCAAATGACCTTATCTTTAAGCCATATAAACCCGAAGAAGACACACAAGCCTTCATCAGTAAAGACTGACTAATGTTATTTCATTATGGTCTCGAAAGTACTTAAAACTTTTTACCAAGAAATATGGCAAGAACATGAAACACTGTAGCTTCAAATGCGCTTATCACGGAAATCAGCATACTGCAACCAATAAACCATTAAACCTTAACCTGCAGGAGTTCAGAACAGTGTTTAACGGCAGTGTTGCCGCCTATTACGGATCATTTTTTCAAAGGCATAGCACAAGAGTAAATGTTCGTTTTCCAGTTGCGAATTATGAAAGTCTCCGCTTATGTAAACACTTGAAAACTTGCCGATCGATTTCTGCCAGACGGATCAACTAAACCAGATCGGAATCAACGCACACAAACCGTTGGTTTGCTTACAGCGAAACGTTCGCTCATTTTTGCAACCAGCATATCAGTAACGATCTGCTCTACCCAACTGCCATTATCAGAGTTACAAAAAAATCTCGGTTTGCATGAACATCATTTCCGAATCACACAGCGTTTGTTGTTTCAACGTTTTTTGTGAATTCTTACTTTTTTTATTGAAAAGCTTTCCCGGTGTTTGTCAACCTTGCTTAATTCCATTTTCACGAAGTCGAATAAAGTTTTTCCGAGAGATTCAATCCTATATTTCGAACCGGCAACATTGACAGACGAAAATTCTTCTATATCTTGTGTGTTCAGCAGCAGTAACTTGAGCAAATCGTCGAGGAAGAGCACATCCACACCTCGTTCATTCTTTAAAAACAGAGATATCTGCTCAAATCAACGTACACCTCCCTACATGTTACTTTCATTATCGCGTTTGTTCACTTCATGGCGACAGAAATCTTCTGCAGTGTTTGTTGCAACAAGCTTTCGATAAATTCACACGCATCCACCAGTGGCGAAACTAGCACATTGGGCCAGGGGGGGGTCAAATCGCTGTTGTAGGGGCCCGTGTTAAAACCGTAAAGTATATGACGTCATCGTGCTCATTCAACCTTGGTACGACCTTTCTGCAACATTCCTTTCCTTAAAGTTACGACCAAATCCAAGACCACCAGCGCTGTGCTAAGAAGTTGTGAAGCGTTCTGGTTAAACAAGCAGACAAAAAACCGGCCAATTCATGTGGCACAGCGAGCCAAGTCATCTATAAGCAGGCAATGCTGTTGTTTAAGTTATGCTCTGTCACTGCGCCAGTGCATCAACTGTATCTCAATTCAATTTATGGGACTCGAGCTTGCGTTGGATTCAGGCTCGAATTTTCAGCCCGATTCTAATTCTACCCTTATACAGTGATACCCAGAACAATGCATCATGAATGTGTTTGAGTGAAAGTTGTCTTAACATCTGAAACAAAATACGCCATGATGCTTACAATACATGATACTCTGTCATCATGCTATATCCAGGCATACAAAAAATCGAAGATCGCCATATCACCATGGTGCAGCAAAGCAGTGCTTCATAAACATATTTTGATGGCATTTGCGAAATGATTGCTAGCATTACGTAATTTTATCAATACAATTGATTATGTACAACAAGG
>Ga0210059_1009244_pt1 | contig 15426 bp, 5 predicted proteins | sample Ectturendosymbi2_FD_188042 | JGI IMG/M metagenome (GOLD analysis project Ga0210059, IMG submission 188042) | Ecteinascidia turbinata endosymbiont from Florida, USA - Sample 2 (SPAdes) (version 2) | ecosystem: Host-associated > Tunicates > Ascidians > Unclassified | place: Key West, Florida... | reverse complement strand
GTGTCTGTAACCCTATGGTTCTGTCTTCAATGCAGTTGCAAAAAGTGTCTGTAACCCTGTGATATCGCCGGCTTCAATGTCTTGTACTACGTTCTGTATTGTCTGTTTTTATCAACCTGCGTTCTGTAGAGTGTGTGTGTTCATACTATGGACTTCGTGTCTGCTAACAAACAAATAAAATTAAATTAAATTAATACCACTGAGCAACATACTTTGTAAATAGCCCAATTATATCTGCATCATAATACAAGCCAAAAATGATCTTGAAAATTTATCCACCAGAAAAAATTATTTTTTCAGCAATGACAGAACAGTTTTGATGAACCATTTCCATGGCTGAGGAAGTGATTGCTACTTTGGTAAAAGGGGCCAAAACAAAGCAACCAACCAGTGGGCTAGAAGTCACACTGATTTAGTGCCTCTGTCCTTCAGGAACACATTCTCGAAGAGCCAAGGCCTTTGCTAATCACTAGGGCCATTTTTAATGACCAAAAAACTTGATAATATGAGTTTATTTTTCAGAAAATATGACTTTATATGACCAAACAAAAATGACTGAGCTAGAACATACAACTACTGCACGAAGAAGCATTACCAGCAAAAATAAAGAGATGGTAGCCCTATGGTTTGTTGAAGCCCCACTAAAATAAACAGCTCAAAACATATAGTTTGGTTTGAAGCAAATTCAAAGCATGCATGGATATTGGTTTATTTCTTTGGGGCAGCAAGAACATGCATTTTTAGGCAGTACATTAAATATCATCCATGATACTTGGTTCAATTACGTCTTTGCCAACATTCGCAAGTCGCCCAAGTGGGTTCAATTTGCAGGATGCAGCTTAGCAATATAGTTTCACCTGATGTTTTCAGATTGGTTTAATGGTTTCCTTATTGAATTAGGTTAAAAATATGCAAAATATGACTTTATGACCTAACATGAAAAATATGACTTTTAATGACTTTATTACTTTTGTTATAGACTTCGTCAGGGTGCGATTTTTGTTTTAACATTAGTTTCATAGCTTCCTAAAGCACAGAAAAAAATGTCTTCAAATCGCCCTATTAATCACAGTGGACCCGCATGAATACAAACAGCAACCAGAATTACAAGACCAAAATCTGTAAAGAAAGTCCAACAGTAGCTCTTCTTACCTGCAAAATCTTAGACTCATTAAAAAAGTGCAGTGCAAATTAGTATTGGAGTTTCACATTACAACAACATCTTTTGCAAGTTCAGCTTTTAGCCATGAATGAATCAGCTTCTGCAGAGTCAAATTTTAAAAAATTCTTTCTGATTCGTAAACATCAAACTTAGTGTTTCCAACCAACGTTTTCCCGAACCCAATACATGCTTTTTTGGCTGTTTTCGACTACCTAAAACCTGTTTTTTTCGACCAATAATTCCAGATATTTTCGAAAATCTAGAATTGCTGTTGCATTCAAATATTAGTAATTGTGAGAATAATGAAGTTGTAGAGTGGCATGTATAATGGCCGAATTAGCATATTTTAACTTCTAACTATTATCATGAGGCGCAATAGTGTGGGTTTTGCTCGTTGGCCACCAAACCTTCATTTTTGGTTAGCTTTTAATTTTGTTCAATTGACCTATCTAGATGGATCGTGACATCATTTTGCACATAAAAGAGTCTAAACATGTGTTCACTTCAGTGTGTATGCACGTATCTCTTTGTTTGATAAATACAATGCTTACATCATAATAACGGTTTCCTTTTCAGCAACTTTAGTCTTTTCGCTAATCTTATTTTAAATAACTACTGCCTGAAGCAGTTCTTCAAAAGTTGGGCTGTACTGTAGAACAGCCTTGAACAACATACCGCCTGCGGGCCACATGCAGCCCGCAAAAGCTTTTCTTGCAGCCCACAAGAAAATTCCTCAATTGTAGAAAATGCTCCAAAAGCTCAACCTCGAATAAGTAATGGTCAGTCTACAATTTCTTCCATACTATAACAAAATCTCTATATCTCAATGAAATAGACTTTCGCAGCCCGCTGCAACTTTATGTTGATCATTTGACTCTTTGAGCTTTCTGAGTTGTGCAGGCCTGGCGTAGAAACTAGTTAATTCATTTATATACAAGCTGTTATGTGATAGTTCATAAACAAAGTTTGCAATGACTTTCCACAAACTAAGTGTCTTTTCTTTAAAAGCAAATGTAACTAGATATTTAATCACACACATTCAATTTCAAGATGTAAGTAATCATTTGGAAGAAAATCAGACATTTAGACTCTTGTATAACAAGACTCAACTCAACATGCAACAAAGTGCAGTTTGTACTCCGTTATAAAATAGGAGGTGGTTCAAAACACCAAAAGTTTGATCAACCATACGAAATCAAAGTGCAAAACCTATTCTAGCACAGGAAGAGATCTGATCGATCACAATTTGTGAAAAAGAAAATGAGTCCTTATGAGGCCACAGAAAGAGGCCAGATAATCTTTAAAAACTGTACCGTGCTTTACTTACAAACAAGTCTAAATCAGTGTAACCAGAGAGGACTATTTTCCACAAAACTCAGAAATTGTTGTGCTTGAGTATTATAAACATCATTGAAAGCTGTGCTTAACTTAATTAATAATTCACGAATAAACTGCGCATTGACGAACAGTAGCAATTTCAAAATGATATTGAGCTTTTATCGCACACAAAATCACTTTTTTCAAAACCTGAAAACACTCGGGTTTTCCCGTCATTTTTTCTCAGATACCTGAAACCTGCTTTTAAAACTTTACCCCAAATTGGAAACACTAATCAAACTACCTCTATAAACCTTGCAAATAGAAGACATTATATGCTATCATACATGTTGCATGTGAGCTGCACAATTGTAATATTTGGCCCTAGTTCTTCTGAGCAATATCTCTTCAAAACTGAGTAGCACAAGCAAATATTTCACAAGTCTATATCACTTGCAAAGGAACATCCTAAAATAAGCAATTAATTCTCCAATGACTGAAAAGTTTTTTTAAACACTGGTTCTCTGTGATAAACCTCAATGTACTGCATTTTTGGGCTATAAGGTGCACTGGATTTTAAGGCACAGTATCAATGATTGAATGCTAACTGTTCGTTTTTCACACATAAGGCGCACCGGATTATAAAGCACATTAAATGAAGCAAGTTACGTCATATGACGGTTACGTCATATGACGGAGTTTAATCTGTCACACATGACTAATCTGCTAGACATGAATAGAATAAACTAAAAGTTGTGCACATATTTGATTCAGTGTGCGCCAATGTAATCAGGAGCCTCGCAGAGTAATACACATAGCTCTGTGTGTAGGAGCCTTGTGAAGTAATACAATCTGTGCTTCAACATTAACACATTGGCTACCAGTTTACAAATATAAGTCATACTTGGAAATCAGGGAAAAACCAAGGATATTTTGGTTGACTTACCAACCACATAGCTCCTCAGCTGATTGTGCTAGAGAGCTGTTCAAACCTCAAAAGACTCGGCAAGTCTTCGAGTCTGCAATGGAAACGTATTTTTTGGTTATGGGTTTCGGGTTTTTTGTGAGTGATGTCATAAGTAAGGTAGTTTTTTGGCCATTTTTGCCTGCTGGTTCCTGACCTGGGCCCAACCACAAAACGGAAGTATTTCGCTAAAGTTTTTGTTGGCAACTAGGCTATAATCCGCATCTTTTGAGACCTTGATCGACATTCTAGTGTTTCTGGTTCAGAAGTTATGATATAAAATAAACAAACTAATTACCTAATTATGAGATTAATTACTTTGTTTATTTTAGATCATAAATTTTAAACCAGAAACCCTAGCAAGTTGATCAAAGTATCAAAAGACCCAGATTTTTATCTAGTTTCCAATAAAAACTTGAGCGCAGTTTGTCCTAGGGTCAGATGAAGTGAGCCAAAAAGGCCAAAAACAACTCCACTTATGACGTCACTCACAAAAAATTTAAAACCAAAAACCAAAAAATTTCAACTTGCTGAATCTTTTATGGGTTTGAACAGCTCTCCAGCATAATCGTCGGTGAAGATACGTGCAAACTGCTGGATTTTAGCCTTAGGCTACCAGAACGGAAGATGTTAAAAGGTATGTGCTAGCTACTCACGGAACCACATGTGCTGTTCATTGCAATTGTTGTTGGTTTATTACATAACACAGTGCTCTGTTTACAAAAACATCATTGTGTTTTTGAACTAGCAATTAAATAAATTGCACTGTTTACCACATAAAATTTGTTCTAGGTATGAAAGCACAACAAGATTCATACATTAGGCGCACCTCATTATAAGGTGCACATTCAGTGTTTGGGAAGAAAAGGATTTTAAGTGCACCTTACGGTCTGAAAAATACGGTAAATAGCATTCTTGGAATGGGAAATCCTTGAAACAAATTTGAAAAAAACTTGTTTGCTACAGACATCACAACTGAAAATACCACTGGGCTTTTATTTTTATGTGGAATATCTTTTGATGATAGATAGGAAACTGGTGATGGAAAAAAGCTATATATAAAATCAAAAAGCAATGATACCAATGCAGCAAACATATAGAACTCCAGCACTACATCTACAGGGATTAGTTGCAATCACTTCCCAAGAAACTGTTTGCAATAGAAGTCTCTATAGCAATCAAAATGAAGACATGCAGTTGCTAAGAAAGGAAATAATATTTTGAAGACCTTGATATGTTAAAAATTTATCTTTTTTCATTACCATTTATGCATACCATAAATATAATTTATACAAATTGCTCATTACAATACAACATAATTTAACAATTTTTTCTTTATGCTGACAAATTTTATTTACAGCATCTCTAACAAGTGTTGAAAAGATTCTAACCACTAATAATCCTATTGCCATGTGTTTTTCACATTCTGTTTTCACGACATTTTTGTTTTAGTTATGCAGGATAAATTTTATACTTCATGCCACAACAATGGATAAAAGACTAAACATAAGTATCATGACCATTTTTTTCAGTACCCTGCATTGCTAGTTTGTGTTGCGGGATCAAAATGACAAGTGGAAGCTAAAGGGAAAATATTCAAGCCATCATGTTATAGGTTGCACCACATTCAGTGGTTCACTTCTAACCTACGGTGTATTATCTTAGAATGGAATTTGTACGATCCCAGAGTAAAAAGACACAGCATAATACCTGACAATGAATAAACACTTAGCAAGTTAATATGCTGCCAAACTCTTGTACGCTAAGCAACAACTCTACTCATTCACGTTTGGATTCAAGTGATGCTTTTTGATGAGCTGGAAAAGCTCTGTATTAAGGGTGTCAAACATACAGCCCACTGGCCTAATCAGGCCTGCCAACAGGTTTCATCTCGCTCACGAGATGATTTTGAGAGGAGTATGAAAAACAAGCCACAATATGTCAATGAAAGAACTTGCAGTTCTAAATCATGTATCCACTGGATGTTGCAATGCCAGATGTCATTTTGGAAGCGAACCGTTTGTCAAGCTGCACGACTGTCTCAATGTTTCATCATGTAGTTCAACATCACATGCTTTGGTATCCTCATTGCCTCAAAATGCCTCTGTCAAAGATAAGTGGCCACAGAGTGCAGAGTTTTCCAAGAAAAGAGGCTGATATTGATTCACGTGTGAAAGCTGAAAAATGTTTTTTTGTCAGACAAGAATGTGACATGTGCATTTCCAGAATGTGCTTGTTTTATTCTGGATGAAAGTAAAACAAACAAAGCAATCTGAAGTTCTTATTTTTAAGTTTTATGCCATGGATCAATCAGTCCAGCCCACAAGGGAGTGGTTTTTCTTCCTTGTGGCCCCTGAGCTAGAATGAGTTTGACTCCCCTGCTCTACACAGTCAGTTTTACGACATTGCATACAGCTACACAAGGTCAACACTTTGGTTGCCGAATCATGCTATGCAAGCTGAAATCCTATGCTGCAACCATGGTCATATGATTCAGGCATAGTTAAGTGTTACTTGTGGGCTCTCTTACTAGGCTAAGTTTACGGCTAAAGAAACGGCACATTATATGTCATATCTGACATGATTTGCACTTGTTGCCAAGCTAACATTCACCTAACAAGTGAACCCACAGGTATTGCTTAACAATGCCATGAACAGTGTAATAATGGTTGGCAACATAAGAGCTCAGCTTATGTAGTGACAGTCAGCACATAAAAAGCTGACAATAACCATGTGCTATAGTTAGTGACACAACCACAGTCTTGTAGATTTGAAATATGAATAGAGTACAACAATTTGCCAAAGAGGAGTCTTTCATACATTAAAGCAGCACTACCTGGCTGGCTGGACTAACATTATTTCAAAATCGTACAAGCTATATTGGCACAAAAAGTTAGAGGTATTATACACAGTATTAAATCAAGCAACAAAATAACAAACATGGACAGATACGCATTGCTTTATATTTGCTATACGAGTTAGCACTTCAGAATGGAAACACATGTTTGATGAATAATGGTAATTATGCCCTTGATCAACATGATCACTAGATATGATCAGAAAATTAATCGCAAAATCTTTATCACAAGGCACAGGGTCAAAAAAAGAGGTCAACTTTTTTGGGCTGATACCAACGTTTTTCATTGCCAATATTTTTGCATTACTAAACCATAACTGAAAGACATCATTCGAGATTGACCAATATATCGGCCGATATTTGGGTTTTACCAATATATCAGTATCGGTCAAAAACAGCCAACTTTATCAGCCTTAGTGGGTGTTGACAAAGCACTGTTAAAGTCCTCATGTATCCAGACAACTTGCACAAGAAACAGTTATCTTGGAGCAACGCTAGCAGGTGCATTTCATAAACAAGCAGACAAGATTAACCATGGAGCATGCATCAGCCATCACAGCCAAAACAAAAAGCATCATCGGAAGTTACGCAATACTTGAAGCTTATTGTCTAGACCACACTACCACGTGCAGGTGTTGTGTACTTGTAAACTCAGGTTGTATTTCTAGAGTTTTCATAGCACAAAAAGTTTGACTGTAGCTTAAGGTACAGAAGTCCAATCGATGCCTAGTTCAGCGCAGATTAATTTTTAAAAAACTTTGCATGAAAAATTGCGTTACGTTAAGCAACATTTGTGGCATCATGAATATGATTACAAATGCAATCGCTACTCGCTAGTGATACCAACTGTTGCTATGAAGCAGTTGCATGTAACATCTTAAAAAGGATTCTACTTCTTTTAACTTGATGTAATAGGCTATAAGCACGCAGGTTTATACTGTACACAAGCTAAAATGTCCTGTTCATGGGTTAAGTTAATCAACAATTTTCCACGAGGCACGTTAGTGATAATTGTGATCTCACAATCCAAGCTGTTAACACGTATAGAACCAGACTACGGTATATTCGTACTTTGATTTTAGCCTAAAAAACAGCAATTTTCGGTTGCCTTACCAACGCCCTAGCTCCTCCGCCGATTGCGCTAGAGAGCTGTTCAACGGCTCAAACGGATCAGCCAGTCTAATAGATTGCACTCGAAAAAAAAATTTTGCCTGGGGGGTGTGGGTTTTCTGTGAGTGACGTCATAAGTGGAGGACTTTTAGGCCACCTTGGCCCACTTTGCTTGGCCCTGGGCGCCAACCATTAGGTGGTAGTATTTCGCTGAAGTTTTTACTGGAAACTAGGCTACAATCCGAGTCTTTTGATACTTAGGATGACCTTCTGGGGTTTCGGGTTCAAAAGTTGTGATGTAAGTTAGTAAAAATATTTGACTAATTAGCTAATTAGTTAATTAATTTATTTATTTATTTTAGATCATAACTTTTGAACCAGAAACGCTAGAAAGTCGATCAAAGGCTCAAAAGACTTGGACTTGAGTCTTGTTTCCAATGAGAACTTCAGCGAAACACTTTGGCCTAGTGGTTGGGCCTTAGGCCAGGCAACATGAGCCAAAATGACCCTAAAACTACTTCACTTATGACATCACTCACAAAAAACCCGCACCCCCCAGGCAAAAATTTTTTTTCGAGTGTAATCTACTAGACTGGCCGATCCCTTTGAGCCGTTGAACAGCTCTCTAGCGCAATCGGCGGAGAAGCTAGGGCGTTGGTAAGGCAACTGAAAACTGCTGTTTTTTTGCAAAAATCGCCAAAACCACCCAGACGCCAAGTGTTAAAAGTTGCAACGCGCTGGTTTTTTAATGTGGCACACAAGTTATGGAAACACTACTCCAAAATTTAACAAACATGCTGAAGCAGTGATTTGGCAATTAGTCCAATAGCAGGGCGGTAGTCAGTATTCATTGTTGCATAACAATTGCTGTTGTCTGTTTGTTAAACACGACCAGCAAAAGCAATGTTTATGACAACGCAACTTAATGTAACCTAAAAGCACAGTGTTTGTGATTGGATCAGGACTCCTGCGGTATTATTGCACAATCATTGGATGCGTAATTCGCACATGTGCACATTAGCTATTGTAATGGTGACTTTGTTCTTATGGAATTTACTTCTGGCAGAGAGGCAGTAATCGATTATAGCCTAGTGCTGCTTAAGATAAATAATTTTGTTTAGGCTACGTTGTGGATGACTGGCTAACTTACGACAGGCTACGTGGTGAAAATGCAGAAAAACTTTGCTTTTTGCATGACAATCTTAAAACTGCTGAGATGCAATTATGGAGTATTCACAAATCAGCCAAGGTGTTTCATTTCATATACCAATGCCAGTAGTTCATTTGCAGTAACTAATACACTAGTTTGATTTTTTAAGGACATGCAGTTATTAAATGTTACATTACATCAAGTTTCCACACTTCATTATTTAAGACTTATATTGACTTTTCAAATTGAAAACAGACTGAGTTGCAGAAGAGTCTGAAAGATTGATTTGTGAAATACAGTAAACATCAGCTAATCTGGACTCGATTTGACTGATGATTTTATCTGGTTTAGGCTAAGATCCAGATTAGCCAAAGATGGTTGTTTCTAGCCTGACGTCATTAAGTACTGAGATATCAGTGAAAATTACTTAAATTGAACATATTTACGACCTAACAGCAGACTTCAGCTGAAGCAAAACAAACTTATTTTTGTATTTACAATGGTACATCATACTAGTAACTGCCATATCCAGGAAGTTATTACCAACCTTATGTTCATAATTTTTGTATTACTTGGTTGCAAATCTGGGATTTTGGACTGATGCTGAGATTTCTCCGACTGGTCCGTAAGCAGTCGTTCTAATTGGAAGGTAATGCCCTCTAGACATCTTACTGAATACAATACAATCAGGGATAATACTCCACACATGCACACTCAACACTGAAACTGTGGTGCGGCAGCATGCCTTGAACGTTACGTTCAATGCAATATGCTATGCCCGTGTGTGACATAATAATCATCTCTACGATTAGTCGAATGTCATGCAGTTGCAGTCGTTGTTATCATAATTCTATACGGTTGTTTGTGATCGTGAGCATGCTTGTATTGTGTCTGAAAGCTGCCGAATCTTCCCTAGAGACAAGTCAGTGCACTTAAGATTAAGAACACAACAGCGTGGAAGTGCAGAAAAATCCAGATTACAAAATGCGAAGAGTAGATTTTATCCGGTATTGGTGAAGATCCAGATTAAAAAATCTGGATAAACCGAAGATTTTTATAAAGAAAAACGTTGGAAATCATTCGTACCACCAGTTCTATCTGGTTTTGGCGACGATCCGGATTAACCGAATCCAGTTCAACCAAGGTTTACTGTGTATGTAAAAACAAAATTTCACAGTTATGTAGTACACTAACTGTTAACAAACATACTATCATAGACCAAAAAGTTACTGCTGTTTTGGAAAAATTTTCAGTTTTGGCAATTGGTTAATTGAATACAGTATTGTACTAATTTTAACCTCCTTAACTTGATGTTCTGTTTTGCACTTGATTCTTTTCATTGTTAACCATCTTTCAACTTTCAAACACTGTTTTTGCTTATTTTGTTGTAGGCTTAAGCACAGTAGCAGTTCTCTTACATTCAGTGTTCTGTTCTTATTGCTTATTATTTTTAGCATACTTTTCTTATTCATGGCACTGTGTTCATAGCATACAGTGTATACAATGCTAACAAGTTAATTAGATTAATTAAAATTCATAGCAAAATATTGAAATTGCTGCAATTTCAAAAATTTTAGCTCACAAAGCCTGACTTTTGAAGTTTTTCAAACAAAGGTAAGGCATAGAATACATTATATTTTTGATGATGAAGCAGAAAGCAAGATTTAAAAATTAAGGAAATATCAGCTATCGGTATCAGTTCATGAATGGCCAATATATCGGTATCGATATTGGCCCCAAAAAAGCCATATTGGTTGATCTCTAAACATCATAGTGCATTTTTTCCTTCAGTATGTAGGCCACATAAACAAAACAAACAATTACACAAGTTACAAATGAAAGAGTAGATTGTTATTAGGAACAAGCAGTATCTATTTTGCCTCAAATCACTGCTTGAGCTATTTTGCCTTTTTTGTTAATTTTACTGACTGCAATTGGCAGCAGGCCAAAGCCTGAATTGTGCTTCTTGCCAGGGCAGTTGAGGTGAACGCTCTTGCCCAAGGAGTGCTATAGCAATTTACTCATTAGCTGTGGATCGAACACCGAACCTTCTAATTGAGAGGCGGACACTTTACCACTGAGCTATTGCCACCCTTAGGTATTGCCACCCAACCACTGAGCTATTGCCACCCAGCACAAAAGCTGTGTTGTGGCTATTTTGCCTTTAGCAGAACACGATTGGTTGAACGAAGTCGTCACATGACAAGTTTGGAACCCATGATGATGACATGCTTAGTTGAACACGAAATATGCAAAAGCTCAGTCTGATCGACAAGTGTTGTTATGCTTGCAGTGGTCTGTTGTGTGAACTGTAGGCTAATCCCTCACCGTTAAACCTAAACCCCAACCCTTGTCATACCGCGCTTGTGACATTACTACTTCAACCAATCATGTTTGACTTAAGGCAAAATAGCCGAGTAAGGGTCAGTGGTGTCAGTATCACTAGTGTAGGGTTGTACCTCCAGCGTAACAATGTACCACCAGCGTCGGGGTTGATTTGAAAAGCAACTATTTGTACCTCCAGCGTAGGGAGTTGATTAATAAAGTAACTATTTGTATCTCCAGTGTAGTGGACGGGTGGCTTAAGAATGCAATTGTTTGTACCTCCAGCGCAGGGAGTTGATTTATAAAGCAGCACTGTTTGTACCTCAAGCATAAGGAACTGATGTATAAAGCAACTGTTTGTACCTCCAGCCTAAGGAACTGATGTATAAAGCAACTGTTTGTACCTCCAGCGTAGGGATGACTTCACAAAGCAACAGTACGGAGCTGTTTTCTAAATCTGCAAAGTGTGTGTGTGTTTTTACTAACTATCCTGCTACAGATTAACGCCACTCACTAACGTGCAACAACACACACAATTCACTTCATCGACCCCACCTAAAATTAAATCCAAGCAGAGGCTCAACACACTGGCGAAGAAACAACAAAACACAATTGATACGTAGTACAAAAAGTGACCGACTCACTACATATACAAGGATACGATGTGACCACAACAAGCAATTAAAAGCATGGGCGCAAATTGGTGAGGGACACGGGGGACGTGTCCCCCCACTTTTTCAGACAGGAGGGATATAATATGCCGTGTCCCCCCCACTTTTTTCTCTTTAGGTTTTGCATTTGGAAAGGTTTCAAAAATAAAAGTGATATTTGTCACGTTTTTATGTGAAGAGCTTTCAAATGTTAGATGGTAGGCCATACATAGCCAAGTTGATGTTGAAACAAAGTTTTGTGTGGTATCACTGATTCTGTTAGTTTATAAATTTTAGCTTCGATAAAACAATTTTTGGCATTTTTCAAGTTTCTAGAGACAGTGAAAGATGTTTAACTGCTTCTGTCCGACATTTTACCCTGTGTGGTACATTGTTAGAAAGGTTATTTTCTTGTAACAATGAGAGTATTACAGCTGCACATGTGAGAGACCACAGTAGAGCCATAATTTTTTCCGTGCAGAAACGTAACTGGCTTTGCTGTAACGTTGGTTGTCACGTATTCAGAAACAGACAGCAAATAATTTAATGATGCTAGTGTATATAATGTCAGAAAGTTAGATTTTCAGGCAAATCTCTGCGAAGCTTTTAGCCGAAGGCAAAAAGCAGCACTATTGTGGAAACTTAGTTTTGGGATGAGGAGTTTAGCAAAAGACTGTTTTCAACTATTAGTGAACAGGATTCAGTCAAAACATTAAAGAAGTAGCCTAGAGTATTTACCTAACGGTATATTGACCTATAGCCCAAAACGTAAGGACTTGACTCAGAAATAAGAATAAAATACATTTAATCTAACTTCTTGTAATGTTGCGACAATGGTGACCAACAAATCCAAAAGATACTGTTTCTTTGACTCTTACACTTGTGCTTGTGCTGAAGGCATTGGTTCGTAAGTCATCTGATTTACTTGAGTTTAACCAAACCCACAATGCAGCAATGTTTTCATCCAAGTGTGAAACATTTACTTTACAGATAAATCACACCGTTTTGTTGCACATTCTTTTCGTGTTAAAGGTGAAACTTGGTACTTTTTTGCCAATTCACCGGTGGGCATTTTGATTTAATCTCAAATATATTTTTGTGTCGTTACGCAAGTAGAACTCTTAGAATGAAACTTTTGACATGGTGCAGAGTTATAAGTCTGGCAGGGCTTTTCGGGTCTGACTGTGCTCGGGCTTGAGTTTGTCAAAATATTTTGAGTCAATTTCGAGCCTGCATACAAAACTTTTTCATAACATTAAGAGTAATGACTTTTTTCTTTCGTGACGTAGATTTGTTGTGCTCATCATGGTAACTTCTGTGAATGAAGTGATTGTGACTTTTCTTCAGCTAATTCAGTTTGCAAACACAGCTGCGTTCTTTTATTCTCTGCTGGGATGAGTCTCGTACTGTTTTTTAGAAGCAACAACGGTGAGGAAATTAGCACGCGATGGCGTTGCGCTGAAAAGATCAATCACTCATGCGATTCTTAGCTTGTTTTAAGAAGCCTACAAGCCGGCTTTTCATATCTATGTAGCTATCCCAGAAAGTTTCTTTTACGCCTATACCGCCATCGTAGATAGGTTCATGATAGTTTCTTTTTTATTAGAAAAACATTACATTCTGTAGTATTATCTTTGACTAATATGCTACGTTTGTGCCAGATTATGCTAATGTTGTGGTCAAGGTGGTTGCTATTTTAGGTGTGATATACCGTGTACCTGCAGCTACAACTGTACACAACGTTTTTTGTTACTACGCAGTTGCTCATATCTTAACTCACTGGTGTAAGAGGCGGGGGTGCAGGGACTGGGAGTGCAAGCACACCCCCAAAGTTTTGATTTGGTGAAAATCCTTCAACATCAGGGCAAAATCTCTAAAAACCTGCACAAACTCCGTGAAAGTATGAGCAAAAATGGCACCCAACATCTTTTGATTTGAAAAAACTGGCGCCCAATTTTCGAGGAAGTTTGTGAGAATTCGGGCAAAAATCATTCGCACTCCTAAAAATTTGCCTGTTCCAACACCTATGTCCTTAACTCCCTGGGTTAATTTGGCTTTCAGGCCTGAATCGGGCTTCAAAAATAAATGTCGGTCTCGAGCCAGGTTCGGGCTTATGATTTCGGGTTCAGGCTGGGTTAAGACTTCAAAATAAGGCCTTTTTACAATTCTGTGTGGGTATGTATGCAGGGGCCAACAAGGGGAGATTGAAAGGATACATCCTGACTCTACCCACCAACAGTAAAAATAGATTGAAATCGTTTTGCGAAGTAGGCTACGCTAATTTTAGGCCAAATGTTTTTGATGCTGGTCAGAGGATATCAATGGAGATTTTGGTAAAGGTGGGGCTGCGTGCATGATGCCCAGTAGCATTAAAAAGATTTGTAGCTTTTTCAAAAAACAGAAATGTGCAAAAAACGTATTTATCGTTTTTGTAATGTTAAGTGACTTGAACAAGACATCAAATCACACTGTAACCCACACTTCATATGAATAATGAAATGCATGAAAACTGAAGTGTTCTACTGTAAGAGTGATATGCACATACGACCAGTGCGAAAGCATTTTGTGCACTCCAACCAACAGCTCTGACAAAACTCAAATGATGTGTTCTACTACATTGCTGTGCAGTTTACATCCAAATAGGATATTAATGGAAGCAGGCTAAACTACTGTACCGTGTCCAGCAACAAATTTAAGTATATTAATATGTAAATCATCTGCAAGGAAAAAGCGTAATTACTCTAGTGTTGCTCTCAAAACACCTCTAGAAATAAGATTGGGAAACTGCATACAAAAAATGTAAGTAATGCATCGACCCGATCACTATATTGGTTTCACACCAAGCTGTCCTCCTCACATTTTACGTTAAAATTGCGCCCATGATTAGAAGCAATTTTACGTTAAATTTGCACGACTACGTTCATCTGCAGACCTACACCTAGGTAAGTGGGTAGCCCGACTTTTCCAGCCGCAATTTTATCAATGGGTGCGAGGTTCGCGTGTAAAATTGAAAAGCCTCAAAAAGGCATAAAATGAGGTGATACGACAAAATAAACGCAAGCAAATGAAAGAACAGGTTCTGAACATAACATCCAAGGCAAAAAAACTTGCAAATATGTTGCACCAAACTCATATAAATTGTTCAAAACAAGCAAGTTTTTCAAAATTTGTGATAATTCAACTAAAAATTAACATACTTTCCGAGGGGGTTATGACAAAATATTTTATATAAAAACCTTTGGAATTTATCCAACTATTGATCTGTAAAAAATCGCGGGGTTATTTTTGTTTAAACGAAATGAGAAGAAAATCGCAAAGGTACTCTAACACCAAAAATGCATGTCGCTGCCAGATTCGCGTGTTGCGCGACTACCGATTTCAATTCAATATTAACATACTTTCCGAGGGGGTTATGATGATAAATTTTAAATCAAAATCTTCGGAATTTGTCCAACTATTGATCTACAAAAAAATCGCGGGTTTATATTTGTTTAAACACAATGAGAAGAAAAATCGCAAAGGTGCTCTAACACCAAAAATGCCTTTCGCTGACAGATTCTCGTGTTGTGCGACTTTTCATTTCAATTCAATATTAAAATACTTTCCGATGGGGTTATGATGATAAATTTTATATCAAAATCTTCGGAATTTGTCCAACTTTTGATCTGTAAAAGAATCGCGGGGGTTATGTTTGTTTAAACGAAATGATAAGAAATTCGCAAAGGTACAGGGTGTTTTACAATTGTTGAAAAAAACGATTGGGGACAAATCCAGGATTTTAAATGATACCACAATGATGATTACATTTATTGAAAGGTGAAAAGATAACATTTTATAATCTGCAACTGTTTGTCCCCAAATCAGAAATAATATGTCAAGAAGAGTCCTAGA
>Ga0210059_1009243_pt1 | contig 15427 bp, 7 predicted proteins | sample Ectturendosymbi2_FD_188042 | JGI IMG/M metagenome (GOLD analysis project Ga0210059, IMG submission 188042) | Ecteinascidia turbinata endosymbiont from Florida, USA - Sample 2 (SPAdes) (version 2) | ecosystem: Host-associated > Tunicates > Ascidians > Unclassified | place: Key West, Florida... | reverse complement strand
CGCGTACCACTAGTGGTACGCGAGGGTTTTTCAGGTGGTACTCGAGCAGCTTTCCTGTCATATTCGAAAAGCTTTGTTAATTCGTTTCTGTGTTATAATTCGTTCGTGTGTTATGCTAATGTAGCTAATTCGTTTATTTGCTATATTAATGTAAAGTACATTTGAGCAAATTACGTTCTTCTGAAACCAGGGGTGTACACTCCAACATTAAAAAAACATCAGGTGGTACGCGATCTCAAAAAGTTTGAGAACCACTGTGCTATCTACTAAAGTGCTACACCAACCTTTATCCCACACATAATTGCGTTTAGCATCCTTCATAAAATAAAGGCTATCTAATTAATATCCAACACTGACGCGTAGGCCATATGGTGTTTTCAAAGTTTAAAGTACGTGCAGCGCATTCACACGGCCACGTAACTTTGCGCCAGGTCCGCAACCAGGGGATAGGCAACCGGACAATTGCCCCCCAGAAATTCAAAATGATGTTTAGTTGTTAAGTACAACAAGCTAAGTTACAACCATTTTTCCCCCTCTCCCAAAAATACCAGCTGGTTGTGGCCCTGTCTTGCGCACTGCATTTTCCTAACGTGCGGTGAATTGTTGTCACCAACCCTCTAGTTCAGGGGTTTCCAACCTTTCTCTTACCATGTACCCCTTCAGCATTCCGACAGATGAGCATGTACCCCTTCAGCATTTTAACAGATAAGTATGTACCCTTTCATCATTCGACAGATGCACACGTACCCCTAAAATTTCCTATGACAATACATTTTATCATCATTATTCATAGATATATTTAGCAACAAGCATAGAATGATTTTTGAAAAGAATATTCACTGATATATGTGTAAATATTTGGAAATATCTCATATGCAAAATATTTTGCTCTTCTGTTGATAACATTAAATGTACCCCTTCGGATAGGCAAATGTACCCCTGGGGGTACATTATCCCAGGTTGGGAACCCCTGCCTAGTTCAACCGCGAAACGGCACGTGTTGAGAACTGGTTACACGTGTTGAGAACTGGTTATATATAACACACACAAAAGTTCAGCTTCTGTTCACTTGACGTTGTTAACTTACGGTGTATTCGGAGAATACAGCTACAACAACTTAGAAGTACTTAAATTCGTACAATGAACATATTCGCCAATTAAGGCTATCGTGTGGCCCCACGTAATTTTGCAAATAAAATTACTGTAGATGCATCCTAGGTTGAACGGAACGTATTTTAAACGACGATATCTTGCCTTTCCAACAGCTTAAAGTATCTGTGCAGGTATTCGTGGTTTAAACGTGAAGTGAAATCATGGTTGAGCAGTTTTTTCGGCGTACAGCGGAACGTAGACAGTGTGTTTGGAGCTTGCTGGGTCAACACAATCGTCGCGGAATGAAAATTACACCCAGCTTTCACTTCACAGTGCAGTAGGCGTCTGTCAGCTCACAACCAATCGCGCACTGCCGGCATTACATTGCCGTCAGGCCGGGCAGCGAAATGATTCAGGTTGGGCAATTTTTTATCTACGCTGCGACAAATTGACGTGCTTGCATAACTGTGACAAAGCTTCGGCAGCACAAAAATATGCAAAAATATTCACCGCTAAGGTGAGACGCAAAAATGTGCGTAATGTATATTTTTTCAGGTGCTGCTACCTCACTATTAAGCGGTTCCCACAGCTCACAGCAGCACACGCCAAGCAAAACCATCTATACTACGTGAATGAAAACACAACTCGAATCTGATATTTTCGATCTATTCTAGACCCTGCGAATGGAGATGCATTCTGCTACAGTCATTTGACTTAAATGCGTTTGAAGTTTTTATCATCGACACATTTTCTTGATTTGGTCTGCACGAGCACGAAACGGTAACAAACCCGAAACTTATTTGAATAAGGACTGAGGATGCGCAATTTTACGTGAAATCGATTTCCTATTAAAAATTTGCTGATCGATTCCTTGCTTACAACCATCGTGGAAAGTACATACTTGAATAGAGATATGTACAAGTTTGAATCATCGCAAAAAGACGAAAGCAGATGGCAGTCGACTGATTCCTCGAAAGCATACAGAAACACTAGTGCTTTTAAGTGTTATCCGAACAGGTTGCAGTTTTTTTTTGCGAATTGATACAAATATGCTTCTATTTTTGGACGTGTTCTTAACTTTTATTGCGCATGCATACTTGCACAAATCGCCATCTTCCCTACAATTTCTGCTTAAATTAACTCAAATACAACCTGCACCACACAGTTGCAACAAGTTCACATTTTCTTTGATATGACCCTTTTTCATCTCTGACAAAATTGTGACGAAATGCTACTCAAAACACTTTTTTAACGCGGCACTGCGGGATTTTGACGCCCTTAACCACTTCCACACAGATGGCCTAGACCCTAGACGATTTAGAGAGTATCAATTACAACCATCATCGTATACTATCCCTGGTAATACTTCCAGCAACCAAACATTTTGTGATATCTTTCACCCGCACCCTCTCAGATGTGCGTGCGACAGCAAAACCCATTGTCAACTACAAAACTAATCAAACGCTCTTGAAGTAAAAGTGTCTTGATCAAAAGTTCACGGCTTATCGAAGCGCATTACTTGATAAAAAATGGCTTCAATATTACTCTTACGAGTAAATACGTTGATTTTCTGAAGTAAATGTGTTTATGCGAAACACTGTCAAGCAACTTCCATGCAGTTCACGTCGTACTGACTTTCAGCACTTGACGAGGTGTGTCGGACTTGCTGCAACAGAGCAAAAGTTGGCCGATGTTGCTTCAAAAATGACATAGCAGTGCATTTTCGCGCCAACAATATAACCTTATGCTGAACTTTGCCGACAAGCATAACTGTGACCTGACCTCGTCCAGCGTCACGACACCCACGACGCGCGATACCTTTCGTAGTAGTGACTCAAAATGGCGCAAATCGCTCGACGGTACGCATGCAGTAAAGCGCAACGTTCCACATTTCTCAAAAGCAGCAAACACGTCTTTGAGCCGAACAAATAACCTGCCAAAATGCGGATTAGACGTAATGGGCAAGTTCACTGAGTTCAACACCGGGCAAAGAGGCAGACAGGCAACGAAAGTGACGCAGATGATTTGCTGCAACCCGCGACGAACTGTATCGATTGTTCCCTCGATCGATGCCAGCACAAGATTGTACAGTACAGTGTTTGCAAAAGCCCTAGTGCAGTAATTGTTTACAGAAGTACTTGCTGACAGTCAGCCTTCGGTTGACTGTGGCATCGGCATTGTGAACTGCGTCGTACTATAAAGACCCACACGTTTTGCGTACGCGTGTATTACCGGTGAGAACACGAAAACAATTCAATTAGTTCTCGGTATTTCGCTCAATTTTATCGAAAACGACCGTGTAAATGACACTAACTTAATGCTTTCTGAACCGTGTCGGCACCATCGCCATCAGTGATCATCTGATTTTATTTCTAAGTAAGCTAATCTTATAAACTAATCTATTCATTCACGTGTTGAAGGCAAAAGACGCCTCTTGTACATTAAGCGAAAGAATGCGTGGGATGACTATTCAACACAGTGTGGAATGATGGTATCAATATATAATGCTCACTACTATCATATCAGTACGTTGGTCCATTTTCATTGAGTTTACCTGCATTATGCTGTTAAAACACAGTAATCGTATGCTCACTTTACATTACAAACCTTTGTAGAGTGTAAACCGACGGTCACTCTCCAAGCAATTGTCAACGCACCGTATAATGGGCCCCTGGGGAGACGTTGTCGATCATCGTACCCAGCCTTGATTGGAACCTTTAACGTGACGATATTGGCAGTTTTCTTTGCAGATCTTACTTTTGCTTTAAACAAATCGTTTTTCCTGCATTTTATTCGCTTATTTGAAAGAAACGGCGCTTTGAACTAACGCTTTATTAAATTTGACCTTCAAACTAGAAGCCTGCGTGGGCGAGGTTGGAACAAAAATTTTGATTCCAGGCCCCGGATCGGGCTGTACTGGAACGGTAACGCAACGGGCCGCGCTGCACAGAGCTATGAAAACGACGGCCCATGAAACACTCTAGCAGTGCTTTTCCAATGACATACCTGCACAAACTTCATTTTAATTTAAATGTACGCCAGTTGTGCACAAGTCAGGCTTGTGAGAAGTCCTGAGTTCTCCAAAAGACCAGTTTTGTTGTACGAGGCCGGGCTGAAATTGTTCAAACTGAGCAGATATCGTATTTGATGGACCTTCGAAGCAAATTCATAACATTTCAACAACAGAAAAAAATTCCCAACATCAACAATTCCTGTTTCGTGTGTGACCCCAAGAAGCCTTCCTATTCCTGAATCCGTTAAAAAGGTTGCCAACTCGATTGCTGTGTGTGTTGGACAGTACATGTCTAGTCAAGAATGCAAAACAATACACATCACCCGCATACGTTTTCACCTTAAAAGATTTTTCGTCGTTTGAATGATTGGTAAGGGGCGACGAAACAAAAACAGCAAAACTTTTGCTTTCCAAGACACGTAATGCAGCTGTGTCACATGTTTCGAATTCCAACAAGCAAAATCAAGAGGTTGGCTCATCGCCAACAAGTCACTAGTGAAGGTACCACCCGTTTCACACCGTTATTGAAACACGTACCACATAGAAACCCAAATTACTTCTAAGGCTTCGTACAACTCACGAGATGTAGTGTTGAAATCTTACAATATTCATTGTAGTATTGTGATGAATGGCAGAGTTCTATACATGCACGCAATTTGGGTGCAAATCAGTTCAGACTTTTTCAATCTCACTGTATTCGGGTACGAGTCAGTCTCTAAATATTTGGGAGAAAGCCGAAAATCACTTAAATAATCGACTTCTGAAATTGTACACAGAGCACCAAGATACCATTACAACCAACGTAACGACTGTCTCTATGCCCTCAGGACTTTCACTTCAGTCATTAAATTACAAAAACCTTACAGTAATTTTTCCCTAAAAACACTGCCTTCGCTGAATACATACCTTGAAAACCTGATTTCTAACAAAAATGGGCTTTCAAAACAGTTTTACGGGGTAAACATCGACTAAGCCAGATGATCTGCAAAACTTCTTTATTACAATGCATACATTACACGTTTGATCTGAGTCTGTATATAAAACAAGATTTAATCAATCACCAAACAAATATATTAGTGGCTGGTTTATGACCGACGCGCATGTCATAGTCTTTTTTTGTTTTATTCATGCATTTTTATTGTTTTATTCTTTTTGGCAACAAAAACAGAAGTAGGCGATCAACAACTCTAGAAGAGAACTGGTACTGCATAGGTCTACCAACCATCACATGACCACAATGTAAATTGTAACTTCCCTACATAAATAGAACGGTTTTATCGCATATAGCCTTCAATTTTGCCGTAATAATGAAAAATGCTGACTTTCGCGCAAGGCAGCGGTTGTCGCACGGGCTTAATCGTCCAAAACCTAACGAAAAAGCATTAGAACGAACAGAATCAAACGCAAAGCTCCATCAACATGTTTGTGCTGTGACTTTGGATACAACAATTCTACAGAAATTTTTCTTGTAAAACAACAGACAGCGCAACACACAACATCCATAAGATGCCTCACTAAAAACATTGCATATTTTGTAGTTAATGCTTCAAACCCATTCAGGACCCACCATAAATCCGCAAGGGTGCATACATTGCACTTACTGCCTTTCGTTTTTGTTTCTAATGGCACAAGTTTTAACAGTGACGTCAACAAAGATCAATACCATCGTTTTGCAATTTCAGAGCTGTCCATTCACAAACTTTGGTGGGCAACATCAGCCACAACATGGCCAGTCGATTCTCTTTTCCCGGAATATTTTTACCCTCAAGGAGCGACTGCTTTAACTTTAGTGTTTACGCGTAAGGCATGCGGGATCGTCAAAATAGTCACAAGGGTTTGGCTCTGTAAAAACAGTACAGGAAGATAAAACCACCCACGGTGCGTCAGGCGCTAAAAAGTGGCACCCAATCTGGTCAAACATACTTCACGCAGACCGTGGTGAGTGACTGAAAAGAGCCACCCTCAAGGTGCGAACATATTTTGGGACGAGGCGGTGGCAAATGAAACACAAGGCCTTTAATTCATGACCTTTTCGAACCAGTGGGGCTAGAGTTTTGTGTCTGGTAATCTCCCGTAAAAAAATAGCCGAAACACCATAAGAAGTTTAGGGTTCCTGTTCCGAGAAAATGTTAGGCCTCACTAGTAAAGAGACTTTTTGTAGCGTTACAAGTGCTAAGAAAAACGAGCAAAAGCTTCCTGATTTTTTATTTACATCTTAAGTCTACCCGTGAAAACAGCGAACGGAACACAACTGTTAGCAACCAAGCGAAGGCTCACTTCATGAACTCTTTAAAAATATCTACATCACCACAGTCGTTTGCTTCGTTAGACATTTACCAAGCTTTAGAAAACTGTCACGAGAACTGATCTTCGGTAAAACTTTTCTGACAACCAAGCAAAACTTCTCGTTAATTTTATCAAGTTATGGCACGAAATAAGTTACTAGCTTCCGATAAACACGTGTAAATAATGCGCGTGACATTCTACAACACTTGATGTGAAAGCACACAGAGCAGGAAGTAAAAATAAAGTAACGCTGGCGCCAGCCAGCCGAATTTCATCACGTCTTTTTGTTTTCAGGTTGTTGGCGATACCAATGGTGCAAACGTTCGGTTACAATAATTACAATAGATGCAGTGAAACATAAAAAAATTTAAACATTGCCCCACACTCGTTAGATCCGCACCAGGAACTGGCGATCTAACCATGTCTTACACTAGCCAAGTACAATCGCAAAACTTGCTCTTACAGAATATCTTGCATCGTTCCTGCCGCTGCCCAACGCACTGAGCCCTGATAGGTTGGCTTGTTTCAGACAACTATCACCCTGTTTTGCCATTATGCAAACAGCCGCACCTTCCAGGTTTCAGTCACCACGAACCTGTCTATTGCCGCATCTTACACTGAACTTACGAAGGTAGTTTTAGCCTTGGCACTGGATCCGGGAGGCGTCATCGAGCGAATGGCAGCGCATTGTTTTGTTAAATATGAGACGTTGAGCAAACCAGGAAAATAGCCATGATCCCAGCAATCGGAAAATCCTGCAACGGCATTTGAACGAAGGCTGTTCCTTCTGAGTTGCCAGGGCAGACAACTGCTGCCTGATTCGGATTCTCGGCAGTTGAACTAAAATCGGTTGTAACGCTCGATTCGGAAAACAGGAATAGAACGTTTTCCCACACCAATCAAAATTTTGCGTCAGATGCACTTGAAAATCCTTGACAGGCCTTTCGCTCAAACCACAAGCGCGTCACCCTAACACGGGTTCAGCAAAAGAGAAACAACCGACCATCTCGACACAGCCTCGCCGCCCTACAGTAACTCGAGCGCCTTTTTTTTCTTCGCCCCGAACGACTTTGACGTTCTGCCTACGTCATGGCGCAACGCCATTTAGGTCAGGGCAAAAATAAACCTTGTCAAGTGCACGCCACAGCTTAATTCGCGTTCAAAAAGCGCTGATGACACCAGCAGTTACGGTTGGCGGTTTTCGCGAAGTCACCTCTACTCGGAACAAACGTTTTTTGCCATCTTCACAGCTCTCAGCATCCACGAAGCGACAAGCGTGGTTCGTCTGATGAGCGACGTTTGACTGGCAGTGCCACAGGCTAGGGCGTAGATGCGTAGAATGGGAAGGCGGAGCTGCATTACACGGCAGAATGCATAACTCTGGTGAGGAAATTGCAACTAACACCTTTTTCTCGCCAGCAACACGCTACAACCCCAGTTACATTTTGTCTCAAAAACGCTAAAATTTTGGAAGTTTTTCGTAAGGATTATCCGCAGCGTTTTTAGACGCTCTCACAGCATTTATGAGACACTCATGCTGCTAAGACAGAGCGTAAGCTTAACACAAAGTTTTGCGAGTTCGCTCACACGTTCAAACCGGCCCGATTTCGTATTGGCGTCCCTTTCCGCTCCCATTCAGTGGTTGTCCTACGCACAGTTGCCAACCTATGGTTAGTGCTGGGGTTTTATAGCTTCAATGAGTAACCTTCGAAGCGATGAGCTAGCGGTTTTGCAAAGCCTCCGCCATTTCGGATGATTCACAGATTTTGAATGTTTACTGGGCGCGACATGCATTAAGTGCATTACAGACACGCATGAGTAGGCAAGCGGCTCTGCTGCAACCTGGTCAGGGACCGGAACTGGTGGCGTGGGTGATGAATGACGGAACTTGGATAACGAGGGCGGTACCGACAGGCCGCCTTTCCCCTTTCAAAAAATGTGTTTCTTTTTCTAGTTCGCGTCACTTATTGACGGCACCACACTTACAGGGTTATACAAGCCGCCAAGCTATTTACATTTTACACACCGCGAAAGCTAGCCTAATTTTCGTTTCTTAAGTTTTTTTTCCGGCGTTTACCAATGACGAAACAAAATGGCGGCGAACTGCTGGTACTACTTCGTAGCCGAGCTTGATATCATTCACGGAACCGCCACTGACGTGAGAGTGATCCAGCATAACAGATACAATAGAATCTACAGCGCTAACTCATTTTACGGAGTCAAGCAGCTCTGTTGACCGCTTAACTTTCAAACGAAACAATTGCGTTTCGAATTACGGAAGTGTCACGCATATTTTCGGTTGGGGAAATACACCTACACACAGGCCAGTTACCTCGAACATCTTTCTCGCAGTTTCGAAGGAGATGGAACAAAACTTTAACTATAATCACACGGAGATGTAACTAGTCGTTTGTTTTAAGAATATTTCAATCAGGCTTAAACTTTGAATGAGTGTGGAATAGGAATCGTATGAGGCAGTGTCACAACAACATCGTCACAAATATCTTAATCAACCCTTTCAAAGGCGCTTGTAAAGCCAACAACCGCAGTCTCTTTTGACGATCTAATCATTCCTTGGATGAACCTCCTCAAAAGCAGCTAGATTAAGACGACTAGCCTTATTAAAAGCAGCTAGATTAAGCCGAATAGCCTCTTACACAGATAATATTATTAACGAAGATAAGAGTAATGCTGGCGTTTTTTTGTAAGACCCATATAGAAAATTCAGGAAAATAGAAGCTCTTCATCAAGCGTTATGTCTTAAACGATGTCGAAGTTTACGCCAACTCGATAAGGTTTTGTCTTCAGGATAGGAAAATATTAAAAAATCCACAACATATAGTATATTTGGAGAATGAACTACTCACGCTGATATGTCAACTCCGTTTTTAACAAACTAGGAACGGACACCGACTGAACCGGTTACTGTTTATTTCGGAAGCCGCTGACTTAACCGTTAAAACTCCAAGCGGCAAATGCGTTGGAAGACTGTGTATGGTCATGATTGCGCAAAAAATAAATTTATCATAACACAGAAGAAATACAATTTCAAGCCGAAAGCAGTGATCTAGTTTGCCAGAGTCTGAAAAGGGTCCCTTCACCTGCGCCATAGGTGGCAAGAACCATACGGACACCTTCACTCAAGAAAAAGTACAAGCAAATTGTACAAAACCGTGAACAACGTCTGGACGTAGTGATAAGCACTGTAAACGCTTTTGTAAGCTTCAACATGTGTTTAAAACAGCAGTAGTTACAACCAGTTGAATATTGGACTAAAACATGCTTATCGCACTGCCCTTTAAAGTCATATCATATCATTTGTGCTGCATTTAAGCTGGCACACTAATATTGGCTGCAGGTTTGGGAAGAGAGGCCTGCCAAAAGCCGACTTAGCAAAACATAAACACTTGGCCAAATACTTTAGATAAGACGAATCAATATCTTGAAATCAAAACCCACTTGCATTAAATCATTGTCTTATTTAGGCTGCGCTTTTTTGCTATTTATGGAGTACACTTACACGAAATGAAGCGAAGTTTTATTGCGCCCCGACATAGTTTTGCTGTCACCCGAAATGTCTGCGTCTTCACAGTATCCGCGCGAATTGCGATGCTAGAACAATTTCGCGGTAGAACCACAACATGATAGTACAGAACAATCGCCAACCTTTTGGATCGCTGAGCGTTGAGCCGAAAGCTGATATGAGGAAGTTGGCCTTCAGGCAGACCATCTGGTCGTCATCCTCGGTCCAGCGGCCACTGTCCAGGTCCTGTTCCGTCCTGCAAAAGCGCACCGACGCGATTTTTCCATCCGGGCCCAGAACGACCTCCTTGGGCGAATGGAAGGGCATGAACTCGCACTTCTCCTCGCGAGCGACTTCCATCTGCAAATAAATTTTTGCAAACTTAAGCAAACCGGAGAATAACAGCTTCGCGACGGTAAGGTGAGCAAACAGGGGGAAGCGCTAAACATAACTTTCACCAAAATCTGAAGCTCTCCGGACAAACACCATCTGTCAGAACCGACGCCATTTTTAATACTGTTTGTGCCAAGCAAAAAAGAACTGTTTCGCACCAATCTGAAAGATCAAACGAAAAGGTTCGAGCGCGGACAATAACGGGCTTTGTTTTCTCGTCGCTTTTCTCCCAAAGCAACCGGACCCGAACCGCTTCGCGACGCAAGTATGCGCGAAGTATGCAGGCGAGGCGCAGAGCCCGGGTCAAGTGTTGAACAATGACTTCAACAAACACACTTGCATTATTCTTACGCAATCTTCCTTGCAAGACTTGCCAGGGCTGCGGAGGATCAAAACCGCGCTTAGGCCTAATCGCCTCGGGAGAGTGGCAAACGAGCTGTGAGGCGTCTGACGCGCTTTCAGGCTGTCACTGTCGCAACCGAATTTTACAAACGTGGCAAACTTTTTCGTGCGCCATTGAAAACAAAGCGAGAGGTTTGCACCAAGTTCAGCGTTAAGCTCCACACGCGAAATTGCGACCGACATGGTGAGGACGAAACGCCAACGAGGACAAAACACTTTTCAACCCTTGCGGAGGTGATGCAAACTCCCGAGTTCCAGCTTATCGGGTACTGCATTGCTTTCTTAAAACGCCGCCAAAAAGTCGTCTCGGAGCGAAGCAAGCAAACAGAAAAACTATACCTCAAAACAAGCTACTTTATTGTTACCCAATCTTGAAGCTAGCGACAAGCGCTGGCTTTCTCGCCTCCATCATCCTCGTCGTCAGCAACTGATCACGACTGGTTAAAACGAAATACTGCCCAGTAAGTAACGAATGCCCGAACAACGTTCGTTGCGAGCTGTTTTATGGCCGCTAATCCGGAAACCCAGACCGGATAGACCAATCCCCGTCATAGGCCGCACTTTGCAACCGAGGTGGCATCGTGGCGAGCTCATCTTGCCGATCAACATCCGCAAATTTTCGTTCTGACCAGTTGAAATTTTTTTCTTGCTACAAGCACGAAAACAGCAACTGAAGCGGTCCTTGTTCTCCGTCAATGCGACCGTTGTGATTTGGCTGCAAACACCTCAACGAACATGCGAAATCGACGGGCCTCTTTGTCTCACGACTTTTGGCCGGAAGCTAACGGGCGACGCAGAGTGCAATGGTGTTCGCGATAGATATCGGCCGTTTCTGTCTCTCGCGCTGCTTTCAAAGCATAATGCACAGGTTTAATCAGACCGCGACAAGTACGCGGAGCCGATGCCAGCAAACTCAAGATCGCCTGCCACAAAATGTGGTTAAACTTGATAAAACTTCTAACTTTTACCTCTTGGTTAAACTTCTAACTTTTTTAAAAGCAAGAGACACGATTTGATCGTATTTCAAGACACGAAATGCAACCCCAGCAAACCAAGTCAACCACTGTAAAACAGCGGTCCCCAAAGTCCGGCCTGCGGGCCAGATATGGCCCGCAAAGGGTTCCAATCCGGCTCGCGAGCTTCTCTAGGAATATTTAGTATTGTAACAACTTCGTGTAGATAAATTAATATAAGATGTAATTACACAAAAGCAATTGCTGTAATTGAGAGTTTTATCCCGGCAGGCTTTAAAAAACAAAATAAACCAAGCTTTCCACTTTGATCCGAAGCTCAACTACAAAAGTTTTGAGTTGAAAAGTGATTTACTGAGGACGTAGGCCATTCGTTTGTAATGTTACAGTTTCCGAACAACACAGACAAGTAAACGCAAACATAGAAAATTGTTTTTTGTTGGAAATTTTTTGTTGGAAGCTGCTGCGCATGAGCACCATAATGTTGTACCAAACTAGGGGTTGCCAGCTTGGCATTTTTAATGCCGAATTGCAGACTTTCAGCCTTATTTCAAGCGATTTGGCTTGAGAAATTGCTGTTTGGCATGTTTTGGCTTTTTTAGTAGTGTTGACAGAAAGAGTTGTTTGGTATTTTTTTTAATCTGTCTGCTTTGAGCTTAAACTTTTAGAATTTTTCAGCCTTTTTTACATTTGTTGAAGAGGTGCACAACTCTAAACAATATTCAGGCCAAAATTTCGCTTAAAACCTCGCTGCAGGCTACACCATGTCAAATAAATTGCTCATACAGTAAAAACAAACTTCTTTGGTACACACAACAACAAACAGCTGTTTACATTTCCCAAAACATACATACGAAAGTAGTTCGCGAAAAAAAACGCTGCGTTGGACACGTTCTCATTGGACCAATGTTGAAAAATTTTGCTTCACGATTAAATACTGTAGCAATACACATTGCTGCATCTAAATGTCCATCTGTTACCCGAGTTCGCAGCCTAGATTTGCTTATTTTCATGATTGAGAAGGCTTGTTCACAACAGTACGTGCTTGCAAATCGAGAAACCCAGATTCTTACATTATTCAACAACACCGGACACTTCTCTTATTCAAGTCAAGAGTAAAAATTAATTAACGAATTTCCTTGGAAAGTGTTGTGCAAAGCTTCGTTTGACTGCAAGTCTTAGAAGTCAGCGCCATTAACATTTTCTACGTTCACACCGAATGGTTTTTTAAACAAATTCATCTGCGTCTTCTGGCCATTAAGGTCTTGAAAGCATTTTGAAAAGTTTTCACGAAGGTCTTCACACATTCACATATTTTTCTGAGTCGGGCACCAAGTCTGTCTGAGTTTTATTTATAAATGAAGTCTTGCTTTTGAACTGCATCATGTTGTCAGTTGACAATTGCTGCTGAAAGTGCTTCAGTTTACCTTGAAAAACATTGACTGCATTCAGTAAATCGCTTGCGTGCCATTTTGGAACTTATGGCGGGCCACATTTGGCCCGCGGGCCCTGTGTTGTGTACTCCTGCTGTATAGCATATTTTACCTAGCGATTTGGCGTATGTGGTCCATGCGAACCTGGAAAGCCTGATATTGTTACTTTGGGTCCCTGTGACTGCTGCACTTTGTAATACTGTAGGTTTTGTGGCATGTGACATATATAACATATCAATTACTTGTGTACCAGATTCAAAGCATTTAAAACTGTGGCATAGTGCATGTTTGCATTTACACGACCTGTATTGTTTCAAATATTTATAGATATTTCTTATTAAGAATTTTCTATAAGAGTAGATGGCACTGCACTGGAGATTAAGACAGTAATTACATGCAATGCTTCCAGGCTTGGTTCCAAAGTAGCATCGCATTTTTGCTTTTGCCTATCCGGGCAATTCAAAACCGACAGCCATCAGTCTGCTTCGGCTTGTTTGGCATATTCTGACGAGCGATTTGACATTTTTGTCCATCAGGACCAGACAAGCCTGTATTGTACATGTGCTTAGCCTTGGTGCCTAAACTTCTGTCGACTCCACATTAGCTTGCATCAGTGCTGCGAAATTTGTAAATTGTAGTGGGCATTTGGAGCGTGAAGCGTAGGCGTTATCTGGCAGCCGTGAAAAGAATTTCAGATGCATATTTGCACAATACTCTCCTTATTGCAGCATCAAGCATGGAACTAAATAAACTGCAGCTGTTATGTAACAGAAGTAGTTTCATAAATCGCATTACAAACATGTTAACGAGCAAAGAAAATAAATACAAAAATATAAACGTGACTAGTTTTATGCGTGTTGTATTGTTTTTGTTTTCGATACACAAAGTAGTCCGGCCCGCAGACGCTGATGAAATCGCGAATTTGGCCCAGAAGTTTGGGGACCGCTGCTGTAAAACACGAAAAAGACAAGCTGAAGTCATATCGGCATTTAATGACTGAGTGGAAAGCACTAACGGGACGTGCGGATGGTAGCTAGCAATACATACGGTTAACAAGTACGCCTCTGTCCCAAAGATGCCAAAACTGCAATGAACTCGTAGAATGCAGCACGCCGCCAGCGCGACGAAATATGATTAAAAACTAGGCATGCGTTGAAATTGAACGAAAGCACAGGACGTGGGCGACTGACAAGGAGATGTTGAAAATGAAATGCAAGGTCTAGCTTGTACGAATTTAAATTTGTAGAGAAGTACTTTGTTATGTACTTGATGATTCGAAAAGCCGAGCTTTTCCGCCGCTTTAGTTGACCCGATCGAGCCACTTGCCAATAACGCCGGCTGGAGTTAGTCACATACATTCATAAGCTCGCCATTTCCTTGGGTATAGCAGTTATCAAGTAATTACTTACTTGAAAATATTTACCTATTACTTGACTAAGCAATTTTGCCATTACTTGGTATTTCAAGTAATTTGCTTTTGGAAAAGTTAATATCTTAGAAGCCATGTCTGCTGCTGTAAACACAATACTATACATGACATGCATCGTCACACATAAAATAAGCCATTGAAGCGAATAGATTTCTTGCCTGTGCAGAGCGCTTTGTGAGTCGCAATTGTTGATTGTCATCGTGATTACGATTTGGAGCTAGAAGCTCATTACAGTAAATTGAATCGAGGCCAACAGGTGCCAATTTTGTCTGAACCGCCCATTATGCGATTTAAAAATGGCAATGATACGTCTAAACGTCGATTTAAGTTACTTATGTAAGTAATTACTTGTTACTTAAAAAATATTTTTTGTTACTTGAACCCAGCCCTAGGTATGAGGTTTATCGAGGGAAAGTTTCATCATAAAGCCTTGACCACAGTTATATCTCTAATAGAAAGTGCCACGGAAAAAAGCAAACTCATGGGGCAATGTCCCGGAAATCAATAGTTCTTCACTGCCTTTTAACTGCTTGACAAAAAGCGACGACTCAGGTAGCGCGACGTACCCACAGGCTGGTTATCCTATTTGCGCCCTTTAAAATAACTCGCGACTCCCACTTTCATTTCGCTAAAGCCACAAAAAATTTTCTCATTTTCGAACAAAAACTGCTGCTGGGAAATAACGTTATTTGTGTTTCGCTCGTCCTGCATAAGTGAGCTAAGATGCCGCCACGCTTCCATCACGATATATTAACAACGTCAATTTATGGCCTTTTCGCCCCATCACTCCAGCACAGAGTCCAGCCTGCGCTGTGGCCACAGCGGTCAAGCAATGGTAAAGCGTACTGCCTCTTGTGGTAATCGAACCACTTCAACATCACGCTG
>Ga0210059_1009242_pt1 | contig 15427 bp, 10 predicted proteins | sample Ectturendosymbi2_FD_188042 | JGI IMG/M metagenome (GOLD analysis project Ga0210059, IMG submission 188042) | Ecteinascidia turbinata endosymbiont from Florida, USA - Sample 2 (SPAdes) (version 2) | ecosystem: Host-associated > Tunicates > Ascidians > Unclassified | place: Key West, Florida... | reverse complement strand
TCGTAATAATTATTTCACATGGGGGAGGATCATGTTCTGAATGTTGATTTGCGCGTCAATTAGGTGATACCATTTATTTTCACAGATATCCAGAGAGTGACAACTTGGTTGTTCGACAAAAGTAACCTGTCAATCAGCGGTGGATATTAGGGGAGGCGAATGAGGTAGTCGCCTCGAGCCCCTATTTCAGAGATGCCGCTGGGCCCTCCTTCGAGAGTTTCGCATTTAGGTTGTACATTGTTTTGTTAAAAAAGCTTATATGAACCACTATAGAGCCACCTTGAAACTCTGAAGCAAGCAATATGTTTTTCAAAACAAAGCAAAAGTTATGTGCAAATGTGCCGAACATCCCTCAATAACTTTAATGCATAGACAAAGAACAATTTAAAATTAAATGACATCAAACAATTTATAAAATGGACTTTCACACAGAAGCAAAATCCCTGACAAATTAAAAATTTAACTTGCTTTCAGCGAATAAAATTTAGTATTGTAAGAGTAAAATATAAGCGCTATTTCTTTGATATAACTTCAACGAATATAGGAGCCATGGGCTCCGTTTTAAGACCATATATTGTACACATGAAATAACACACATTTTGCGATGTTTTGGGGCGACTTTCTGAGAGTTCGCTTTGGGCCTCAAAATTCCGATAACCACCCCTGCGATCAGCCTTCAATAAAACCTTGCTTGACCTTGCTGGGTTTTTCACAGTGAACGCTATCAAATGTAAACTGGGCAAGGGTTCAGTATCACAATAACTAACAATGGATTTTTCAAACTTTTGGAAGTATTACTACAGATTCACTCATGCTTGTTTTCACACGGTATAAAGTTACGTGTCTTACCGCTATCAGCAGGGCCGGCCCTAGTAGGTGCGAGGCCCAATGCAAGACCTGTGCGCGGGTCCCGGTGTAAGACCTGTGCGCATGACCCAACGCAAGACTTGGGCGCGGGGCCCCTCTGAGCAGTGATTTCATGACGTCATCGTGTTCAGTCAACCGTGTTACGATCGTGGCAAGCACTAACACGAGAATTGAGCACGTTTGCTAACGTTCGACAATAGAGGAAGTTCGCTAGTTCTGACGAGAGTGTTCTTTGTTAACAATGAAATTCATATGGCGTTTCTACTGAATTCGCAAGTGTTAGGTGTATCTGGCAAAAATAAACAATCGCCATGGCACGGGTCCGCAGAGGCGCGGGGCCCAATACAGCTGCATCGGTCTCGCTGTATTACCTGTCAAGATGCCTGCGTTAAGCAGTCACATGCGGCAAAAGTCACATGCGGCAAAAACGCCTACTACCATAACTTGAGGTGGACCTTTGCAGATTTTTGCCGTGTTTTGTTACGCAATAAAGACCAACAGTACAACAGTTCACACGTACGTTTTGCAACCTGCCTCTCCAGGCAAAAGAGCGGACATGCATGAACTGCAGGCTCATCACTGCATGACACCAGAACAGTGAACCTGGCTCTTGCGCAGTGTGAGTGTCATACCCACAAATAAATGTCATTGAAAGAATTACATCAATTAATCGGAATTTAGCTGTTGACGTTCGGTTTTCTAGAAATTTTTGGTTCTTAGTATCAATTTCCAGGGGGAGGCAAATGCCCGTTTTGCTACCCCCTGCGGACGCCCATGCCCACGACCCAACATACTCCAGCTGAACACCGTCATTGAGCTGCTAGCCTATAAGAACAAGGTTTTCATCATCATCCTACAGGATACCCACTGCAAAACTGCAGACAGGCTAGTTATTCCCAACTTCTCACTAGCGGGTCAATCCTGAGCAGGAATCACGGCCTTGCCACATATGTCCACGAGCGGTTGGAATGGTCACTGGTCGAACAGTCTCCAGAACAATCAGAGACTGAGTGGTTGTGCGAAGACGTTGCAGGATACAAGATCATCAACGTCTACAAACCTCCACGCTCGCGACTCACTCCAACGACAATCCCGACGTTCCCACACCCCAGTCTGTGTGTTGGCGACTTCAACTGGGGCGACAACATGTCAACTGGGGTTACAACATCCCCTGACGGTGAGAGCCTGGATTCCTGGGCAACATCCAACAACCTTGGACTGTTGTACAACTCAAAGGAAACAGCCAGCTTCTCCTCTCACCGTTGGAACGTCGGCACCAACCCAGACCTGGCCTTCGCGAGTTTCATCCAGGACAGCCGAATGCCGGACAGACGTGTTCTAGGAAAATTCCCAAGGTCACAACATCGGCCCTCTCTCATAACGCCACCAAGATTCAAGGTTCCTGCCCACAGCGATCCAGTGAAGCGTTGGAACTTTCGCAAGGCCGATTGGAAGCGCTTTTGCCTTCTCACAGATGAATCCGTTGAGAGATTGCCACCTCCGGTCACGCCAAATATTGAGAGGGCATACCAGGATTTTTGCGAGCGACTACTTTTGCGGTTAAACAATGTATCCCACGTGGCCGCTGGAAGAACTATGTGCCATTGTGGGACAAAGAGTGCGAGATCCTCTATCGCTCCTTCATCTGAGCCCCAGTGGGGACTGACTCTGATAGAGCCGTTTCGTCCCTACTATCTCGACTACAACAGAAGCAGGAGCGATGGGAGGAAGCTATCAATTCCATCGACGTCTCGCACTCTATCCACAAGGCGTAGCGAACAATCAACAAACTTACTGGCAGGTCTGGGCGTTCCTTTCGCCAGTGCCCCGTCTTGGCAAACTCAATCGCCACGCAACTCATGAAGAACGGGGCACACAGGACCAGGGATAGCGAGTCAACCAGGTTCGTCAACAAGCAGCTGTCCGACCTATGGAAGATTCCAACAACTGAGGGTCACAGTATCTCCGGACCCTTCAGGCCAGAGTAGTTTGCTGCTGCCCTCAGACGCCTGAAGCCAGGAGAGTCTCTGGGATTGGATTCCATCTTCCCGGAGTTTATACTCCACGCCGGGTTGGCTCTCAAATCTTGGTTTTGCGACTTCCTCACTTCCTGCGTGCGCCAGCACAAAATTCCAAAGATCTGGAGAAGAGCACTAGTAGTTGCGATCCCTAAGCCAGAGAAGCCATTGCGGGACCCAAAAGCTATCGCCCCATATCTCTGCTGTGCGTCCCCTTTAAATTCCTCAAGTGACTCATCTGCGCTCGTGTCGAAACAATCATCGACCCACTGCTCCTACAGGAACAGGTGGGCTTTCAACATGGGAGGTCGGCCGTAGACCAGGTGACTCTGTTGACACAGGACGTCGAGGATAGCTTTTCAGCTAAAAAGAAGGACGGAGCTGTGTTTGTCGACCTCACAGCAGCCTACGACACCGTATGGCACCGTGGCCTCACCTGAAAGCTGCTGCGATTGCTGCCTGACAGACACATGGTCCACATGATCATGGAGATGTTTTGCAATCGCAGCTTCACCCTTACCCACGGAAATGGCCAAAGGAGCAGCTTACGACGCCTCAAGAACGGTGTCCCACAGGGATATGTCCTGGCACCCTTTCTCTTCAACACCTCCATATCTGACCTGCCAACCACCATCTCCAGAAAGTATGCATATGCTGACGATCTAGCAATCATGCATGCTGATGGAGATTAGCAGGTAGTGGTAGGGGCGCTGAGGAAGGACATAGCAATGCTAGGTGAATACCTCCAGACTTGGAAGCTAAAGCTCAGCACCACCAAAACGGTTTCGGCAGTCTTCCATCTCAACAACAAGGAAGCTAAGCGTGAGCTTAAAGTCAACTTCAGCAACGAAACCCTGCCCTTCTGCTCCGAGCCCAAATACTTCGGAGTAACGTTGGACAGGTCGCTCACGTACCGCCGACACCTTGAGTCATTTCGCAAGAGGCTAACATCACGCATCGCACTCCTGAGGCGGTTTGCTGGTTCCAGCTGGGGTGCTGGAGCAACAACGTTGCGAACAACCACCCTAGCCCTGGTCCATTCGACAGCTGAGTACTGTGCTCCTGTTTGGTGCCGCAGTGCTCATGCCCGCTTCATCGATTCCGCCATCAACGACGCCTTGCAAATTGTGACAGGATGCCTGGGTCCTACACCAGCGGACAACCTTTCAACCCTCGTAGGCATCCAACCTACTGACCTTTGTCGCAGTCGAGCCACACTATCTCTAGGACGCCGTGCCATGGAGCCTGGACACCTGCTCCACTACTCAGTGCTCACCCGTCCATCGAGTGCAGATGCACGGCGCCTCAAATCGAGACACCCATTTGTATCCGCGCACAGCAACTCATCAGTTTTTTTGACAACAACATACGTGCAGCGCAGTGGGCGGATCATCCATGGAATGCGGAGTGGGCGGAGAACCCCTCAAAACTCCGCATTTTAATCCCCAACACCGGTACCCACCCTCACGGAATGACCCTCCCAAGAAGAGCCTGGGTCTGGCTCAACCGCCTCCGCACCGGTGTCGGACGTTTCCGCTCCTGCAGATGGGTATGGCTTCCTCTGCGGCCTGTGACTGTGGCGCAGAAGAACAAACTGTTGACCATGTCGTCCTCCAATGTCCAATCCATCGACCTCCTCATGGACTGCACGGCCTGACGGTTCTGGACGTCAAGACAACCGAATGGCTGCTCAACACCTGCCCCGAAATCTAGCGCGGCCAAGCAGTAGATAAAAGAACTCGCTCAAAGAAGAATCGAACACTTGCTCTGTACTGCGCTATATGTAGGGTTACCAGATGGCCGGTATTTCTCAGGCCTGGCCAGTGTTGCTAATTTAGCAGAGGCCGGTAGTTTGAAAATAAATGCATTGGAGTAACTCCAAAATGAACTAACTCAGAACTTATCAATTATAAAGACTGTAGCAGTGAAACGTGTCAGGACAGTTCCTTCAGCGAAGTTCATTAAGTCCAAAATGGGGGCAAATTATTATTACTTGTAACTTAACAATACTCACTGTCTCGTTGTTTTCTCTGCTCCTATGTTTAGTCATACTTACCATAACTCCGTCTTAAACGTGATCTGTATAGGCATTTTTTTGACAATTAACTGTGAAACCAGAGTAGGTGGAATTGTTGTCTAAACTACTATCCGCTATTGCAGAAGAATGCAGGAAAATCATACAAATGGACAGGAAAAGAGTTACATTGTAGCGATTAGTAAACCTTGTACTCCACTGCGTAAAAAACAGAAATTGAGAAATTGTGTTCTTAATAGGTCTTGACAATTTTCTTTGATTTAGTGTTTTCTTAAATTTTTACCTCAATCATTGTTACTATCTCCAATGGCACAGATATGGATAGGCTGCGTTTGAATGTGCAGTGTTCACTCATAACCACAACAGAAATTGTCCTTCACTTTTGAAAAAACACACACACATATACAAATCAAATCATTCACCAAATGTATGAAGGCTTTGTTTCATACAGTAGACAGTTCACTGTTGCCAGTGTCAGGTCGTTTGGTGGCAGTGTTTATGTTGAGTGCTGCGCTTGATTTAGGAGATTAAGAGGGTAGGTGTCTCGCAACTCTACCTCAGATCGCTATTGAACGCAGGCACTATGGATCTGGTTAACTAGGATCGACTTCCTATTTTTTGGAGGAATCTAAGAAGTCCAGTATTTAGAGCAAACACTACGATACACGTTGACAGAGTGATCCACAGGTTTTGACTTAATTGCCCTGAAGTTTCTCGGACTTTTGCATTCAACCGACAAGTTAGAAGAAAAGTGCAGTTTAACCTTGATCAGGTCACAAATACAGTAGCCTAAGTTTAACAATACTTCGGGAAATTGTCTGTTAATACGAATTTTCCAACAAAAAACAAACTCAATGGGGGTTGTCGTATTTATCAGAAAAACGTAAAGATCCCTTTACCGCCACTTTTCTGCTGAGTATTACCTTTAGATTGACTATATACGAATCAAAATACACTATTTTCTACACAAACCATTTGTACTTGCATCAGTTAATCGGTGGGAAAAGCAGTGCAACAAAAAGGGGCAATACAGATAAATGAATATATGTTTATAAAGTCGCTGTCTATCGAAGCGAATCCTTTCACAAAAAAGAAGCACACACTACAATTTTCTTAGAGAATATATTTCGCCTACTAGGCATCATCAACTCTTATTCAAATAGAATGATAGCTGATCACTTGTTGTTTTTGAAGTTGTTAAAGTTTGGTTTAATCTTCAAGATTTTCTTTTTCAAATGTTTTATTTTCCACCCCTGTTTTCTCAGATTCCATTTCAATATCTTCGTTGGGTTGGTCCAGTTTCTTCAAACCAAGACTTCTTCCACCATTTGCCAAATTACATTGAAGGATGTCAAAGCGTGGACTGATACAGCCACTGACGAAGAGATGTTTTGCTAAATATGATACTGTCCAAAGTGTGATGAGAGACACAACCATTGCAAAAGTTTTGAACGGAAAGTTGGTTCCTCCCGGGTAGTATATGAATGGCTTCAATTTGAAAAACGGCTCACCTCCTCCAAGTCTCAGGATGAAGCCAGTGATGAAAGCACAGATTGAGCCATAGGTATTTGGATCGCCGTATATAACGGTTGCTAGCTGAAACGTAGGATGCCATTTGCTACAGAATTGATTGTAATAAAATAAAAAGTGTTGTGCGTAAGACATCAGCATATAATAGTTTTGAAAATGGTACTGTTAAGCTCATGTCCAGAAATTCTTTGCATTTTGTGAAATAGCAACAGACTTTCAAAAAGTGTTATAGCTATAGCTTGCAATTTATATACAACAGATGAAGCTGGTAAAACATTTTATGAAACGATGAATTTTTGCAACTGAAACATAATTACAGATTTGAAATAAATAATAAATAAGAGATAAATAAGTTAAATAAATAAGCTTGGTTAACAACCAAGCTCTATACCCAACTTTGACTTTCAACCTTCACATTAGAGCGTATTAAATTCATAACACGGCAACTCGAAAGACAAACATCAGTGGGAATGTAATGTGCCGTTTTGAATAAGCGATTTCCGCGTAAGTTCTTCACATGTGCAAGTAACCGAAGTCCCCAAAAAATTGTTAGATTTAAACGTCATCAGAAACAGAAGAAAACATCGATGAACATGTTGTGATCACTCACAAAAATAGAAGGAAGAACAGCTAAATAAATATCCGCACTTCCACGTATATAGCAGCGTGGCAGAAAGTTTACTTCAAAAAGTTTCAAGAATATGTTTGGTAGTTAGTATAAAAATAGTGATTGCAATTTGCTTCAAATACAAAAACAGTTAGAACAGTTTCATTTGTTGTTTCAGATCGCGTCCGTGCTTTGATGGAGCTTTCGACGAATGACACACCACATTTTGTGCAGTTATCTAATTTGAAAGGCTATAGATAGAATTGTCACTTAGGCGGGATCTACCATCAGCTTAAATAAACCGTTTGATATTTTTCGTTAAATAAGGATTATAAGCCCTAAGCAAAATTGTGTGTAACACCCATTTTTAGTCATTTATGTGGTTGGAAATGGACTTTTGGGATGACGAGGTAATACTAATTTTTTTGTTAGTCACACTGTGTAGCTTGTGGGAGAAGACATATTCGCTCTTATAAATTGGTGATATTGAATCAAATACTTTGCCTTCAGTGTTCCCTCTACGAAAATTCTACACTGAGCAAATGTTTGTTTTGTTGCGCACGAAGCGCATCCAACTGTGCAACCATGCAGAGACACACAAACAGTGATGCGTTTCCAACATTAAAATGGCTATGCGATATATATATATACCGTATTAAATTTAGAATGTTGGAAATGCGCGAGAATGAGGTAGCACTGCGCGAAGTGTCTGGTGGTACTGCGCAGTTGCGCACCTTAGAGGGAACACTGCTTGCCTTCCATGTTGTTGGCGCTTTTTTCACTGCTTTTTTTCCCTTCAAGCATTGCTTATGCACATAGTGCCTCATTTGTACTATGCGATGAGTTAATGTTTTCGTATTTTTGTGTGTTACCAACTCATTTGCTATAAACAGTGGCGCAGGAGGCGGGGGTGCAAGCGCACCCCCAACAGTTTTGGTTTGTCAAAAATTCGAAAAAAATCCTTGAAAATCTGGGCAAAATCCTTGAAAATCCGGGAAAAAATGGCGCCCAACGTTTGCAGAAAAACACAAGACCTGTTTTTGGAGGAACACCAAAATACGGTCTTCATCATCTTTGTGGGAGAAAATTTGCAGGCAAAAGTCGCACAAAATACTTTTCAGGCAAGTTTGGGAAAATTCGGGCAAAAATCCTTTTTACCCCCATAAATTTGCCTACTCCTACACCTATGGCTATAAACCTTGAGACTGAGATTCAGAAATTGATAAACAAAAATTGCGCAAATATAAACAAAGACATTGAGGAAATGACGACTAAACAATCTTTGACTTTTCTCTCCAGAAAATTAAAAATATCCCTCCGCTTCGCTGATAACTAGGACAGCCAATTTTCCGCTCATCTCTGCTGCTTTACAGTACACCACGCAGAGGTGGATAACTACTACTTTACTCAGAGCATTGCTCCCACTATTGCTATTGGTTGAATTTAATAGCGGCGCTACCACTCCCGCTACTGAATAAAAATAGTACCGAAAAAAAATAGTAAAAATAGTACCCTCTACCGCTCCTTGTGCTGCACTTTCAAAAACCTTTTTTGGGCTGTTTTACTGACATAGGGTCTATTTTGAAAAAACTAACCTGGAAATGTTTTTTGAAAGGAGTTGTTAATTTTTTCGGATGCCCTTAAAGTCCCGCTCACGCCAAAATTTTGGCGCAGAAGCTATGATCAGCCATAACTCCTGAACCGATCCGGTTAGAGAGCAAGTGAAAACATCCCTGGATGCGTGATAAAGCAAGGAATCAAATGGACTTATCAAAAATATACCTTTATATTTGAAATTTTTGAGAAAAATTCATATTTGTGAAGTTGCCGTACTAAATTTTTCGGAATTTTTGGATAAAATCGAAAAACACGTTCCCCACATCCCGTTTAGCCTTTCCCATATGGTTTTTGCGCTTCGCCGACCGCCGGAATACCCAAGAACACCATGTGCTCAGAAAAGTTGATTTGGGCTGTTTCAGGGGAGTAAATTAAGGGTCCGAAAGTGTAGATTAGGAAAATTGACTTCTAGATCACGTTTTGGGGTCCAGAGAACAAAATACAAGGGCTAGTGACTAGCTGAGTGGCTTAAAATGTTCTAGCTCGGCCACGTAGTGGATGTTTTGATTTTGTTCAAGAATAAAATTTTCCTGTGAATATTTCGGCTTGGAATTTGGTGGGATGTTGTAAGACACCCAAATATAGGCATACCGTATTTTTGTGATTGAAAACCGGGACGATTCAGAAGAACGAGCCTTATCCGATAAATGTGATTCATATCTTACTGAGCATGTAGCCATTTTGGATTCCTGCAGTTGAGGCACCAAGAAAAACTAAAATAATGCATTTTACTAAGAAACAATACAATGTTTAAGCGTTTGTAAATTTACATATTCGGCCAATCATACTTTTCTGTAGACAATACTTTCTTCAAGAAGTCTTTGTTCGATTTTATATCCTCGTAAAAATCACACGAGGAAAAGTCAGCATTAATGTTACTGGTGATAAGGGCTTTCACATTCTGCTCCAGTATTCTGCTTCTGTTATCAGACCGCATGTTATTCAAGATAGAACAAATTCTCTCAATGGGAGCTGATGTACCAAGTGCAGGACCAGTGGCGTAGCAAGGGAGGGACTCGGAGGCTCCGGGCCCAGGGCAGAACCTTCTGAGAGGCGGCAGTTTGTTGAGTGAAAAATTATTTTTGAACGTGCTTTGATAGTTCCAACTCTTTATTATTTTTACAGTAAATAAATTTTTGAAAGTTCTAACTCTTCAGGTTTTGTTTTTGTAAGCCCTAGACTGTTAGGCTAGCCTTAAAAAATAGGAAATATGGCTGTGGAGTGAGCAAATTGATTGAATGTTTACACAAAAGCTTGGGTCAAATCCAGTTTGTTAAAGTGCCCCAGTGTTTGTTTTGAAATCAGGGCCTTTTTAACATACTTGGCCTTGAGGGCAATTTTCCTCCGATCCCTAGCTTAATCTTTTTTCTCCTATCGTTCCATCCTTAGCGATACGCCAACGAACACATCATTGCATCACCTGACAACTAGGCATTGGCAACAAATATTTCTTGGCATGCATTATGCTGTTTTTGTTCAGTGGGATATTTTCAATAAGTGCCACAGGCTGTAGCCTGGTCATTGAGTGGACTTATCAATATTAAATTTTGACGGTTGAAATGAAGAACCCGGAAAAGTTAGCTTTGGTCAGTTTTAATAGAACTGCTGTTTTTCTGGATAATGTAATGGTTTCGGAAAATGACGTTCCTGAAGCGAGATAGTAGAGTTGCCATTTTAGCCGATTTGTTGCCAAATCTAGCAGGATTTTCTCCTTGTTAGCTGTAAAATTTTCAAATCTAGTAGTGAGCTGATTTTCTAGCAGAATTTTGAAAACGGTTCGGCAGGTAACGAATTCTTGGCAAAAATGTTTCAACAGTTTTTGCAGATGAAAACCTTACATCTTCTTCATCATAAAATCATTTATCTTCTTCAAAACGCTTTAAATTGGGCAAAACCAGGACCAGGGACAACCAGCTGCCTTCAATCATTTGGGACTTTTATTATGACGCAACGAAGCTGCTTGAAGCAGATAATTATGTTGTAATAATAAGTAATTAGTGGCTTGGTGAAGCTTTAAATGATTTGCTTCTGTCACGTGCTTAGTGAGCGCGTTAAGTAAAAAGATTACATTGGTAGGATATGTTTTTATCCCCCGACACAAGGGCGTACGCAAGCGGGGATTGGGGTTGAACCCCCACCGCTTGAGCTTGATATTTTACAAATACTTTATTACCTGCGCAAAGGAGGTTAATTGTTTTCGCATACTTTTGCTTGTCAATTTGTCGACTTAATGCAAATAACGCGGAAAGAATTTGGATGCAAATTTCAAGGAACATTGTAAATGAGCCAAAAAGTAATGATTAGGTTTTGGTGGGAATCTGGGTTGTCGTCTGCATCCAGAAACCATCTCACCACTTGTTGCAGACATTTCATCCGCTACCCATGTTTAAGATTGTGTTTCGCGATAGTTCATTTTATCCGAAACGATTACCTTTATTTCGTCTGCTAAGGCTAATCAGCGCAAGTGCTGACCGCATTAGCTACATTACCAATTTCTGTAGCATGATAGAAATAGAAGCATTCAGGCACTGATAATGTATCAGCAAGGAAAAAACTTTGCTGGACTTCTATACATAACAAAACTCGAAAGTTTTATTGCTTACTTTTCGCGCATTCTCAATTCTTGTGTAGTCTGGAAAGTTTCGATCTTGCAAACTGGGGTGTGCGCCAGACAATCCAGCCTCACACTTTCTATGCTTGACTGCTCGTATCCGACAAGACATTAGCATAGCTTCGTTTTGCAGCCGTCAATTGCTCTGATGCAGTGATGAGTGTCTTTTACTGTTTTAACGCGCAGCCAGATTTTTTGCAGTTATGAACTGCTGTGTCGTGGCGTTGAGTTTATTTTCCTCCAATATCCTAGCTTGTAGCGCTAATAGTTTCTATTCAGTGCAATGACACACAAAATAAGGGGAACGCGTGCAGAAGGATATGCATATTATGTCAACAAACTTCGCCAAAACGTTGGTTTGGATATGACGTCAAATTGTGAATATGACGTCAAAAGTCAGGGACCGAGTTTATGGGGGGGACATGTCCCCCCCAACTTTTGGACAGGGGGACATAATATCTTCTGTCCCCCTAACATTTTGTGATAAAAAGAAATGTTGTGCAAATTTCCTGTTACTTTACTGTTGGAAACGTTTCCCCAGCATAAAACCAGGGAATAAATGAGAAAAATGAACATTATCACTGGATTATCTGTAGACACAGTTTGCAGATTTCCAAGGTAACCTGAATTGTCATGATTGTTGAAAATTGTGTTGGTTAATTTGAATTACCGAATCGATGTGCACATGAGCTTCGCTCCATCACGAATTCCTGCGCATGCCTGTAGCCCACAATCAGAATACAGTTGCCACACCACAAGGCTTGTAGCCAGTGAGGGCAACGGGGCAATGCCATCCCCAATTCTAAAGTTTGCAGGTTAATAAAATATTTGAAGTATAAGCCAACGAAATACTTCAGTGCACATCAACGAAACTGCCTCAAGGAACCCATCCTACTTCAGCTTTTAGTCGAATAGAAACTTGTATCTGACCTTTTGTAATCATCAATGACCGCTGGTAAAAACAATTGGAGTAACGCTGTTCGCAGCTGTTTTTGGCGCACCAGCTTGCTGTATCCCACCCAATGGTCATATAAGCTTCCTTTCAAGACCATCGCAAATTCCTCTCTGATAACCGCGGGTGTTACAAATAAAAACCTATCCTTGTTTTCACTGCCAGTGTAGCCTTAAATCAACATCGTAGATTTTGGTTTTTCCACAGTTTTTAAATTACATACGTGAATATGGCGTTGAGATAAATTTTATGTCTTGAAGCTCAAACGTTGGCTAAGACAGGGTTGCCAGATATCTCTCGAGAAAAAAAGCCAAACCACGTCTGAAAAAAAGCCAAACCGGGTAAACAAAGCCAAATTGTTAAATGAACATGAAATTTAAAGTTTTTTATTAGTTGTAGGACATTTTAGAAGAATAAAGTTGTAGCATTGCCTCTACACTCTACAGGAACAATTCCAAATTTTCATCTTCCACATTTTCTAGTGTTTCCACTCGAACCTTTGGCGTTATCGATTGCCAGATATGCTACAACTTTATTCTTTTATGGGTCTCCAGATAACTTTTAAGAAAATACACCAAGCACTGTTTAAAAAAGCGAATAACAATTTTCAGCAAGACATTTAAAAAGCCAAAACACCAGTCTGATAGTATGTGCCAACTGCCTCCAAAAAAAGCCAAATAATTAAAAGAAAAAGCCAAACAGTTTTTTTTTTGACGCCAACTGCCTCTATAAAAAGCCAAATTTATCAAATTTGGCGTCAAAAAAGCCAATCTGGCAACACTGGGCTAAGAAGCGATTCAGTTTCAAAGTCTTCTTCACTGCGCCATAGTCACTGTTTAGCAACAATAGCATTCATTCTCGATATTTATTTGTGATGACATGTACTGTGACGGTTCAATCACAATTATGTGGAGCCTTAACGTTTTTATCAATGATTTTCCTTTACCTTGCCGGCAAGTAAAAATCAGTCTTTTCAAGATATTAGACTCCTACCTGCTGTACATAAGCTCAGTGTTTCAACCTTCATCTGATGTTAATTGCCACCTTATCCTACAGTAAATTATTTGAAATCATTTAACTGCAGCAAGAGTCACCATCAAAATCTAATGTAAGTAGCAAGATGCTTTTTATTTTGCAAGTGCTGAGGTAATTGACACTGCCATTACTTACAGATACTGAGATATCTTGCACAGGAGTGGATATTAAAATTTAGGGGCAAGCTCTCATAAAGAGGCCCCAAAATATCGCCATTGCGAAAGGTAGATATGGGATGACGTGGATAAAAGAGTTAAATTTATTTCACATTTTAATTTATGAACTAAATTCAAGAGCATAAGATACATTCGAAAGGAACAAAATTTTGTAAAGTTTTGCAGCTACATATTTGAAAGTTGCCGCCTATGGCACATTTTCCCATAAGTGCTGCTTTATTTTGAAGGACACGACTTGCTTCAGAGTTTCTTTGAATGTGGCTCTAGAGTGGTACACAACTTTTTTTTTTTTAACAATAGTGCAAAGCTCTCAACAGGGGGCACAATATCTCTGAAAAAGAGGGGCCCGAGGTGACCGCCTCATCCTTCCCTAATATCCATCCCTGAGCCCGCAATCTCTCTTGTTGGCAAAGCACATGTGTTTAAAATGAAGCTGAATTTGAATTTTTCCCATTAGGGCTTCAAATTCCGCAGATAAGTTATTGTATTTTTGAGAAGTCCGTGATTTCTACAAATTTAATTACGTGCAGTGCTAAGCGATCGTTACATGCAGCTGCGCGTGGTCAATAAGTTTTGTAATGCTGGGGTTACGGTTGTGTTTACAGTTTAATTCCATCTTATATTTCAATGAAGTCAGTTTAATTTAGCAAAGTCTGATCAAACAATATAAACGAAGTAAGGTTAATAGGTTGAACATAAAAAAAGATCTTACCAATTATCAAAATCTACACAAGCGTTTACTGTTATCAACTACATAGGTGCATTAATCGCTCGAAAATTAAATGACAACGGGATCCATTCTATGTACGGATTCTATTGGAATAAGATTTGATGATGCCTACTTCGTAGGCGAAGTACATACTCTGTAAGATCTTAGTGTCTGATTCTTTACTGAGAAAGGATTTCTTTTCCACAGACAACGGGATCCACTTCTTATATGCGCGAAAGTTTTGTAGAAGGCCTACTTCGGAAGGCAGTGCCTCATAGCAAAGCCGCTGCTCGGCTTCGGTTGAACGTGCTGTGTTGGTGTACATCAGAAGCGTGTAAATACAGTATAACAAGCGCAGTCGTAATGGCGGCCGCGATGACTTCTTGCTCAAGTGCAGTACTGGGCATTGAGAGGTTTACTAAAGCGCTTATGCAAGACAGGTTTATGAGCAAATGATGGCATTGATCCAAAGAAGAAGCTTGGAAGTTCTCTATCAAAACTTAAAAAACTTGTCAATTTAATGAAAGCAGACTTTTTATTTGTCGGATTAAGTCTGACCACATAGGTTCAGGAGAAAACGCCAGAAACATGCACGTTTCATGGATGATGCTTTAAAAACAAGGAGCATTAAAAATATGTAAATGTTGATACTCATTTGGTTGTTGTTTTCCCCAGCTCTAATAATATTCTGGCTACACGCATGGTTGCACTGCTTGTATTACCAAAAGATCTTTTGGTTTGTTTTTGATTTAATCTATGTGGTGATTGTTAGTAGCAGTAAATTTTATTCATCGGAACTGACCAAATTTGAATTACTTACGACTATTGTTGAGGATAATTGTGTCTATTTAAGCTCTCAGAATGAATGTGTTTTGCTAAGTACTAGATATATTTGCTAAGTACTAGATATAGCACCATTGTATACTTGTATATACTATTAGTTGCTATACCACAACCATGGGCGTAGCTAGGGGGGTCACAGTCACCAAATTATATCAATTCGATAATGTGCCCCCATTTTGCCAATTTTACAAAAAGGTCGTACTACGGTTGAGCGAACATGGTGACGTCATCGAAACGCAAACAATAAGGATTGTCCCCCCAAACTTTTTTAGCAAACTCGGTCCCTGCATCAAATTGTGACGTCACAAACAGTGCACACCAAATACAAATGACAACCATATGCCACTGAATGAAACCCCCCCCCCATGAAAATTTTCTGCGTACGCCACTGCCGCGACACATATGATATGTCCAGGGGTGTAGTGGG
>Ga0210059_1009241_pt1 | contig 15427 bp, 6 predicted proteins | sample Ectturendosymbi2_FD_188042 | JGI IMG/M metagenome (GOLD analysis project Ga0210059, IMG submission 188042) | Ecteinascidia turbinata endosymbiont from Florida, USA - Sample 2 (SPAdes) (version 2) | ecosystem: Host-associated > Tunicates > Ascidians > Unclassified | place: Key West, Florida... | reverse complement strand
CTCTCTAGCGCAATCGGCAGAGGAGCTAGGGTGTTGGTAAGGCAACCGAAAACTGCTGTTTTTAGGCCAAAAACAAAGTACGAATATATCGTACGCTGGTTCTCAAAGTGTTAACAATAAAACTTACGTATTTTAATATTTTGAGAAAACATGTAACATGTTGAACTTACTGCTATGCTGAAATATTTGATTTTTCTGGGCCAGGATCAGACCAATTCACACCATTTGTTATTTTCCAGTCATTACCATCCATGTATGAGTGAAAATATAGTTGAAACTTTTCGTTGACTGTGGACAAGCAGGTTATGCTTCTAAATTGACGTTGTCCTTTCACTGGTACAGTTATGCCAAAGAAACCTGATAAATATGGCATCAAGTAAAAGTTTTGCTTCAGAAGTCGATAGGCAAAGTTTTGAGTACATCAAAATTGATTCTTCAACTGATACATGACATGCGCATGAAAGAAGTTTCACTTGAAAATGTTGACGCCAATCCCTTTTCCGTCAAATGAAATCTCCGTTGACAACATAGAAAATGTCATGGAGCAAGATGCAACAAGGTGTATGTACATTACTTGTAAGAAACCAACTTGTGGCACATGTTCTGAAACCAACTTGTGGCGCATGTTCTGAAACCAACTTGTGGCACATTTCAAAAATAGCTTACATAAAATGCAAAGGGTGCTTAACCCCATGTTGAAGTACTTAGGTTTAGAGAACAGGAAAAAGGGTTTACAGTTTTATTTCCAAATTTCAGTAAATGTGCTTCATGCTGATGGTATCTCTGTGATTTACATTACTCTGCCAAGACTATTTTCACTATTAGAAGCTATTTACAATAAAAATATGTAAATACGTAACTGCTTCTGTCTCACAGCATCTTGCTAGCTATATTCAACTAGTTGATCAGCTGTCAAAGATAATCATATATGTTCGATAATTGAAGTATTACAATGCCATGCACTCTGTGTTTTCTCCAATAACATAAAAACATAGCTGATTTGGATTGATATTTGTAAAATTTAGTAAATTCAGCATTGTTTGCCTTTTGCAAAGCTATAAATGTTTTGGTGTCGTTTTCGACACCACTGTAAACAGTGGGGTAGAAAAATGTTGGTAGTGTTAAGTCCCACATGAGGTCAAGTTGGCCAAGTGCATGTTTGGTTATGACTTGTTAGCCGATAGAGTAAAAACTTGTTTAAACCTTCAAACTGTGGAAAGTTTTATAGTTTTAATTTTGAAAAATTGGGAAATTTTGGGTTTGAACATTTTGTGGGGGATGACACAACTGCGGCAGGTCAAGGGTTTTTTGGATGACGTCATTGAGATGTAACAAAAATTCAAGAGGTGATTTTTAGTTTTTTTTTATATAAACCTTCAAGTCCTGCTTGCACCACTCTGAAGATGTAGAAATACTTGTAGTTTCAATAAAAAGATTTTGGGAAGTTTTGAATTTGAGTTTTTTTGTGGGTGATGTCATAGTTGGGGTAGGTTTAGTTTTTTTTGGATGACTTCATTAGACCCTGGTCCTTAGCGCCAAGAGGGTCGTCATTTCCATGTCTAATGAACCAAAAAAATGGAAAAGTCAAGCCACCATCTCAGATTTTCCTCAAACTTCTTAAGCTGATGAACTTTTCATGCTGGTTCCAACAAACCAATTTTTTTAAAAATTGGTTGAGGTTTTTCGAAGTTATGGACCACACAAAATTATTATCTTCTGTGGTCAGTGAAGTTAACAACTAACAAGAAAATCATCAACTAACTTTAAAAACTAAATCATTCTTACTGTAATCATTTAATTGTTGAAAAAACATAAAGAGGTTGTTTCAAGTATCTTATCATCACTTGTGATGAAACATTTCAAAAAATCCATGCGCTTACCCTAATATTGAGGTAGAGAAAATGGGTAGTCATCAAAATCACTCATAAGTGACAACTTTTGAATGATAATAACTTGATAACTGGACAAGCACACATGCTATTGGCATATGCTATACATCGTTTGAAATGCTATGCATGAAATCAACGGTGCTTGTATCAGTAGGTATTCAGATCTTATGGCAATGAAACACTGAAACTTACTTGTCAATTTTTGATGATTTGCAGGTTTTGAAGTTGTTTATAGAACTTCTCATAAAACTGCATATTGAACATGACATGGCAACCTGATGCATCTGGATTAGAACAGATAATCCAGTTACTGAAAGAATCTCAGTCACCTGATACTGAAATACAGCGTCAAGTTCAACAGGTAAAATTTTGATAGTGGTTGATGGAAGCATTGCTGAAATCAGAAAATTTGGTTAAAGTATACTGATTGTGCAGAGCTGAAGAGGATAACCATTAGAATTTACTCAAACTGTTCGATTTATTCTTCCATTTTCTTCAAGCCCTTTATATTTCATTGCTGTTTGCTTTGTTTGATTAAAAAAAATTACAGATAACTGTAGAAGTCTGCTAATTCATTTTTTACTTCTTAGTCGATTTTTTGAAGCAAAAGTAAATAGTGTTTTTTTTATTGGGTTTTATTGTTTTTTTTTAAGTGGGCTTTAAAAAAAATACGGGTGGGTTCTTTTGGGTCAGTTTTTTTTACAACAACCCTGGTTTGAACAGCTCTCTTGCTCTGTCAGCGCCGAAATTATGCCTACGTAAAGCCACATACGAACAGCTTGTTTTTGTGTGAACCGCTTGACATAACCTGGCACAGAAGTGTTAAGAAGTCTGAACTTTGAAAGTAGGTTTATGCATGCCTGCTTTCTTTTGCTGAGACGTTTCAATTATTTTTTGCAGAGACATTTTGCTGACTGAGACATTTCTGTCATTTGTTTTACAGTTGTATTAAAACTCGCCATAACAGTGTGCATTAGACTCTATTTTCAGACATTCTGACCAAAATGACTTAACACTTTGATATCCAGGTTAATTCAAGCGGTTTGCGAAAAAACAGCTGGATCGCATGTGGCTTTGTGCTGGAATATCTCCACTCCTGTATGGGTTACAGACCTGGTCGAAGTGTCAAAAGATGTGGCAAGTCTTGTAGTTCGCACTCGAAAAAAATTTTTTGTGTTGGGGATGCGGATTTTTTGTGAGTGACATGATAAGTGGAGGACTTTTTGGTGGCCAAACTTCACCTGGACCTGGGCATCAACCGTTAGATGGTAGTATTTCGCTGAAGTTTTTACTGGAAACTAGGCTACAATCCGAGTCTTTTGATACTTTGGATGACCTGCTGGGGTTTCGGGTTCAAAAGTTATGATCTGAGTCAGTAAAAATTTTTGACTAATTAGCTAATTAGATAATTAATTAATTTCTTTATTTAAGATCATAACTTTTGAACCAGAAACGCTAGAAAGTCAATCAAAGGCTCAAAAGACTCGACCTCGAGCCTAGTTTCTAATGAAAACTTCAGCAAAATACTTTGGCCTAGCGGTTGAGCCCTAGGCCAGGCAACATCAGCCAAAATGGCTCAAAAATTACTTCACTTATGATGTCACTTGCAAAAAATCCACAACCCCAACCAAAAAATTTTTTTCGAATGCAGACTAGAAGACTGGCCGATTCGTTTGAGCCCTTGAACAGCTCTCTAGCGCAATCGGCGGAGGGGCTAGGGCATTGGTAAGGCAGCTGACAACTGCTGTTTTTAGGCCAAAAACAAAGTACGAATATATCGTACCCCAGCTCGCAAAGTGTTAACCTTTTTTAGTCATTTCAAGAAAATTTCAGTATGTGACTAAAAAAAATCCAGATGCATGCTTAGTTTATCTAGTAAAAAGGTCAAATGCGCATGCTTTTTAAAAGCAAAATTAATTTCAGCTCATACTAAAGTTTTTCAGATTTGTGCTAATGAAGGAACATGTTCATCACGGTGTACGGCTTTGACTACCCTGGTATTTGTTGTTTCCATAACAGTGTTTTCATAAACCGTACCATAAGCTTGATTCTGGTTTCCTGCAAATTTTTGTTTGCACTTCCATTTCATTACGGTATCTCCAAATAATCGTGGTCAATTCATTGGGATGATTATGACCTAGTTCCTTCTGTTAAGCTCATTGAAAATATTTATTTGGAAACTAAAAGCCCATCATGGGTATATATTTGTGAGAAAATATGTTATAAATTTATAATTTAACACTTTGGCTGCCAGTCTACGAATATATCATACTTGGAAATCGGGGAAAAACTAGGGAAATGTTGGTTGACTTACCAACCGCATAGCTCCTCAGCCGATAGCGCTAGAGAACTTTTCAAACCCTCAAAAGACTTGGCAAGTCTTCGAGTCTGCAATGAAAAAATATTTTTGGTTTTGGGTTTCGGCTTTTTTGTGAGTGACATCAGAGGTAGGTTTTTGGCCATTTTTGCCTGTTGGTACCCGACCTGGACTCAACTGCTAGATGGAAGTATTCTGCTCAAGTTTTCATTGGAAACTAGGCTAGAATTGGAGTCTTTTGAGACCTTGATTGACTTTCTAGCATTTCTGGTTCAAAATTATGGCCTAAAATAAACAAAATAATTAATTATCTAATTTTAGCATTAATTACTAATTTTGTTGTTTTTAGGTCATAGCTCCTCTGCACAAGCAAAAAGGACCACTTATTAATGATTTTTGGCAACTGTTTTGGTACAGACACTTTTGTAACGGATTATTGCATTGGTGGATAGTCAAAAGAAGCAACTTCCGCAAACCTTTTCTTAGCACCTTATAAAGCTATTTTTCTTTGAATGTTATTCTTTGATTGGTTTTCTAGAGTTTCTGCTTTAAAAGTAAGGGTAAAATAACCAAAATTCAAGTGAAAGGATCTTTTTGGGTAATTTTTACCCAAATGTATTTTTTTTGGCCATAAGTTTTGAATCAGTGAATCAGAAACATTAGAAACCCAATCAAAGGCTCAAAAGACTCAGATTTTAGCTTAGTTTTCAGTAAAAACTTAGCAAAACACTTCCCTCTTGTGGAAGGTCCCAGGGCCTGATGACTTCGTCCAAAAAGGCCTAAACCAACGGTGCACAACCTTGCCACCGTATGCCACATGTGACCTTCGATAATGAAATTTGTGGCTGTCCACAGGTAATTTAAAATATAGGATTTGGCAGCCGTGCTGGCCTATACTGAAGCAAAACAAACGCAAGGCAAGAAAATCAGTCGACACAATGCGTAACAATGTGGATGGTGATGTCACAAAGAGTTACAGAATGAATTTGCAATTCATGTTTAAATGTGTTCTGTGTTCGTTGGCACTTGGCAGTATCTTATAAATATAACTCAAACTCATTGGCGGCCGTACTTCATATAAATGAAAATAATGCGGCTGGCAATAACAAAGGGTTGTACACACCTGGCCTAAACCTACCCCATGCATGATGTCACCCACAAAAAACCTGAAACCCAAAACTTTATCTCTTTTCACTGCAAAACTAGAAGACTCACTGAGTCTTGATGGTTTGAACAGCTCTTTTCTAGCACAATTGACTAGCAAGTTATGGAGTTGCTCAGTTGTGCAAAAATAAAACGGGATTTGCTGATATGGATATCAGCTCATATATATCAAGAATATTGCATTAAAACAACCTTTCCTTTACATTTTGCCAAACAAGAATTAAGCAATAGTCTTTTTCTTATTACGGAAGTTTGCCTTCCAATTTTTCATGATAAGATGCTGGATAGCATGGGCGTCAGGAGGGGAGGGCCTTTCCCCTGGATTTTGAAATTTGCAGAAGAAAAGGTTGTTTTCTTAGTTTTGAGTAGGAAAAAACAAATTTCACCACTCTAGAAAAGGTTTGGAAAAATCCCGTAGTTGCCCCCCCCCCCCCCCGGAAAAAATTCTTCCGACACCCATGTTATATAGTTGTTTAACATAATCCAAATATGTTTTCAAAACTTTGGCTTCAAAAGTAAGTGTTTGCCTTTTGTTTTTTCATGTCTAATGCAGTTACAACTTGTGTATGTGTATTCTTGTCCTACTGCTGACGTTTTTTTGTTAGGACATTTTGGTCATTGAAATATTTCCGTCATTTTTCTTGCCATAACAGTACACATTATCAAGCACTGTGACTGAATTGACTTAATTTTTTTAGTCATTTAAACAAAATTTTGGTCAATGGCAGGAAATGACCGAAGAAAAACCTAGCCCCACTGCTCATCAGTGATATCTGGTTAATAAAATTCAAGTTTTACAATTAGAGGAACAGCGATTTTGATGATGAGCTTGTGATTCTGCTTATTCACCTGGCATTTTTTCCATTTTGTCATTAACACTTTGAAAGCCAGGTTAATTCAAGCGGTTCGCAAAAAGCAGCTGATTCGAACGTGGCTTTGCGGATGAATATCTCCGCTCCTGTTCGCTCTAGCGACTTGGCGAAAATCTCAAAAAACGTGGCAAGTCTAGTAGATTAGACTCGAAAAAAATTTTTTGCTCGGGGGGTGCAGGTTGTCTGTGAGTGACGTCATAAGTGGAGGACTTTTAGGCCACCTTGGCCCACTTTGCCTGGCCCTAGAGGCCAACCGTTAGGTGGTAGTATTTCGCTGAAGTTTTTACTGGAAACTAGGTTACAATCCAAGGCTTTTGATACTTTGGATGACCTGCTGGGGTTTCTGGTTCAAAAGTTGTGATGGTAGTTAGCAAAAATATTTGACTAATTAGCTAATTAGATAATTAATTAATTTGTTTATTTTCGATCATAACTTTTGAACCAGAAATGCTAGAAAGTCGATCAAAGGCTCAAAAGACTCGGACTCGAGCCTAGTTTCCAATGAAAACTTCAGCGAAACACTTTGGTCTAGTAGTTGGGCCCTAGGCAAGGCAGCATGAGCCAAAAGGACCCTAAAACTACTTCACTTATGACGTCACTCACAAAAAAACCGCATCCCCCAAGCAAAAAATTTTTGTTCGAGTGCAATCTATTAGACTGGCCGATCCGTTTGAGCTGCTGAACAGCTCTATAGCGCAATGGGCAGAGGAGCTAGGGCGTTGGTAAGGCAACCAAAAACTGCTGTTTTTTTTGTGAAAATTGCCGAAACCAGGCGGCTCTGAAAGTGTTAAGTGAGCTCACAAACACACTGTCTTATATACTGAGCACAGTTTTTGTTGATACTCTGCACAGCTGATCCATTAAGCAAGCTCACAAGCGTCTGAGCACAAAGTGCTTGTTGTATGGTTGATAGCTGAACTGGGCCAAAGAATAAACCTGCTTGAAAGGCAACTCCATTTAGCTGCTAAAAGCAGCCAATAACTGTAATTGTTTATTACAAAGGACTAAAGATAGATCTAACTTGCTAGAGAAGATGTTCTTTTTGTAAACATTTGGTTCTTGTTAAAATTTGTCACACCTGCTATGGATTCATGAAGCGAGATTAGGCCTGATTGGCAATGAGCAGCATTAATGTTGCATACTTTGCACCTTATTTGCTGTTAAGTCTATTGCACAATCACTAATGCAAGCCTATACTGAACTATAATAACAACCTTAAGGTAACTAATGTTAGACAGCTGTGGGATTGCATTTAAAGTTATCCATACTAGTTGCCTTTGACTGTAAGTTACCCATAACTTAGTTGAGTTCATGTAAATTTAACACAGCTACAATGCTACAATGCATTCTGTATGTTTCAGTTACATTCAACTCTCCTGACCCTATAGCTCACTTTTCAGTACACTTATGAGCCAAGACATTTAATAAAGGCATGGTGTCTCTTCTGAAATAGTTAAGCACTTCACATTGTTTGAAATAGGGTAGTTCTTTACTTATTTATAACAGTTAATCACTGGCTGAAACCTGAATTTATGCCTTTGGAAGCATTTTCAGAGAATGCAGTAATTGTCATAAATAAATTACATTTGCACTTCAGTAGTAGTTGAAACAATAGCAGTACTGATGAACATCATGTAAATAATGATGAACAGCATATAGATCAGATAATATAAGTAATAATGAACAAAACAAATACTGGTGAACAGAATATAAACCAGAGAAAAAAGCAATTTTTTTGTCAAAATTGCTTGAAAGACATCACAAAACTGTGTACAAATGCAAAAAAAATCGGAAAGAAGTTTTGGAAGTCACTTCGATCCAGAAAAGTGTTCAGCAGTTCTAAGTTAATCAGAGCAAGAAATTAGTATTCTGAATAGCTTTCAATTTTGGGGATTAACTTGGTTAGTTGGGAGAAAAAGGCGAAGAACATGTTATTCAAGAGTTAAGTGCAATTCAGCCTCAGTAAGACCACTCAGGCTAATTTTGTTGCAATAATTCATATTTAATGGACTGTGGTGCAGTAATAGCATATTGTACAGCAGTTACTCGGTCATAATGACTTGTTTACTGTTTTTTTTCACTGAGAGATTTCGGTTATTGGTCTGAAATAGTTTAAAAACTTTCTGTCAATTTTTCATTGGTCATTTTTATATGACTGAAAGAGGCATTATGACCGAATTGACTGATTGTTTTGGCCATTTAAAAAATGGTAAATGACCAAAAATTCAAACCCAGCTTGGTTAGCCTGTACAAATGTAGTACTTACGAGTTACGACCCATTACAACATGTAATATTTAATAAGTACCACTTATGACTAGGGATGTGTGTTATTGAACATTTAGAGGTTCTGGAATATTCTGGAATCTTTATTTTGAATCCAGAATATCGAATCCTATTCTGGAATAGCTTGTTGGCAGTAAAATGAGCTGATCGCCCAGAGTTTGAGAATGCTGATCAGCGATCACACGACCTGTTAATTAGCTCGTTACGGCACTATGCTGTGCTATGTAGTGCCTTGCACTGCATAGTGACGTACTATGCAGTGCCTTGAGGTTCTTGAGTGTACCTTTCTTTTCCTTAAAAGCGCAAAGAATGCCACTGCAAAATTTAGTGAAAATATTTGTTTAGCCAATTTTGCAATTTATCATGTTTATTTAATCTGAATTTATTTTGAATATAAATATGACCAATAAATATGACAAATATGAATATGACCCAAATATGACCCTTATGACCCATCACAGCATTTTCCCCTAAATCCTGATAAATACTGCTTCTGTATAAGTTGTATATATTGCTAAAACCCCATCGGTTTACATTCACAGTTATATTATATTGACAAAACCCCGTCGGTTTACATTCACAGTTCAATAAATATCAGAAGAAAATCAGTATTTCAGGCAGGAGGAATATGCTTTTAAAATAACCTTGTTTTGTATCAGTGGATGAGTGTTTCTTTGTGTAGGATGTAAGCTGTATCCACAGCCTGGAAAGTTTAGCAACAACTACTTCTATGGTTTCTTGTTCATTGTGATGTTCTATTGTTTATGAAGTGGGTATCCTACTAAAATAATTCAACTAGTGAGCCTTGCTTTACTTTGTGCTGCAATTCATTTTGCCATGTACCTATATCAAAATTTCTTTCTCTTTGTTTTAAAGTTCGACTTTTTGCTTATAAAGGCACTAATTTAAAAAAATTAGTTAGCTGCTCATAAATGAGAAATCAAAGGTACATTTTCATAAAAAATTGTTATGAACTGGTAGAATCACTAAAACTAAAATTACCATCAGTACTGGAGCCAGTTCATAAAAATTCATCTGAAGCTTTGATGCTGAGCATAAGTTCTGTTGCAGAAGTTATGAGGGGTTCTGGTGTGTATCACAATTTGTGAATTTTTTTCAAACCAATTGTTTGTTTGTGTTAAAGTTAACAATTTGTCATTCTGTATTCTGCAACTGACATGTTATTATGTGCAGAAACTTGAACAACTGAACCAATATCCAGACTTCAACAACTATCTAATATTTGTTCTTACCAAGCTTACCACAGAAGGTTTGTATAGCTAAACTTTGGCATAGTGCTTGTCATCTGTAACTTAAGTTTCTCTTTTACACCTTATCACTACATGAATGTTTGCTATTGTATTGTTGTTGCGTAAACTGTCAGACAGACAACAATTGAATGAAGTAATTAGTGTCAACAAGTAGCACCTCGAATTGGATTATTCAAATATCTATGTGTTGATTAAGGCAGCAACTAAATTTTTTAATATTTGAATGAATTAAAGTGCAGTGCTGTATTGTGCATCTGACTGTCTGCAAGTATTTTGCTGGTGATATTCTTTCTATTTGCTAGTAGCATCTGAGATTTGACTAAAAATTTATAGTGTGTTGGTGATATTTTGCAGCTCAAACTGATCTATAGTGTGAAAGGTCAAATTTAATGGTGTCACGCCAGTTGCTTATCACTGATTTTTGCATTAAAGGTATAATTTGCCCACATTGGGCAAGTCTGTGCTACTCCATAACTGCCTAGGCAATTGAGCTAGAGAGCTGTTCAAACCCTCAAAAGATGTGGGAGCCTTTGAGTCTGCAATGAAGAAAAAATGTGAAGTTTTGGCTTTTCTTTTTTGTGGGTGGCATCATAAGTAAGGTAGGTTTAGGCCATTTTGGCCGAGATCATTAGGCCCTGGGCCCCAACCACAAGAGTGAAGTTTTCACTCAAGTTTTTAGTGGAAATTAGGCTAAAATCTGAGTCTTTCAAGCCTTTAATTGAAAGGATTTTGGTAAGTTCACTCAAGTTTTTAGTGGAAATTAGGCTAAAATCTGAGTCTTTCAAGCCTTTGATTGAAAGGATTTTGGTAAGTTTTGAACCAGAAACCTTAGATCGGATTTTAACCTAGTTTCTAGTAAAAACTTGAGCGTAATACTTCTTACTTACAGTTGTGGCCCAGGGGCAGATAACCTCAGCCAAACAGGCCTAAACCGACCCCACTTAAGACACCACCCACAAAAAACCCTAAAGGTAAAAATTTTTTTTTTATTGCCCACGAGAAGAATTGCTGAGTCTTTTGAGGCTTTGAACATTCGAACAGCTCTCTAGCACAATCGACTGACAAGTTACGGAGTTGCAAAATGGCGTGAAAATAGCAGCTCAAAGCATGATTTAGAAGAATTTAAATCAAGCAGTAAGGATCATGATTGAAATCAAGCAACAAAAATAAAAAATTCATGTTGTTTTACAGCTTTGTGTGATGTCTATGACACATTTATGTAGCATTCTAATAGGTTTTCACATAGTCTGTACAGTATTAGTGTAGAAGGCAAAGAGTTCTTATGACCACACAAGTTAAAACCACTTGAAGTTTTATCAATCATAGCAACTGTGAGGTCACAGATTCCATGTCATTTAACTGCAAAAATGACATGTGGACTGAAATCACTAACCCGTGCAGATTCAGAAGTCATAACTGTTAGACCGCCACAAGTTTGAAAGTGTAGTCTTGCATAAAGTGAAAGTTGCATTTAAATTCCATCAAATATAAAGGCTGTTGACTGTAAACATAGTTTTAGAACATATTTTTGATTCATGAAACAGATCCATTATTATTATTATAGGTTTTTAACATTTTATGCATGTATGCCATGGATGTCAATGAAATTACTAAACCGGCAGTGTCAATATTAGCATTTCAATAAATATTTTATTTTGTACATCGGTACTGGTGTCATGAACTTCTTTGCATCAAGGGATATTGCATAAATGCAAAAAAGTTTGAATGAAAGTTCAGCTATTTTTAGTCAGAGTTGATCGATATAAATCATTTAATTTAAATCAGTGGTAAAATAAAAAAAATCAAGCAAAAAATCATATGCAGTTTTGAAGCTTTTTGTGATTTGAATGACACATTTACTCAGGTATTCTAATTGGCTTCACTTATTATTCAAGAAGGCAGAGACTTCTTATGACAACACAAGTTATAAAAGCAATTAAAGTTTTATCAATCATAGCAACTGTGAGGTCACAGACTCTATGTCAACTAACTGCAAAAATGATATGTGGACTGAAATCACTAACATTTGCAGACTCAGAAGACAGAACTGTCAGCATGCCCCAAGTTAGAAAGTGTAGGCTGGCATAAAGCAGGCTTGTAGCCAGGTTTTGAGATTTAGAGGTAAAAATAAACTGTTAAGGAGGCAAGATTTTTATTTTATTTTGGTATATGCAGTTTTTTTTAAGGAAACTGTTACGCACCCGATATAGACCTGTAGGGACCCGATTTGTCTGATTCTAGGGACCCAATTTTCTTTGATTCTAGGCACCTGATGATAATTTTCTCTGATTTTAGGCATCCGATTTTCAATTCCAGGGACCCAATTCAGGTCCCTAAACCACCTTAAAAAATGCTGTTTTTCTGGGCTCAAAAATTTTGTGGGGCACAAACAAATTTAGGTACACAGCCCCTAAATGCCCCCATAACTACAGGCCTGGCATAAAGTAAAAGTTTCATCTAAATTCCAGCAAATATGTAGGCGTTGACTGTAGAGAAGTAGTTTTAGAACATATTTGTGATTCAGATTCATAATAACACATATATTATAGGTTCTTACCATTTTATGCATGTAAGTTATACTTTGGCACAAGCGGAACTAGTGAAAGCTTGTTACAACAACTAATTTTACAATAGACTTCGCTCCAAAAGGCCTGGCAAGTTTGGATTTTTGTACAAGCTTCTCAACATTCCATTTATAGGTGTTAATGAAGTTGATGAACTGATGGTTTAAGTATTGTCATTCCAGTAAATATTTCGTTTTGTACATCAGCACTGGTGTTATGAACTGATTTGCTTTAAGTATGATGTGTAAGTGCAGTGCAAAGTAAATTTGAATGAAAGTTCAGCTGAATTCTATTTGCTGTGCTAGAAGAAAGCATCAAAAAGTTTTATTGAAACAAACTCTTTAAAATTAAAAATTACTACTTGTTAGTTGGCCACCCTCTACATATTAAATACAAAAAAATTGGATTTAAATAAAAAAAAATATCAATTTTTTTGATTAAAAAAAGTAATGATTTTTATCAACCCTGATCTCAAGTGAACTGAACCAGTAGAATCATGGCATAAGAGTCTGTAAAAAATACAGTATCAAATTGTTTGTTTTAGTTTTAGTTTCTAAAAACATTCACGTTTGACAGTTTTCTTGTGGATGATCAAACAAATAATCTGGGAACTGCTAAAGAAGCCTGAGTTGTCACATTGCTTTGAATTATGCATGCAGTTTATAAATAAGAAACAGTTTACAGGGGCAAAGCTTTTAACACTTTCAATCCCAGCGGTTTTTTCTCTGGGAAATTGCACTGAATACCAGGCAGTGTTTGAAAGGTAACCACATTTTTGCCAGTTGCAATCGAAGCCCTTGTATTTCTTTAATCTGCTATATCTCATCGTAGTTTTCATAATTATACAAATCTATGAACTCCAGTATCCAGATGAAGTCAGATCCATACCTGTATGTGTACCAAGACTGAAAGTGTTGAAACAGCTGCCACTGCAACTTTCTCAGAGAAAAATGGGCTAGAAAGTGTATGATTAAAACAAAGCTCCAAAATATATAAGCATTTTGTAAGCATTTTGTATTTTTCAGTGTGATCGTGAAAGTTGGGTTCTTTTTTACTTTTGAAAGTACACAAAAATCAGGTGTCAATTCACGTGCAGCAAAATTTTTTGAAATGTTATTTAAGTGCTTCTGTGTGAGCTTTGAGCACAGCTTTGTTTTGCTGATGCTCATTATGGAGAAAGCGTCTTCCCTAAAGTAGGTAAGTCCAACCATGAGCAAAACTTTTTCAACATGATCTGTCAATTTAGGGAACCTTGGCAAAAGATGCTGATAAAGTGCATCTAAGCCAACTGATGCCATTTGCCATTTTTTTCAAATCTGAAAACTACTGCAGTCAGTATTTTGAGTTATATGTTGGGAAGGTTAGCCAGTATTTTGAGTTGAAGGTAAATGTTGGGAAGGCATTGAGTGTTAAACTCCAAGCTAAAAATTATGAAATCTAAAATTAATCAAAAATCAGTGAGTGTTGCAAATTCCTGTAGTAAAATATTCCAATCTTGTTTGTATTTATTCATGTCAAAATCAACTGTGTTCACAACCGCATCTTTTAGTCAAGGAAAATAAGCAGAGTTATCACCCTACAGCTATGTCTCCCACAAAGCCAATTTCAATCTGATTGCATGTATAATTTCACAATACTGTGTGACAACTTTTTTGCAGCTTTGCAGCAGTTTGTTAAAGGTGGTTTGTCTTTGTTTCATGAACTGGTCGATTTTTTCTTCTAGATGGAAAGAGAGCTTCAACATGGCACATTGGTTTTACCACTTTATCTTGGTGTGGTAAGCAAGCCATGGGTTATGCCTTTATTGTTGAGAAGGCTGTCAAACTGACAGTGATTCATATCTCTAGCTTGGATGAACAACTTTCATGAAATGATACAATTTGAATGACTTGCAAGCCTCCTGGTCCTGGGGTAAATTAGAGTGAAATGCCCTAAAATTATGTCCATGTGCAACATATGGTTTTCATTGAATTTTCTCAAAACACTCATGCCCAAATCATTGATGGGGCACCATGTACAGGGGACCCAGTCCACTGCAATCGTTTATAGCAATTCAACAAGAGAAATAAGAATGTAATTTACTGCCGTGCTGTCCATAATAGGCACCAGTTACAAGAACTCCTGGGTGATGGACAAATGCTCATCAACAGCACAAATGAAAACAAACAATCATGTAACATCTGTAATATCCATGTCTCTCATCAATTGCAAACAAAAATGCAGTACAAAAGTTTTGATTTTGTGCTTAGTGTTTCTCGTCATGCTAATATTTGCAAAATCTTGTCTCTTCTCAGGACATTTGACTTCCACAGCCTTCTACATGCATGTGTTCATAAACTCATCCTCAAAGTATGGTTTTGATGCTATTGCGGTTTCTCTAGCAACAAGGTATCTAGCTTTCACTGCTGCAAGACTGACATCTCAGCTATGGGGAAAAAAAGCAGAATGTTGTTTCTTTGCACCAAAACACAATTCCTTCTTGCTTCTCATCTGTTCTTGCAAGCCATTGTATTTTTCAGTGTGATGGGTCTCACAGTGGACAAAAATGTCATATTCTTCGTTCACTGAAACTTGCTGGAAGCAGAGGTTTCCAATTCACCTCCGTAACTCTAAACTCTGTCTTATTCCCTCCTTTTTGACAAAGACAATTTAGGGATGGTGTGACAGATACTGCAAAACAAAAGTATGCTGCTTTCTGCACTACTCATGATGACAAATTTGATATATTTCAGCTGTGTACCTATTGTAACATCATCAAAGCTGGCAAAGCACATGACTACAAGAACTTTGAAAAAACAGTGAGATGGAAGTTTAAAAAGTCACGCACAGAAGAGAATAATGTTGGGACGAATTTGAAATAACTCTTATCTATTTACAAAGTGCTGTTGAAGTCTCAAATTCAGCAGTTGTTTAAGCCATCTTGATGGGCTGAGAAAACTGCAATGGGCCAGTTCCAGCTTACAGGTCATATATTTGACCCCCATAGTATAGACAATAATATAATCTAAACACTTTGTAATGTGGTTCACTGATGGAAATAAAGTAAATTCAGTTTTTTACTGGAAG
>Ga0210059_1009240_pt1 | contig 15430 bp, 12 predicted proteins | sample Ectturendosymbi2_FD_188042 | JGI IMG/M metagenome (GOLD analysis project Ga0210059, IMG submission 188042) | Ecteinascidia turbinata endosymbiont from Florida, USA - Sample 2 (SPAdes) (version 2) | ecosystem: Host-associated > Tunicates > Ascidians > Unclassified | place: Key West, Florida... | reverse complement strand
CTGAATAACGCATGGGTCGCTCATCTGCTGAATTTTTGTAGAATACGAAGATTCTTGTGAGGTCTGCAAGTGCATGAGAATCAGAACTTCACTGTAAATAAATTGAAGAAATCAACAGAGGCTTTGAAGTTCGATGGGAATCAAATGTGCATTTACCATTTTTATTTTGACAGCTGTTTAAAAAGCTAATCTCTAATTATTTATGCAGAAAAACACTTCAAGAAAAATTAACCTTGGTAAAACTGCTGTCTGTTGTTCAAGGTACTGGAAGAAAAGTCTATTGTTTAATAACCTGTTATAAGTAACTTCACTCCACAGATGAAACAAGCAAGGAATCTATCGCAAACTTTTTATAGGAAATCGATTTCATGTAACACTACGCATCGTCAGTCCTTACATCTGCAAGCAATCCTAATAGATGAAATGTTGTGTAAACCGAAAATTCTGTTTCAGCTTCATCAGCACTAAAAATAACACGAAAATAATCTTCATGAAGTTCTATAGTCAGAATTTTAGACATTTGTGCCTTAAAAATGCAGAATATGACTTCAACAGGAGAATTCAACAAAACAAAGTTTATATGAAACATCTCAGACAAAAGGGACCTCTGCAATTAGAATACTAAAACCTTCCATGAAACCAACAAAATGAACACTGATTAGTCAACGATCTTCACATAATTCTTCATATTTTTGCATGGGAAAAGGTGTTATTTTTCAATTCGACAAATAACATGTGTTGCCTAACCCTATATGACGTACTGCATGATGCACTAAGTAACACGTTTTATTTCTTCTTTGAACATCGCTAGGAAATGATGATGCCACACAATGAATTTTTAAAAGATTTTTTCAAAAGCGTCCGAAAAAGGGTTAGCAACTACAGCATCAGACTTAAGTCTAAGGGTCGGATACATTTAGCAAAAAGACTTAAGACTGACGCGTAAAATGTTATAAGAATAATTTTGAAGTTGTTTTGTTAAAAATAAATTGCCATCAGATATCGAACCGATGGTCCACATCGCGGAGACCATATCAAATGGTAAATATGTGACTGGAATGGAATCTAAAAGTGTTCCCAAGAGCATAGGCATTAGGTTTTTACATTTCGTACATAAATTGCGAATTGACCAGACACTGGACTGTCTGTGTATTGCTGCTTGCGCTCGTGCGCTTCCGCTTTAAGTAGAAAAAATCACATGCAATTTTTTATTTTTACAGCTCGAAACAATAGCCTCACGCAAAATGTACTAGGCAACCTGTACATCGTTTTTACCGGGTAGATTTATGTGAAAGAATGTGTGCTGAAAACGTGGAGCACTTGTAATGCAAACGTTTTATGCAGTTTAGCGCAGAATTAAATATGAAATCTGATTGATTGTAATTTTTGTTTCGTCTCAGGAGTTTGGCAGTAATGGTATTGGATTTTTTTATTTACATATAAGGCTCTCTGGAGGACTCAATACTTGACAACTCAAACGCCATCAGTGCCAAAAAGTTAAAGCTAGAAGTTGTTGAACAGTTGTTAATAGAAACAATGGTAAACAGGTAGATAAAAAAATTCATGCTTTTAGCGGTTAGATAAAAAAATCATGTAGATAAAAAAATTCATGCTTTTCTTTACCTGAAAAAATAGATTTCCTTAAACCAATGGAAACTGTTCTTATTTATTTAACAGATAAAGAACATGTATAAATAGATTTGTAGAATCAGCACGATCGGACGATTAAGTACTTCAACAAATTTGCTTGCAGCCAGACTTCTGTCCAAATAAACGTGCGTTGCATTTTCAGGTGTTTTCTTCTAAAATGTGTTTTGGTTTGTTGGACGTAAATGTTTTGTTAACATGACGTAAATGTTTTGTTAACAAGATGAAGTGTAAATAAGTACATGTGGAGTAAAACGCGAACTAGCACAAAAAACAAAACACAACTTGTGTTATTAATAAACACTGCGTATTTTATGTATTCCTTCATTTCTAAACTTTGTTTACTAGAAAAAATAAACTCTTGTTAACGTGAAAGAAATCATTTATCATCAATCATTCAAGCGCATTGAACAAAGCGCCATCACACACCAGCCGTCAGACAAAATCACGTTGCTACTTTGAAATGCGTTTCACGTAGTCTTTGAAATTAAAAAAAATATTATGTACGCTTCATCAAAATGTGTAGTCGTTGCAATTGTTGTTTCATTCAACAAACTATAACTTGCCATTAAACTTGCAAAAAAAGTATCGCAATGCTCAATAACAACGATTTTTTCGTTGTAATGCAAAAATATAATGGTTTCTAAACTAAAAAGAATTTAACAGTTATTTAGTGTTTACGAACAATAATAAATTGCGTATTTAAACGTGATTGCGATTGTGCATATCACCAGTTTCTCGTTATCATGACAAACCTTTTGTATATTTTGCGAGTGCATTTTGAAAAGTGCTGTTTGTAGTCTCATTGCTTGTAGAAACAAGTTCACCACCGAGATTGCCGCATTTTTGTTGAGCAGCTTCTGCATCGACTATTTCATCAGAAAGGACTAGGATTTTGTTCCACGAAAGCTTCGATATATCTGGTGAGCAAGCTGATAAAAGAACACTAATTGAAGTTTGTTGGCATTGCCACAGCAATTAAATATGAAACCTCATTATTCGCCACAAAAGAGTATGAAAAGCAATAAAAGCCCCTTAAATGACACCAGGGCCGGTCCTAGAAGATGCGGGGCCCAATGCAAGACCTTGGCGCGGGGCCCAATGCAAGACCTAAGCGCAGGGCCCCTCTGAGCAGTGATTTTATGACGTCATCTTGTTCAGTCAACCGTGTTACGATCGTGGTAGAGAGCAAATATGCAGCACAGCACTAACACGAGAATTAAGCACGTTTGCTAACATTCGAGAGGAAATTTGCTAGTTCTGACGAGAGCGTTCTTTGTTAAAAATGAAATTTATATGGCGTTTCTACTGATTTCTCAAGCGTAAGGTTTATCTGGCAAAGTGAATAATCTTCCCAAACACCATAACGCGGGGAACCCAGAGGCGCGGGGCCCAATGCAGCTGCATGGGTTGCATCGGCTTAAGGCCGAAAGTACGGTAACGGCTTAAGGCCGGCCCTGAATGACACCATCTGGAAATAAAAGCTTTTAAAACTGTAACGCTGATATTTTTGGCAATCTCCAATAAAATGAATAATTGTTCTGCACTTGCTTTCTATCTTACTGAAGCCAAACAAGAATCACAGCAAATTTACTACTCTTGTATAGCTACGTTGTTTTCCGCACAAAAAAAGCAGAAAAATGTCAGGATAATCAGAGTCTCACATCATTAGATAACTCATTCTTCTTATGAGTTTGCTTGTTAATGTGATTTCATATGTGCTCGTTGTTGCAATTGAGCAAAACACAGCCTATTTAAAAACTCTGAGAACAACGTTTCACTTCATGGTATTTTCTCCCACTTGTGAAAAATACAAACTTAGGATTAGGTAGGAAGGCAGGTTTCTTTGTGAATTTTTGTGTTTGAAACCACGAAAAAAAAGAGCAAAGCACTAACGCGCAGAACAATTACCTTCATTTTCAAAGAATCTAAAAATGAGTAAATGCAACGAAAAGACAAAAATTGAATAATTCCGCAAATTGATGTGAACTTCATATTTAAGACGCAAAACTTGCAAACAATTCATGGTTGAACTGCTCAGCGAGCTGTATATCTAGCATAGATCAGTACTACTGTGAATTGACGGCGTCTCAAATGAAGATAATAAAAGAAGCGACCAAAAGCAGTAAATCAAACCATCAGACAGAAGTTACTTAGAACGTGCAACAACAACTGAAATGAAGATACAGAGCGCAACCCCTGTCTGCGTAAAGTGAGGGTGATTCGAACAAACGAAAACGTATAAGGAATTAAATGAAGAGGCATTATATATACAGTTATTGAATGATGTAGTAAAGTATATAGTTAAAACTCAACTGGCGTGCCGACAAGAGAACAGGACGTTTTTGCAATGTTTTCAAAAGAACAAGCTGAGACAGACTTCAAATTTGTATCCATTTTAGGCCAAAGTTTGGGGCCAATACAGACAGCTGATACAGAGGTATTTTCCTTTTCAGATGGCATTTTTTCGAAGAAAAGAGCCTTTGTTTCATAATTGTGTACTGGTACATTATAAACGTGTAGTTGTCGAAGTGTACAGGCAGTTCGCACTTATCAACAGCGCGCATAAATTTGGCAACTGGTGATTTGAATGAATCGGGAATTTTTAAAATTCGGTACTTCCAACCGAGCAATTCTTTTTGATTTTCAGTCTTCTCTGTTTTCTATACAAACTCGTGAAATATTTTGAAACACGATGAATGTTTTAAATCACATACAGAATTTTTTTCACTCTCAGCTTGGACTTTTTCCAAATGGAACTACTACTCTTAGTTTTGCACATTAGCCTCAAAGCCTTCGTTTCCGAATTCCTAGGAAGTTATCTATTGTCTTTTCTATTTGACTTCAAAACTGAACTTTTTCACTCCTGCGACTATCATCGAATTCTTGCCATTTGCCCAACAAAATTCTTCCAACTTTTAAGTGCAGCAACGCCTGCAGTAAAGTATTATTTCATCTTTTCAATCAACCCAAACAACTTTATGGTACATTTCTTGAAAACAGTCGTTTACTTTGTTACGAATGGCAAACGTTGTGTGTCAATCGTTTGCAATTCGAAATACTGGCTTGCCGAGTATGAAAAATAGGTTGACAACACTTTAATTCTAATTTTCTTATTGCTCAAATTTTTATCATGGTTCATTTGTTTGTTTGTTTATCATTTCTGCCTCTATTACCACTTGACAAACTCTTTCGTTTATACTCATGTTTTACTAGCAATTTCGCGCACAATGCTATTTTGCAAGTAAAATCAAATTGCTGAAAAATAATTTCAATCAAATTCAGTTTGAACGCGTAATGCAATCAAATTTTCGGTTGCCACTCTGTCACGTGCAGCAGCACACAACAGTTTGCTGCAGGTAATGCGACGGCGTATTATGTTTGAAGCTCATTCGCCAAAAGACAATGTGATTGCGAAATAAGACTTTTATTTTGTTTTTCTGATCACTGAGCTCTCGACAGCTGTGCCTTTCTTTTCCTGGTATAAAGTTGATCCAAGGCTGTTCTATCAGCTGGTATCGTTTGAGGGCGTTCATGCACTCACCACGTATTAATATTACACGGACGAAAATGTTTTCATTTGCTTCCATAAACCAGCTGATCTTTATTTGTTAATATCTGTAATGACCTCGAAGAACATAACCAAGTATCCCGGAAACACATATTTCGCTTGTCAGTGAACTACATACTATATAGCAAGCCTAGTTCATGGACGCATTGCAAAAATGATTTTCAAGCTTGCAACGAAATTACTTGGCAATGTAATTTTCTGAATCTGATTTGCAAAAAAAACATATTTCATATCAATCGTGATGCACTTTTGATTTTTGCATGTAACAGCTACAAAACGAAATTGCAGATTCCAATGTAGATTTGGATGAGTTAACGTACTTTCGAATGATCGGATTTAATTAGCTTAATATAAATGAATGACCAGATTTAATCCTTGTTTCAATACCAATCTGTTAAATATTTCACTTTTAATTTAAAGTTGATAAAATTTTTATGAAATTCAGTACGGTGAAAACAATTGCTAAAAAACATTGATTTGCGCGATCCATGCGCAGAAGAGCAAACACAATTTTTTCAGTGGATTTGTGAAAATTACTAACCTGCCTTTGTAGGATTCAATCCATTCATTAAACAAAGAAAAATAAAAACGACTTCAACCACACTGAGCATGGCTCCCGACCAGTTCATTTCAGGCAATTGAAACTAAACTGCATTTGACATCAATTAAAAAAACAGGAAATCTAAAGAAATAAACAGTCATTTTACTCTGTAACTGTCGAACAAACAATTGCAGACGTCATAAAATTCAGATCCTTTCTAAACTGATGTAATTTTGATCCGAACCTATTGTACCAGCGCTTTTCTACTTCTAATCAGCATTCTGTTTCTTTAACAATGTATCTACAGGGTTTTTTAGTCCTTTTATGGACCCGATTCGGGTCCCTAGAATTGAAAATCGGGTCCGTAGAATCAGAGAAATTTTCATCGGGTCCCTATAATCAGAGAAAATCGGATCCCTACAGGTTCATACCAGGTACCTAACATTTTCCTTAAAAAAAACTAGTATCCAACACTTCAGGCATCAAGTTGCGTAACAAACCGTGATAAACGAAGTATACGTCATAGAATTCGAATGATAATAACAATATCTTCAAAAGCGATGACCTACTTGATGTCATTAATCTAATTTGTTAGCTGTATGAATTACGCCAAATAATGTTGGAGGACAAGATATTTTCGAAAAGTATTTTTTGTATAACAGCATTTTGTTCTTTTTTTTGAAATATATAACAGCATTTTGTTCTGTGAACCAGCAAACATCAACCGACGTAACCACTTTTTGTTTCCTTTCTCTCAACTTCAACAATATACCAATTCCATCACCAACATATGCTGCATGTTAAAAGTGACCTGCACCCAAAGTGAAAACCACCAATCGCGCTTTACTGCAAGATTGATATTGGTTCATCGTGTCATACTGAACGTCAAACTGTTGCTAAAACACAAAGTTAACATTTTCTGACAGACGAAACGTCTTTTCCGCTTTCAAAACTGTAGGTCGTTCTTTAGAAGCGCCTGTTTCCTTAATTAGTTCCACCCATCAATCGTAAACAATTGCACCCATGCTCTTGGGTGCTCAAGTTCCTGTTTCTGAAACCTGAATTTTAGACGTCTAAGCCCACAAATTTGCTCCGAGGTCAACCAGAAAGCCTTTAAATCATTTAATAATGTCAATTCTATCAATTTCATTGATTAATCCGAAATTATTACCAATCAACTCTAAATGAAGACACATTCCAAACGACCTTCGTCTTCCTTCGTATACATGAACAGGAGTACATGTTGGTCAGAACTTTGATTGTGTAAGGTATTCCAAAATAGCAGGGTTGTCCACCTCATTGATGTGGCACGGAGGTTTGAGTTTGGTGCAATCATGTAAGATGTGGTATGCAGTCTGCACCTTGCCACATTCACACAAATCTGAGCCGCACAGACCCATTAATTTCATAACGGCCGCAAATCGGCCAACACTAGTCATTTGGAGGTTGAGCTGAACCCAGGCATTTCTGGGGTGGTCGCAGCCTGGTGGTTGTGGAGTCAATGCGGGAATGAAGGACTGGAGAGCTGGAGGGATTGGTGTGGTTCGTTCCCCGTTAATTGACAACAATTTCGCAAAGGAGCGAAGAGGTTTCCTGGAGCGGAGACGTTTTGGAGCTGAACATGAAAGACACATTCCTCGTCGCCAAAAGCCTATTAATTTCTGATTCACACCTTGACGAGATCGGATGCTCAAATAATTGCGATCGAATCACAATGTTCATGGACAAGTACACTGATGTGGATTGAGCATCATGCCAAGAATTGGAGCTCATCAAAGTCATTGGATTATATCTAAAAATCTAAGTGTTAGCGTAGACTGTAGACATTCTTGTATCCGGCATGCAATGTAAATCTGTATTTTAAACTCAAGCTCGCCTCGCTGACTCTAGCCAAGGTACGCCATAAGCAATAAATAGCTTGAAAGCTTGGTTCGAAGGTGTTTGTGGAATATCAGCAGCTGCTCTGTTGCCCGTAATCATAAGTTGAGTTTAGTCGAAGCAACTAAGGATCGCTTTTATTGCCAATCATCAACAAGTAAAGTTTGGTATTATACATGTTTCATTTTCTTGGAAAGGTTATGTAGAACTAGTTGTACACTAGAGAAAAAGTTCATTACACACAGCCTGCAACTACAGAGTGAGATAACAATCGTGTTCGCTTGCACACAATCAGCCATTTTTGCATGGTAAAGGGTTAACTCGATTTTCACATTAACGCCTGGTCTACACACCATTGATTGACAGTTTCTGTTTGAAATTACATGGATCGCATGCAATTCGAAAAATTTATTTAATAACTATTGGCGGCAGGCCGAGGCTTAGATGATGCCTCTTGTCTAATCAATAGGCGAAATACAAAGCATATTACAAACGACAGGAAACAAAAAAACACAAGAAACCAATCACGAAGTGGCACAAGGCAAATGATATACAAGTGGGATGCCCCAGAAAGTGATCAAGTCGGGATGAACAAATAAGGAATGATAAGCGACAACAGTGTTTCAGGAATCGAGACAGTGGTGTAAAGACAACTATTGCAGGTTTAAAAGGTAATTCTGGAAGGCCAAACAGGAGAATATGTATTAAAGTTTTGTTGGTAAGAGCAGCGTATTGAAGTTAATCACAAATATTTTCGTTGAGCAAGGTGTTTTCAGCGTTAGAAGAATTACGTTGCGATGGTGCAAGGACAAATTGGACTGCAGGAAAAGGTGTTCGGGCGTTTCCGTACAACCACAGCTACCCTGACGAACGAAAATACTTCATATTACTGTAAGGGCTGTGACCAAGTCGAAAGAAACATCGTAATGAGGTGGAGGAGTGATTTCAGCTGTGCAAGTGGCAAGGATTGCGTATATTTCCATGGTAAAAGTGGGAGATGCGTTTTCAAAATGCTGAAAAATAAGAAGACAATTTAATGAATTGTGGCAGAGAGCTGAAAGATATTGTCATGACGCAATGAGTAGGCTGAGACTTTACCTGCGGTTTAAACGAGTGGAGGACAGGAGAGGTATGACCAGTTTTATTTTATCATGAGCGTATGGAGTTCTCTACTATTAGATAGTGGAATGTAGTTGAGATCTGAAAGGATAGCGGCATAGCGTGATGTACGAAAACAACCGCGTATTAATTTGGCAGTTTTTGTATGTACAGTATATGCTCTGGTAGCAAAAATCCGAAGTTGAGCAGTTGGAAAAATCACACTTCCGTAGTCTAAGATTGGGAGAACGCAAGAAACATAAAGTGTGAGTTGGACCTTAAATGGAACAAGGTGATAAACCTGGCTTACGCGGTTAAATCTAAATGTGATCGACAAAATATGATGATGCCATGATGACTTGTTTGAAATTACCATCAATCACTTGTCAGGATAACATTATTTTTTATTTAAAAAAATAACAAACCCGTGGCTAAACAAGATAAAATTTTATTATACGAGATTTAGATAATTTTTTTAATTGTTTCGCTTAGTGTTTAGCACGAGCTTTGCAAGATTGTTTTTCGATTTCCCTGTCAATGTCAAGTTACACGAAAAACTTGGAAAACAATAGTTACAGTCCTTCCAGCCTTACTCTCAGCATTTTTAACAATTGAACGGAAAGCATCAAAATTTGTGCTGCCAATGAGCTGATGTCAGTGTAACTTTCGTTGCGAAAGTATTGTTACAGTCTCTCGACCGGCGTGGCGGGAATGTGCAATTCACCACGAACGGGATATGTGCGTAGAAGAGCATCCATTTACTGTATAAGTGGCTCGAACAAGCAATAATAGATTGATCTCGTCAGGTGATCTCTACTGTTGCTTGCTGTCACAGTTTGAAGCTTTGGGCGTTTGCCGCTCGGTGATTCCGATCGTAACAGAAACCACGTACGACAAAATAGGCGACACTCAAAGTAACGAAAGCAAACACTAATGTATGTCGTTTCTACTTTTTATTGCTCAAATTTTGATCTTGAATCCCTGTAAGTCGATATTTAAAGATATGCAACGTTAGACCTAGAGCAAAGGCAATGCAGTGTGTTTTGATTCAGTGTTGGTTTTGGGTACGTTCTGATAAACTTAAGGATTGTTTTGCAACTAGCATTTTAAAGGGATAATAGCTAAAAACGTTGTTAAATTCACGAAATGGTTAAGTAAATGTTCATGCAGCTTCTTGCATGCACACATTTTTCTTGCATGTGAATGCGCAGTGGCGATTTTAAGGGGGGACTGGGTGGGCCATGGCCCCCCAGATTTTTGATTGGCCCCTAGTTTGACCCCCAAATTTTTATACTCAACTTCACGTTTAAGTTCTGTTGTTTGACATATACAGCAGATAACGTTCAGCCGGCATTAACTTAAAACGATAAGTTAGAAGCCCTATGGCCTGGATTCAATGTTTACCAAATGCATGATAAGCTGGGTTGTTCTTCTTGAAGGCCGGATGATGGGAGTTGTTGATGACGACACATACCAGTGGTTACTTGAATTCTGCGTGGAATTTAGTCAGACCTCTGTCGTGGTGGTGAAAGATTCAGTTAGAAGCTAAGAAACAGACGCAGAAAAGAGAAGATTAATCTACCGCGCATTTCAGTTTGAGGTAGAACTGGATGATAATATTGTTAGCATTGTTTTGCTTATCTCAGTAGCAAAATGATCGTGAATGTGTTAAGAATTGGTGTCAGTTAATTTATTCTAATTTATGCTGACTACAGTCGTGTGTTCTGTTGTCTTGTATATATGACTTCGAAACACATTATGTACAGTAATTGGTCTGCAACTTCAGTTTTTAGTCTGTCCACACATGTCCAGCAACCTCATGGAACCTAGACCTGAGACTAGAGCACTCTGCAGTAGTGCAGTCTCTCCTCGCTCTATTTTGTATAACTACCAGCTATTAGAAAAAAGGAAGAAAAAAATATTTTCTTGTGGACCATATCCACAGAACGAAAAATAGACTTTTGTGATGTCTGAGCGTCATGGGTTATCAACTAAACCAACGTGAATTTGAGATATTGCAAAGCACTGGTAGACTCACTACAGGCGGACCTTTCTTGCAGAAACAGGTACGCAAGGATTTGGCTTAGAACAATATTAGTTTTGACAGTTTCACAGTTTTAACAGTTTTATTGATTTCAGCCGCAAGGCCCACAAGACATGGCGATCACATATAAAACAAAGTAAGACACTTGCGTAACTTCAACACACTAAAGGCAATTATACACGCCCCAACACACACGAGACGAAGCTTTAGGCATCGTGGATAGAAACAGGCATTTTAACAATTTAGAGTCGTACTTATTCATAAAACAAAAAAAAGAAAACAAGTGAAACCTTGCAGCTGGGACGCCGAAAAACCTTGCGGTTATCGAGTCGAAGTGAGAGATTTATACACAGGTGTAAAATGACATCTATAGTTGTTGTATGTAATAGTCCGTAGAATATTATTGTGCACTACTTCTAGTGGTTGCAAAACAGATTTAGTAGCTGTGCCCCATGAAACAATGCAGTATTTTAGACGACAATGCACAAGACTAAAATATAACATTTTTAAAACATCAACCGATACCACATTTCGAATTTTATATAATAAACATGATGCCCTAACTAGTTTTGATTTTATGTATTGCACGTGAGATGACCAGTCTAACGAGCTGTCTTTTATCAAACTCCCCAAGTATTTTGCACATTTTTTTCGTTGAAAGCAGCTGTCATTAATTTTTATTTGGAACGAACAAGTTTCCGATAGATTGCTATTCATTTTCAAAGATTTTGTAAGCATAAATGCTGGTTTGTAGTAATTTAAGAACAATTTTCTTGAGCACAACCAGTTGTCTACTTTAATTAGTTCCACATTCACCATATGCTGTAGATTGTCAAGATTTTTATGAGATAGACAAAGATGAGTATCATCAGCATGTATACAGTATAAAATGCAGAGGATTTAGGTAAATCATTAATGTACATGATAAACAATAGTGGTCCCAGAACAGACCCTTGAGGCACGCCATTTGAAATGTCAACTAAACCAGATTTAACATTTTCCAACTTTACAAATTGCTTGCGATTGGATAAATAACTACGAAATTATTGTAAGGGAATTCCTCTAATGCCGAAGTTATGATAAAATTTGTCAAATAGTATGTTATGATTTACCGTGTCAAATGCTTTATACAAATCAAGAAATATAGAGCAAGAATATAATCCATTATCAGCATTACTCAATAGATTGGAGTAAATACTATCAACTGCATATGAGGTTGAAGATCTAGGCCTGAAACCAAATTGATATTTCGATAATAACTTGTATTCCTGTAAATAAAAGTACACTCTGTCGTATAGAATCCTTTCAAAAATTTTATTGAACTGTAGCAAAATAGATATTGGTCGATAATTTGAGCAAATCTTTTGTTCTCCAGATTTGTAGATAGGTATAACTTCGGCCACTTTTAGACAATCAGGATAAAAACCTTCATTAATGCACTTATTAAAAATACGTCTAAGAATTGGCGCTAGGATAAACTTGGCTAACATAATAATCTTTGTTGATATATCATTTTCATTTATAGCTTTACTATCTGAGAGATTTCCTATTAAAGTACCACTTCTTCCTCTGACGTGTCATATAAACAGAAAGATGAGCATAAGGTAGTAGTATGCTCAGGTATACCATTTGGAGGAGGAATTTATTCAGCCATTATAGAGCCAATTTCACTAAAATAATTATTAAATTCATTTGCAATATTTAAAGGGCCATATACATCATCACCTTGGCCACTTACTACACTTTGTGGAACTTTGTTTGTTTTACTTTTGAATTTTATCAAATGTCCTAGAGACTGCCATAATTTCTTTGAGTTGTTTTTATTAAGATTGATCAGCTTCTCATAATAAGAGTTTTTAGATATCTTTATTATCCTATTAAGACTATTTCGAAATTGCTTATAAACAGAGTAGGCACATGTTTGCTTTTTGTTATAAACTTTATGAAACATTTTATTTTTTTCATTACCAATTTATGAATATTAGCAGTCATCCATGGTTTTTTAGATAATTGTTGCTGTTTTCGTGAAGGATTAATTAATGGAGCATGGTCCTCCAATACTGTATGAAAAGATTCATACAATAATTCTAATTGCAAATTGACAGAGGTAAGCTGATCAAAATTTAATTTGGAGTTTAACCGAGATTGTAAATCAGCAATAAAATGTTCAGCAGTAAAATCAGCAATAAATATTGGTAAATGATCTGAAAGATCATCTATTATTATACCAGAAACAATGCTGGATTTAACATCATTAGTGCAAATGGGATCAATGAGAGTAGTTGAATGTTTGGTTATTCTAGTTGGTTTATCAACAAGCAATTTGCAAGATAAACTATGAAGCATATCAACATAATCTGTTACACATTTGACCTTGGAATAGTGCATTAAATTAATATTGAAATCACCGCAGACGAAGTATATATACTTTTTGTCATTCAACTCATGCAAAATACTAAACAGCTCCTCTGAGAATGTCTTAAAACTAGGATCAGGATGTCTGTATATGACACCAACAGCATACTTTTTATTATTAAGTTTTATCTCTATCCATAGAGTTCCACAATCACAGTTTTTTATTTGTAACTTATTTAATATAATGAAATCTATGCAGTTTTTCACATAGAGACCAACACCAATGATGATGACAGCCACTACCAGGCCAACAGTTACACAAACTGCACAGAACAGCATCAGAGTGACAGGAATTATAATCTTTACACTTCTCATTTAAGCACAGACACACTGCAGTTGTTAAAGAGTAAAAAACTACATACAAGATTTAGACATAATATTAACCTTAAAGAGTTGAATAAAATCTTAACATAAGCAGAATGGCAAGTGTTTGGCAGACTTGTGACAAAAAAAATTAGGAATAGCAATGATTTGTTTTTGCCATATAGCGGTTTGCACCAAGTTAATTCATTAGCAGATCAGATGAGTACAACCTTCAAGTGCATGGACATCACTGCAGCTGGAGCCAAAAAATGTGCTGAAGTAACAGGCAGTGCTGTTAAGCGCTTTCGATCTGATGCTGGATTTTCCTCATTTTGGGAGAAAATCGTATAACAAGCTCAGGAGTTACAACTAACGGATCCTGTATTCCGAGAGCGCGAAGACCTAAAAAACTGCAATCTGGCTCGAGGACACATATAATCAGCTCTCTGAAATATTATTATCGTATGACATATTCTACTTCGAGGTTGCCGTTAGCATCAATGGTGAAACACAAAAGATATTCAACCAAGAAAAAATTGATCTTCATGGAAAATGCGAGGAATCGCTGCTTTCGGCTGCCAGCATGCGTGATCGCAGAAAATTTCGAAGCCGTAAAAATCTATTTTGGTGACGATCTGCATGCCTCAAGGTTGTTTGATCAGTTGGCTGTTCTGAGTGATGAAGCAGCAGGTGTCAGAGTGAAAATGAAAGACGCAGTTTCCAGCACTCTTACATTTATTTCGAATTGCAACATTTCTTAGTAAGTTAGGAAACTTTTGCAACATGTGTACGTACTGCCAGTTACAACTGCTACAACTGCAGAGCGTTCTTTTTCATCTCTTCGTCATTGGAAAACGTTACTTCCGAACGACCATGAGTGTGCAAAAATTTAATGACCTAATGATTTTGTCTGTTCATAAAAATTGTACAGAAAATTTGAATGCGCAAAAGATAGCTTCAGTTCAGTGTTTGTTTCAAGAAATCAGAAACGCCAAATTGTTTTTGGAGAAATGTGACGTGTGTCTGATTATACTTTTCTTGTCTTCTGATTACACGACTCTGCATTTTTGTGACAATGTTCAGTAAAGAAATTATGGTTGAATTTTGATGTTTTGTCAAACACGGATCATTTGCTTTTTTCTAGTAATTCCTCGCCTCTGGCCATACCAATCATTTTTACCTTCCGCCCGCCTTGTTTTGTGCAAGTTTGCTTTAAATTCACTGATGTCGGAGCATAGCAAGACTTGAAACACAGTAACAGTAATTCAGCTTTAAAATAAATACGCAGTAAAGATTGGTTCTGAGTGAAATGCAACACTGCAATTATTGCAGTAATTCTTCAAGCAAAAATCGTGTTCAGACAAAGTGTCTGATGCATTTGTAGAAGGTTTGCAACGATTAATGTTGCCCTGTATTTTCTTTTTAAAGTTTTGGTATTCATTTGATAAATGACACAAATGGATTGTTTTGTAAATACTAACAATTGGTATTTCAAAGAATGGCAAAATTTTGGCATAAAAAGTATTGCCAAACAGTTGGCACGTTTTTTGGAAAACATTGATTTTTGGCAATGTTTGGTAAGTTTAGCAGTAACTGGCCACCTTCCACTGAATAGTCTTCACTTTATCCAAGCTGTACACGCATATTGCAGTGATTATTGTAGTTGCATAACATTTTTATTTTTGCATCATAATTACAAAACGTCCGTGAGCCACCACAAAAACGTATTAGTCAGTAGTCGACAATCTGTTGTCAGATGGGTTATTTACAAAATTGCTTTGTGGTAAAAGAAATTTGACGGAACTAGTTGGTTATCAAGAGCCTACTTTTTTCTGTGTCAGGATGGTATTCATGTTTGGAACCATTTCGCTTTCATGTGAATTGTTTTCGCTTTTGTACAGCTGTTTTCGCTCATGTGGGGCCGGTACAATTG
>Ga0210059_1009239_pt1 | contig 15430 bp, 9 predicted proteins | sample Ectturendosymbi2_FD_188042 | JGI IMG/M metagenome (GOLD analysis project Ga0210059, IMG submission 188042) | Ecteinascidia turbinata endosymbiont from Florida, USA - Sample 2 (SPAdes) (version 2) | ecosystem: Host-associated > Tunicates > Ascidians > Unclassified | place: Key West, Florida... | reverse complement strand
TTGAATGGTCTTTGATTTCTCTTGGCAACTGAAGATGTCAGATTGCTTTTTGTGGTCAAAAAGCAGCCCTCATAACAGGACTAAGGTGTACTTATACTTTCAAGACAAGTGTTCCCGACCTTCCTCTGACGATGTACCTCTTCAGAATTTCGACACATGAATATATACAACTAAAATATCTTCTTCCAAAAATGCTGAATAAAGTTACAACGAAGCAATCAAGTTTCAATAGAATTTTTTTCAAATGTTCTATTAAAATTTGATCGATATTTTCAGTAATATTTTTGATGACTGATCATGTACGCGTTCAACAACGACGATGGAATGATTTATGAAAGTATATATTAACTGATTTGTGTGTGAAAATGTGGAAATAAATAATATATTCAAAGCATTTTGGCCTGCCATTGCTAACATTGGAAGTAACCTTCAAAACAGACAAAAGTTTCTCTAGGTGTACCTGCACTCCATTTTGGGAAAACTGTTCTGAACCTTTCGCAAAAGACATAATTGATCATTCTACATTGATTCCGCAGACAACATTTTACACAACATTTTGCATTTTACAGCAACATCATCCAGTTTACAACATTGTGTTCATTGACTGATCTCAGCATTGATGCCGAAACCGTTTTCTGATAGCAGAAAACAAGACACTGGATGTGGTAGCATTATGCAGTCTTTGTGTTTGCCAAATATCCATTGCCTTATCATGCACTTCGCTTAGCTCGTCCTTCTCTCCAGATCAGTCTCAGCCCTGCGTCATTTTTTAATCCAAATGTTGGCATTGGCTTGCCATACTCATGGATGTGTATGTTTCAGTCGGTATTGTTCTGGAGTTTGTGGATATATCGGCCTGATATTGCCTATTTCTACAATTTCAGCGGCGTGACTCAGACCACTTTGGTGAGGTCTGAGTAAACCCTCATTGGTGAAAAGTTTGAATATTTCAAATACAAGTGAAAATTTAACCTATTAAGCAACATAAGTTCGTTTGTGAAATTAAAGGGAATTTCAAGATGTTACCAATATCGGGGGGGTAGATGGCAGGAGAGAGACTTGGTTCCCGCCTGGGTTTTCAATTGTGACATTTTCCTATTACATTTTTATCGATTGAAAGTCACTTTTTGGTTTCGAGTGGTTGACAACGTGTTCAACAATCTTTCCCCCTGGAAGAAGGTTTTGACCCACCGAGAAAAAATCTACTATTCTCACCTGGGATATACTTCAAGCAGATGCTGCTAATTTACAATGAGCAGCACATTTCATGGAGATCCTATCCTTCGCTCAGAAGTTTATTCCCCGGTGTACAGTAACAATAGTTTTTTTGCTGCAAGGTTCTCCTGGAATTCAATTATTTGGAGTGTTCCCTGCAGTAAAGCTTTTAATTAAGCAATTGTTTGCTTTTGCGAGCATGGACACAGTAATAAGCAGAAGTAGTCCGTAAATATGATCTGTAGCTCAACTGTTTACATCTTCGAGCATTATCCTTGACGAAAAAGCAATCTTATTGATCTCTTCAGTGTATGCTGGAGTCCTTCGTGGGTTTACATTTTTTCTCCTCCCGCACCGGGAAATTTTAATCCTGACCAGAACATCTACCTGCAGGATTTTAATGTAACACCTTCTTCGTCCCACCAACAATACAGTCTTTACCATGAGCTCTGTAACGATATACTTCTGAGCCGTCATCACCTTCTAGCGGTATTTAAGAAGCTGAGTGACTTAAGACCTGACATGAATCCAAAACTCGAGCAGGATTGCTGCATCTACTGTACTTAGAATGACATTACATCAAAAGAATGCCCAAATGGAAACCGCAAAAGTGACTTAGTGTCTCAGTATCACGGTCTCTTATGGAAATGCAGACTCAGAACGCGTGAGTTTACAGTAGAACTAGCAATGGAGTTTGGCCGCGCGACCAGGTTCATTGTCTTGCTTGGGCTGAACTGCGTCTATTATAACTAGATGACTTCCTATTAGCGCTGTGAGATACGGCGTCACGTTGCCCAGAACTATCATCTGGGGCATTCCGTATACCGGGATTGACACGTTGTTTCGAAAATCAAGATGATGCCGATTATCGCAGACGCCTCTGTTTCAATTAGAATAAGTGGAAGCTTGCGTCCGGTTAGCAACCTGCACGATTGGGGATGTATAGAGCCTAGACCAGGTGTTAATAACCTTTTCTTCAACAAGCCTCCCTTAAATAATTGTCCTTTTTTCAAGTCACCTTGACTTTTAGTAAGTAAACTGGACGTAAAAATTTTCCATTCAAAACATTCCGTGTTGCAGGGAGCACTGAAAAAAAATTCAGAAAAAGTACGTTGAATAATTTGTGATGACAAGAAAATCGCCGAGCCCGTACAATAGGACTAAGAGGTCAGACGAAATCCACAATAATCGGGCCTCAGCCAACAGGGATAAGAGGAATAACCTGACGCTGTCCATCAAATGACACGGAGCACGTCGTTATCATCTAAAATGAAACCAAGGAAAGAAAAAAAACTGGCATTTTGCAACAGCATGAGGATCAAATACTACTACAGAAAACGATTCAAACAGCACCTTGACGCTTCCTTGTCGAAGGGACGTGTGCTGAGTAACAAAGTGCATTTTTTGAAGTTTTATTGTCATGATGAAACATAAATGAAAGATTGAAAATGAATGACTTGAGTTGGCGTGATCCCCATTGCCGATTTGTTGTTCTAAGTGATGACCTGACTGGGAAAGTTCGCGTTTTCTTCTTTAGTTCTGAGAGCGTTACCGTGTGTCTAAATGTGCGGTTGGTATGATTAGCTTTAGTATTTTATCATTTCAGCCTAACTTTTTGCTTGCAATTTACAGGTCTTCAGATGCGTAATTAACTCGAAATCGAATTCTTAGTGCAAATCGTTGTTAGCATATTTAGTTGCGTTGCTTTTGTGATAATTTGTCACTTCAATGTGGATGCTTGAAATCGCAATCCTCGCAGAGTTATGAAAGCACAACACTGCCAGCACATTCTTCAAAAACTATATTCCACTGATTGGGAATGGCTGCTTTCCTTTCAATCGGTTGAACCGTGTTTGGACGTGCTTATTTTTAACTTTTTTTCTCGGTTCATCGTTGTATATACTGCACGGTTTAACTCCAAATCCACATTTGTTGTAGTGTTTTTCCTTTACTTAGCACTCGTAACTTCAATAAAAAATAATTTTTTGTTTGTTTTTGCCTATAATGAACACATTGTTAATAAAGCAAGATTTACTAAAACGCACCAACAATTTATTAAAAATGTGGGATGCAGTAAGGGTGAAGTCTGAATGAAATGTCATTACAAGATTCATTTTGGTAAAGATTGCTAGTCTTTTAAGGAACAGATTGTGGCTGTCCGAATGATCACCCTCACGGAGTGGTAAACCTTCACAGTAAGCTTAAACTGTCTGTTGCGCTTCCAAATCAAATCTACTAATACATTTTTTATTTTGATTTATTATTTGAGCAAACGCATGTCCCATTCCAATTGCAATACCGGTTGGTCAAAGAAAACAAACATCCAAAGTTGCAACAGAAGTGTTAGATGGTACACTCAGGCCATAATAAATGCTCTAGCAGTCCATTGCATTTCTTGTGGTTAGCGCAGATAGGTGAGATACTTGCCGACAGGGGAGTCAGTGTGAGCAAATACAAAAGTTTGTATAAGATGCATATTGACACAATTATTGCACGGTTAGATCCTGATCCGGTCATCTAAGATTTTTACTAAATCTATAACGTAATGTCGGTGAACATTTATTGTTTTGAGAATGAGATACCAAATGCAGTGTTCATTGCTGAATACAATGCTCAATTTTTAATAGCACACTGTGCGTTATTGTTCCTGAAGGCAAACATTGGCTGGCAAATGTACGGCACAAACAGTAACCAAACCGATGCACGTAGAGAGATTTACCTTGTTTACATTCAAATAAAAGGGTGTGTTCCTGCTTTGATAATAATTTAAAAAACTTCCTCGTTAAAATTAAAACGTGAAAGCGTATGCAATGCAGTGTACCAAACGGATCATAAAATGGAAAATGGCAACATGTTTCCGTTTTCAACGATATGAGACATAAATATTCTGAATTCATTCTGAATAATCTCAGCGGTTCCGCCCGGCTGCGCAAGAGTAATTGAAATGGTTGATGCGAAATCAACTACATTTCTTTATGAATCCACAACGAGGTACAGTCCCTCCACAAAAATAACACGATACGTTTTGAAGCTTCAACAAAAACCACGAATATGCTTCCAATCACAAAATACATGTACGATTTGTCATTATTATGAGTTTTCTTTTGATTCTTTGAAATCCAGAACATGATCCAATGAAAGGCTCTTTTTCTTTGTTTTTCCTGGTATTCTTTATATTTGAACCAAACACACTTGACAATCAACACAACAACCGAAATCAAGACATATTGAAATCTGAAATTTCAAAGAAAAGATTAAGGATGGTAAGGTATGGATTATTCATGAATTTTTGCAACTCAAATCAGGAAACAACACAAAAACAATCACATCAAAGATATCAAATTGGTTTCATGTTGATGAAAATATCAATACATTAGAAATTTCAGGTGTCACAGTTTCATAATGGAGTTCTAAAGCGTTGAATCACGAAGGGTTGGCGAAAGACCACCCGGGTCAAGTTCTCAACCAGCCTTGGTGCTAGTGCAAAGCAAACTTAATTTGAGGACGTTTTACTAGTCGGAAATAAGTGATAAAAATCATCAGATCAATCTCAGGCAAAATAAAAAAAAACATTGGGGAAAAGTGTGCCTATGCAAAGTGGGTGGGGTGAGCAAGTGTATTCAGAGATCGGAGGCGAAAATTGTGGCATCAACACAATATTGCAGGATGTGACAAGCATATAAAACGAAAATCAACAGAAATTCTGCCGCGATTGTGGGTGTTTTTATATTCTTTTCCCAATTGATAACGTGAAATGGATATCAAATTTTCTGGAATATTAGACCAAATGATCGGAAAAATTAAGTAATTGCAATTTACATCCTGAGAAAAAGTATCATTATTTGGATGCGATTAACATGCAAACTGGCGTGATTCACATTGGCGAATGACAGGTGCGACGTGATAACCTGATGTGACCTTAATAATGTTCAAAGCACTGGTTGTTGGGTGCAGACACACGCTTTTGAATGTAAAATGTCATGAACTTCTACCAGACTTCTTTCACTTTTTATTCTTTTTTCACCAACAGTATTTATTTTGTTTACCTTTGAACACCCACAAATACCATGGATTTTGAGGAGGATTTTCATTCAATATTGAAGGGATATGGTTTATATGTATCGCATGATCCGGGATACGCATCACCTGATGGTACTGTAGCACCGATTGACAAATTTGTACCTGCAAACAAGAATTTGAAACATCCAGTAGAGTACAGTTGTACAAATCTTTAATAGCATTCATTTGCTTTATCCCTGAAATACATTAATTCATGCGTTTTCAATTGCAATGATACAAATAAATTTGTTTGAAGCAAGACACATTGAAACCATAATTGTTTCAACCTTCAACAAACATTAGTGAAAAGCATATAGGAAAAAACAAGCGCGATTGAAACAATGTTTACCTTGATGGTTGATTTTCATTTATATCAATTCTGATGGTTTTCTGTTATATCTACGCTAAACACAAAACAAACATGATTGCAAAAAGTGTTCAATGAAGTTGAAAAACATTTCAGGTCGTGTCTCAAATTGAGTTTGTTCTGGCACTGGATAACAATGAGAGATGCAAAACACAGTAGGTTTTCACACAAATGCTAAATGGCATCCGGAATGGCACAAGTGCAGGGGATGGTAACTGCACTAATACGGCAATGATATTGAAATTGCTTTCGAACCATCTTCTCCTGTAATATCAAATCAAATGAAAATTAAGTTCAAAGTGCGTTATTTCTTTGTTATATATGTTATACAAATAATCTTATTCTTAAATGTAAAGTGTAAATATAATGATGGAGTCATTTGCATATCATTTATAAAAATGAAATAACTCACTTTTCGAACTGACATAAACTGTGCCATTTATTCTGCTTAATAAGTGCTTTCACCTTTCGATTCTGAGCCTTATTCTTTTGCCACGTTTCTGTTTCATTGACGCAGTATCACCGGAATCTACATGAATTAAGGCCTTAAATCGCTGGGGCGGCGTTTATCAATGTTTCGAACGCTAATCATGGCTAGGGTAAACGCTTAACGTTTCCATAAAAAGACAACGGCAGTGCGAATGAGGACAGCGAAAAATTTATGTTGTGAACCCTGGACTACTATCTTTGTATTTTTGTCACGTTAATACTATCGCCGGATCTACCAGACCCGGTTTTCAAAAATAAAAAAATGCCTTTTCCTTCAACTGCAGTTTATCACAAAAACTACACTGAAAATATGTCTCACTGAGCAGTTTGAGCACTAACAAAGTTACTTTGTACTGTAAATCATACGATTTTTGATGAAAAGTGAGTAAGGTGTCGAAGGTGGCATATATGCCTGATATAGCGAAGGTGTCATTCATGCCTGAACTGAATTACTCAGAAAAAAATTACGTTCATGAAGAAATTCTCCTTTTGTATGCTGCTAACAAGACCGTAGAAGCATGCATTGAGTGAGTTTCAGCTTTTTACAGGCAAACCTCCCTCTAACCATAACGTAGGGTTAGCGTGACCGGTCACCTCACACTAATACTATCGTCGGGTCTGCCAGACCCGAACTCGCTCTCCAGTGAAAATACTAGAAGAGTGTGAATGACCGCAAGCGCACTTTTTTTGCAAGTCACACAAAAACATGAAGCTACTGAAGAGTTGAAAGCGCGCCGACTTCCGCTTCCGTAGTTTCACGTGAATGACCTCATTTGACCCAGGTCTGACAGACCCGCGATAGTATTCCAGGGTAAAATTAGTAAAACCTCCCGATTCATCCCTGGCTTACGCTCACATTTCATCCACGTACACGAAGAAACGAACCTGGTGGTACGATGTTAACAACCATCATCATTCCTACATCTTCGTGCTGTAAAATATGGCAGTGCATGATTACCGGGCAGATGAATTCATCAGTCAGGAAACGAATCTGTAGATGAAATTTCCTGAAGTAATACACTGTGTTATTTACAACAAGCATAAAGGCTATTATCAGAGGTCAGACTGCACTAAGTTGTATTGACATGCTAGAGACTCAATCACTTCGAAAATGAATAACACGATCATGGCCGCAAGGTTTCAAATGAAAAACGCAAGTTGAAAAACAAACACAATTCCATGTAAAGTACATTGCTGTTGCATTCCAATAGGTTGTCTGTCTGCATTTTTGTTTTATGAACAATTTCAAACTTTTGCATTTCAATTGTGGGTTTACAGATCTACAAAAAGATTTCTGTTATTAGCGTGATAAGCACTTTAGCAACTAGGCTTTCAAATATTTTTTGAGTGAAGGAGGAACGTGATTTTTTTGAAAATTTTCCCATTTTTTTTACTTAAACTTGGTTCATGTGCGTACCGCATTACCTTGCATAGTGTCCAGTACTACACACAAAATCTTGCTAAGGTCAACGATGTTGATTCGAGAAGATGGACAAGAGATCACATTTTTTCTTTGATTTGTAGTTGAATTTTTGGTCGCCTAATCCAAACCCTGACGACAGAACGCAGTGTGGGCGAAACTCCACCCCTAAAGTTTTTTCGCCCCCATGAAAAATGTGTTGAACACAGTTCAAAACAATTGGACATAGTTTAAAAAATTTGGGACCCTCCCAGAAGACTCTGCAAGCAACCAAGAATCACAAAGCAGCAGTCATGCAAGAACCTCGTTGAAAAGAATTTAAATTACTGTTGCATTTCATTCCTCTTAAAAAATAAGTGAAACTTCTGAGACTACTGAAAAGGTTATTCGTACATCTATTTCCGAAAAATTGCGCTTTTCTGTGTCAAACCTCGACTGAATCATATTCTTGAAAGTTGATCATCTTTCACGGATAACCTCTCCTATCGCTTCCTCCACTTCTGCGACTGTACCACCTATTGTTGTGAAATTCCAAAACATGGAAGACCGGAACTCTACTCTCATCCTTCCCATGCTGAACAGTTTAAATGCATCATGACAAAGCACCTTCCATTGGTAATGCAGACCTAACGACGCACTCTCCTCAATACGGCAAACGAACTCTGCAAACAAGGAGAGCGAATCCAGGGGAAAATTGTCGACACAGACTACAGACCCTTTGCTGACGGTGAGTTAGTCCTTAGTAACGTCAGTATATCTAGAAATCTGCCAGTTGAATGTTCGTAGTATTTTCGCTAATAACTGGTCACTAAAGCTCGCGGAATTGAGTGCTAATACGCAATCTGGTTTAGCGAAAAATCCAGGCTGTCAAAAATCGTACTCCAAAGCACATTACCAAACGACTGAACTCACTCTTTCAAAGCAACTACAACTTATGGAAAATTGTAAATCAATACTGGCGACCTTCCGCAGATACAGCAGGGTCCTTCCCTCTTTCACCTAACCGCATTGCCCTTCAGTCAGACTTTGATAAATGCAACATATATTACAATTGCTTTGCGTCTGTAACTACCTTTCGGAATGTCGACTTATCGCTTACCTCATTCGCTCCTAAAACGGATGCGGTCATCCCAATATACATCGAACCGTTAAATATCTTTCATGTTCTTAACCGTCTTAATCCATACAAATCCAAAGGACCCGTTAATTGAGAAAATCGCTTACTTAGACTATGTTGCTAACCCCTAACGGTACCGTTCAATCAACTCTTTGACTTTATTATCTCCACTGCATAATATCCTGTGGCTTGGAAATTAGCCACTGTCATTTCCATTCACAGAAAAGATTTCCCATTCTGGCGTCGCAAACTGCAGGCCTATTACTATGGTCCCTTCCTTGTCTGAACTATTCGAGCGACTTGTTCACCTTCACATTCATTCATCTCTAGAAGGTAAAAAACTGTTGTCCGAACGTAATTCAGGTTTCCGTAAAAAAACGTTCTACAGCACAGTCACACCACTCTTAGAAACCACACGTAAACTTTATAGTGTTTCTGATAAGGGCTTGGCTTCACGGATCGTTTTATGGATATTTCTAAAGACTTTGATCGGGTAATTCACTCTGGATTAATCTATGAATTGGAATAGTTTGGAATAGATGGATCTTTACTTAACCTATTGTCATCGCGCCTAATTTGTAGGAGTCAAATAGTGATAATCAATGACAGTTATTCAAACGCGTGAAATACAAATTGCGGGTTACCACAGGGCTCTGTCCTCGGTCCCTCATTGTTTCTAATATATGACAACAACACTGCTGAATTCATTAATTTCTCAATCTCATTTTGTGCAGAAACATAGATATATTATTCTCTTTTCATTGTCTGCTTCATCTCCATCAGGTTTTACATCGTGACTTGCACATCTTATCAAACTGGTCAAATCTACGAAATCTGAATTTTAATCCAGCAAAGACCAAAGTTTTTACCATTTCCTATCCTCATTTCTCACCCTGTTTTTACAATTAACCGCATTGACTTCAGTGAAACCGAATGATACAAATACAGTATGTAGATCGTATATTTCATCTATCCTTATCATGGTATCAACATATTTTGTCGATTAAACAAAAGACCACTCTTGGACTTAACAGCATCAAACAGTTTTCCCACCATGTACCACCCAAGGTCCTCTACACTTTTATGCTTCGTGTGATCTCCCAATCTCAGACTATGGAAATGCGATTTTCGCCAACTGCTCAAGTTCGGATAGCTTGCTCCTTGCACACACACACACACACAAAATGACTGCCAAAATAATACTAGGTTGATTTCGTGCAACACGTAACGCCGTTGTCATTTCGGATCTCAACTTCAATCTTTTGTCTAACAGGAGAGAACACCATATACCCATGTTCTTTTACAAAATAAAAACTGGTCTTTCTTCTCCTGTCCTCCACTCGTTTCTACAGCTGACACTAGGAGAAATCTCAGTCTACTCATTTGATCATGAAAATACTTATCGGATTCCCCTCTCCAAACGTTCGCTAGTACATAATTCATTTCGTTACAAAGCTCCAGTCCTCTGGAACTTCCTACCACAATACATTATATTATGGTCTAATTTTGCAGCATTCAAAATCTGCCTCACCCTCTTTCACCATGGAAAGAAACGCAGTATTTGGCATTTACGTGGGTCAAATCCATCCGCCACCTCATCACGCTGTACTGCATGTTCCACCTTGGTCACAACTCTTCAAACATTAATATGAAGACCTTCCGACAGTGTACAGTAGCTATGGCTATATAGAAACGCTCCAAAACTTACTCCTGCAGTGCATTTGCACAGCACCATCCAAATTTACGTCTTCTAATAACAAAAACACCTTGCTTATGTAAAAATTTTATAATCAGCAAGAACATGTTACTATCACAGTCAAAAGCTTAATCCACATTCTCCTGTTTGGCCATCCGGAATAATCATTCAAACCAACAGTAGTCATCTTCACAGCACTATCTCGATTTCTGAAGAACAATAGGGGCTTCAAATCCCCTGTTTGACAATGCTGCCTCCTCCACTTTCTCGTGCATCCTGTTGTACTAATTACTTCACTGCCTCGTGACTGGTTCGTTTTTTCGTTTGATGCCAATCATCCTGTTTGTTTGTTTGCTCTTGTTTATTTTGCTTATTCGCTTGCTCCCGTTTATTTTATGCCCACTAACGTGCCTAGACAAGAGGTCTCAATCAGGCCTCGGCCTGCCACCAAAAATTTGAAACAAATTCGTCGCATTGCATGCGATCTTTGTCAAATGAGAAATTAATGTCGGCATGCTATCGGCCCGGTGCGGTGGACAGTTGAGAATATAGTGAACCGAACAAGGGTTTCGAAATTTTAAACAAATTTTCAAAGCGATAATCTGAGCTGGCAAAGAGAAAACGAAGGAAATTATCTATGTGAGATTAGTAAACTTTCTGAATTTATTTCTTGCACTTTTAACACAACGATCATATTTTCTCACATGTGCTCTAAGTATTATCGTTTTGTACCGATGAATATACTACATGATTAGGCAGAACATTTTGTTGGAGTCCGATGTGCGTTGTGCAAGCAGTTGAAATTTACAATTTCTCCTCAAAGCTGTCGATGTGACAACAGTGGAGTTAACAAGTTTTTGAAAAGGTTATGAGCATCCAGTGAAACAGTCCTTTAATTGCAATACCTGATAAAAAGGAAAGACACTAATATAACACGAACACAAATCAATTCAAAAATCGGTTTCAACACTCAATTCATAATCGCATATTGAGCTATATATTGATGCCATGTTTAACCAGTATCGCCGCGACGATTCATTCATCCTGTTCATCGGTCAAAACAGTTCGTAACAAACACGTACAAACATCATGCCATCTACTTGTGATTGTGCTTGTGTACATGTCAACTTCAGGTGCATGTTTGGGAACAAAATTCCTGCTCACCGTTATGTTTGACAAGGGAGGAACTAAAAGAACGTCACGAAAGTCTCCGGCTTCAGAGTAACCAATTGTTCCTGGACCTCCCTCCTTCCAGCGTTTGTCGTGTCCGAGGAATCTATCCCAGTTAGCGGGCTGCGGAACGTTAACATTTGGATCTATAGACAAAAATACGAAATTAATATTTCCCCTCATAAATTTATGTGTAGGTTCAGCAATATCTGTGTGGTTTGACAAGAAAAATGCATCATCATTTGGCATTCAAAATGCAATACAACAACAAACAATTTCTCGACATGGATCTTGAAATGGAGATGAGGTGGTTTATTGTATCATATGACTCAGCCAACAAGCAGAAGCACCATAAAAGCCATCGTATTTAGTAAACCAACCATTAGCGAACATTGCAACAAATGAAAACACAATTGCACAATAGCTGATCAGTGTAAATCCAGAGGGGCACTTTGTCATATAGGATTGGCGAAAGACCGTGGTGGTCATCTGACTCAACCAACCCCCTTTATCACTTTTTGACAAGTGGTGAGAAACAACAGTTGGAGATCAAATAAATACGGTGAAAAGAAAAACAAAAACAAAAAACGAGTGAACGCTGAACACGATGAAGAAAGGTACAAGTGAAAGCGCATGCCTATGTGCACAGATGAGTGGATCGAATTTAAGTGAAGGAATTTGGTGTGGTTAGAATATTTTTAACAATACAAAGAGATTAAAACATAGCAATAAAAAAGTGAAAAATTCACAAAAACGAATTAATGAGGTACAAACGAAAAACAAAGCAAAACAGAAAAAAACTAAAAGTGTACGTTCATGCAGAAAAGCATAGAATGTGCACACAGAAAATACGAAAAATTAAACATACACAGAAAATAAACAGAGTTACAGAATACTAGAATGCACAGTATTTTGTTCTAGACAAGTGAAATGTTGTTAAAGTTCACAATTGGGAATTTTTTTCATGTAGGAGGTTTTTCTTACGTTTACATTTAAAGGTAATAGGTTTTGTCTTTGAAGTTAAATTTGGTAGAACATTCAACTGAAAGTTTTTTGCTTGATAACTTACCGTAGCCAGCGTACTGAAACCTACACGTCTCATTATTCTGATTCCAGTATTTCGCGAAAGTAAACTGTGGTATCCCAAAATTCGCATAAGGTCCGGTGTATTTGTTGTAGTTGATAACCTTCAACACACAAAATAAAAAAATGCTCACGGTTCATATTTAGTGAATGCAATTTATGTTATTTTTCAAATGTGTGTAAGAGTGTTTTACGTTAAAGGTGATTTTGTATATATAAAAGTTGTTTCTTTTGTAGCATGTCGAAGCCTCATCAACCTCGGACCTGGAAAGATTGGTGGAAGTAGAAAAGACTCAGCTGCTTGTGTTGTCTAGAAATACTCATAGACGGATCCAGGTGGGGCTAAGGGGGCTGAATCCCCCCTTAATTTTTTTCAGATACGTTTTTTGATCGGTGGTTCCCGACACAGAAACGCCCATTGGAGCCCTTTTTTTAAATAGCTTTTAAATAAACCATTTCTTGCATAGGATAGGGACGAAAATCTTAAATGCAAAGATTATTTTGCTGAATTTGGACAGTCTGAATGTGTTTATTTCACTATAACTGAAACTTCCGATCAACAAGTTTTTTGAAACTTAAATAATATGGTCCCAATGTTATAGAAATAAAGATATGGTCCCAGTGTTATATAAATACGTGTTTACATAAAGCATTTACAATACATATACGTTATATAAACCGCACGTAGGCAGGCGTAGCTGTGGGGCCATGGACCCTCCAAATTTTTAGAATATCTAGTCATTTTGAACTTTAAGAGTAAGTATCTCAAAAAATATACTGTTGCTCGCGTAAAATTAAACATTTTGACCCACCCAATTTTTTGGGTTGGCCATGCCACTGCGCATGTAAGTATTTAAACTCTTGTTTCATTTGGATAAGATTAGGCTTCTTGTGGACAAAAGATGAATAAGCAGCAGTCTCAGAACCGTCACTAGACAGTTTTCAATAGGGGGACTTTGCGCTTGTGCAGGGGGGCTTTACATTCTAAAAATTGACAAAACCTCCACTGATTGATAGTGCTTCATGTTTGAATTTGGGGGCGGGAGCTTTGTCTGTGGGGGCTAAGCTCACTAGAGCCCTCGCAGGGACGGGTCTGAGCAAACTATTGACGAAAGTCTAGTATGGAGCAGATCATACTATTTTTTCCTAAAAACTTTTATGAATCAGTGCAGCTCATTTTATTACTGTACAGTAGTTAAGCGAAAGCATCAAAATTACGTCACAACGAACTTACAATGCAGTTAACTACAGGCTGCGCGTTAGATTAGCTGTAGACTATGCTGAAGGTGACTACTGATTAACATCAGACCTGCCAGCAGGGTGTAGTGTGGTGGGAATTGGCGTTCCCACACCTTTTAGGACTATGGTAACGTTACTTGAAGATTTAGATTTTTCATTTCAGTTTCTACGTGTAGCGCTTGGAGCAGCATAAATGAATAAATGACAAGTTATCGCGAGCATAGCACCGTAGTATTAAAGTGAAACAGGAAGAACCAGTGTGGAAATCGTTGCAGGCAAATCAGTCTTCCTTTATGTTTGGCGGGAACGGCGTTCCCACACCTCTTTATTTAGCAATACACCCCTGCCTGCCAGCAACAATCTTTAGACAAAAGTTCAGCTCAGCCCGAAATTAGATGCTTTTCCATCGACCATCATTCTGCTGCCTCCAATAATTTTTTTCAACATAGCGTACAGCATTTCTAAAATTGCCTTACGGCGATATAGTCGCATTTCGTACAAAAAATTGAATGTATGAGAATTTGGTCATTGACTCACTGCAAACTTCACGTTTCCAATATATTGTCTGATCATTTTCAATGCCCTTGGGATGTTACAAACACCTTCCAGGACAAAGTGCCAGCATAATTATTGCTTTCGAGTTTATTGTTATGTTCGTCTCTACGCCTACCCCAAGCGTTTTTTTGGGGGGTAGTGAAAGTTGTACCTATTTTCGATATAATATACCTTTTTTTCGATCTTCAAGTTGCTTTTATGGTCAGATGACTTCGATATCAACAGCATCTTGTTTTAAATAGTTTGTGATTGATATTTTGCCACTGATAGGCAGGTATTTTTGCAAGCAAATTTCGTCATTTTGACTAGACAATCGTGATGTGCAGGAGCGTAACGAGGTTAGATGGCGCCTGGGGAAAGAAACAAGTTTGACTCCCCCATGTTCGAACCTGTGGTCTTTCGGAAGCAAATGTAGGCCTACTGTTTTGAAAAAAGTGGTTGCGACATTGCTGTGACTTTTTGCACCCCCGTAGTGATTCGGCGCCCGAGAAATTATGCCCCCTTGACCTCTCGTTACGTCTCTGGTGTTATGCAATAAAAATCGGAAAATATTCTGAAAATAAACAAATTTTCAAGTCAGAACGTCATTAACTTCTATTCCATGAACATCTGTAATTTTCGAACACAATATTAGGCCTACCGCATAGAGCTTGCACAGACTGACAACAAAGGTTATTGGCTGCATTTCAAGTTTCTTCGTGTAGTTTTTGTGTCAATTCTGATCCTTCCACACGCGTTGTTACAGCGTGGACCTATGTTTGTTTTGCTAATAATAAAACTTTTCCAACATTCAACAAGTTACTCTTTAAGGGTAGAGAAGTTTGAGAATAATTTATAAATTTTTTGAAGGCCGCTTCTGCTCCGAAAACGTCCCAGTAAGCCTGGGTAATGGTGAGAATGTAATTTAGGCAAAATGTGTATGGTTATTAACCGTGTTTGTTAAAAAAAGTTACCTGAGCAGTTGGGTCTTCACTGCTATGCAGTCAGTACACATTCGGATAAACTTGTCCTTGAGCCCCC
>Ga0210059_1009238_pt1 | contig 15431 bp, 19 predicted proteins | sample Ectturendosymbi2_FD_188042 | JGI IMG/M metagenome (GOLD analysis project Ga0210059, IMG submission 188042) | Ecteinascidia turbinata endosymbiont from Florida, USA - Sample 2 (SPAdes) (version 2) | ecosystem: Host-associated > Tunicates > Ascidians > Unclassified | place: Key West, Florida... | reverse complement strand
AAACAGTAAAACTTTATCCTTGGACGTACCTGTGACCTTTTTGCGTTCCCTCTCTCCATGGATCTGTTTTGTCAATTGATATTTTTCAACAGTGAACCGATAAAATCTGGTGAAGGCTAAAATTCCCCTCCCGCCGGCTGCGTGATTGCACATGTGCAATGTAAAGCTGAACTTCTAGTACTTGATATCTTTAGATTTTTGCTACGAATCGTTTGTTTTTTTATTGTGATGTCAACTGGCACATTCTCTGTAACATCGCAAACGTCCGGAGCTCGAAACTGTTTTGTTGATAATTGCATCGAAAAAGGTTTTACACAGATTTACCCAACAATTCTCTTCGGTGTAGGCAACATCCATTCCGAATCTTGTTTTAAGGAGTGCACTTAAAACAATGAAACAGTCATTCCGCAAAACGAGAAAAAAATAAGGAAAACGAGGCGGAGGTAGCTCAGCGTTAGAGTGTTCGCACCTGATGGAGAGGTTGGGTGTTCGAGCCACAGCCACCGAGTGAATCGTCATAGCGACCTTTCGGCAAGAGCGTTAACATCAACCGTCCCGACAAGAGACAAATTTCAAACTTCAACCAACAATCAATTAATTATCGTTACCCAAAATCACAACAAAAATTTTGTTCAAGAAAATTCCGTTTTCCAATCGTTGCAGATCATGCTCCAGTCTTATCAGCTACAAACGTTTTCGCTTTTAGTCAATTCAGGTGCTTTGACAATTCGTGTTTCTTATGCTTTTCCAGCACCTGCATCCGTGTCCCCGATCAAGCATGCAGGTGAAGCTAATGTCTCGATTTTCGCTGCCGACGAAAGCAACGGACCAATCAGGTAGAGGCAACAATTGCTTTGTTCAAACTTGCCCATCCAACCTCCGGACGGCGCACTCGTATTACCCACAAGTAATTGTCGACAGCTACCATGTTCTTTTTATAGCTGTTACTTCATTATTGGACTCAAAACCAATGCGACTGTTGTCCGAGGAGAAACGAATCTCAGCTGGTCTCAACTGAAGCTGATCATCAAAGAAAGTGACCCATCGTGGTTTTGCGCCGCTGCTATAACAAGGTTTGGGTTTATTATATCACAACCTTAATTGCCATACTGTCACACACGATAACGCACTATCGTTGAGCAGTTAGTTATCAAAAGTTTTACTGCAAAATGACAGAGGGATCCTTGCTAGATTTGCTCTTCAGTTAGGCATTCACTATCATTTTATAAACGTGTGTTAAAGTCCCATCTTATTACTCTTAGTTGTTTTAATTGACGACTACGAATTCTACATCTTTGCATCATGACTGGCGATAAAAAATGGCTTACGTTTTTTTGGTCTCGTTGGATGATTTCGAATGAAATAATTTTTTATATCTTGCTTGAACGAAACTTTACTCACAGTTTCAAGTAGTTGGTCTCGTTGGATGATTTCGAATGAAATATTTTTTATATCTTGCTTGAACGAAACTTTACTCACAGTTTCAAGTTGTGAAAGCTGTTAATGTTTCTAACTATAGTATTACGAAGTGTTGGTATTATGCTCTAGTTTCGCTGGACTGGCTATTTCGCATGCAGGTTATTTGGCACTGTTAATCTTGCAGGAAATGTGCATATCTTTCTGCAATAAACGCAGAGTACCCGAAATACTGTGAAAAACTTTACTGGGTTGTTTGATGATTGTTTGAGACACACATTCACAAAATGAGCATTGTGGAAAGCAGAAATTGAATGACAAAACCGAATGCAAAACAATTGGTTTTGAAGTTTTCAGATGTTTGTCTTAATAAAGATGCTTTTGATAACCCAGTTCAGCAAAGTGTCACTGAATGAGTAAACGTCGGTCTTTCTCAGCTGTCATCGTTTCCCAATTATATTATGGGGGAGGAATTGCCACTAAAATTGTTTGTTTTATGTTCGGTTAGTCCCAGTAGGCAATGCGCAAAGCAGCCATCTGTGCTTCGACTGATATTTTGTGACTTCCTGATTTAGGTGTTAGTTTGTCGGTATTTGCTTGGCTGACGTGATGTTCTCGAATCTAATACATACGCGAGTTTACACTGACTGCTATGAGCAAAAGAGCGTAGTCTTGTTTCATAGGGTGGAGAGGATATAACTTCAATTCAAGTGTTTAGTATGAACGTTTCACAACAAAAGAGTTTGCTTTTTATACTGCTTTTCCACAACTCAGGCTTACTGACTATCGCCAAGTGCTGTTTCCTCCACCACTTAAAGAAATGCAAGCAATGCAGACACTCATTTAAGATATTTTTTGGGATAAATTGTGCAGAAAAGCTTTGTGTTCGCTTCTGAAATTAACTTATAAACAGTAAGGCTGATGTGGTAAGAAGTAGATTTTAAAAATGTTGCTTTCATTTCGTAGTCTTTCATCTCAATTGTCCAAAATTATTTGCTTCTCTACTCATTTCATAAAAGTGATTTACGAAATAGATTTTTATCAAGGTGCTTGCTAAGCAAGAATAACTCAAACATCTGATTGCCCAATCGTTTCCATGTAATAACAATATCAAAGATCTGAAAGACCGGCCATACACTTAGTTCCCTAGCTCGCACTAATATGAAAGACCAGACCTACTGTCCTGAAAAATATCTTGCTCTATTGTGAGGTTGGCCAAAACTTAGCTTAATCTCATCCTGGTAGTCCGCAAAGTCTTCATTACTCGCTGTTTTGTTCAGATTTGTCGGGAAATCTCTGATGTTTAAACTTGGAAATGGTGAAAAAACAAGTTGCAATGTTCTCGGGTCGGTTGATATCAACCCTGTGACTCCATCTAGAAATACATTCAACTGCACCAACAGGCCGCTCACGAACAAGAAAAATGTTATGTAAGTTGCAGGAAACAAAATACCTTATCTATACCATCGATTCATATTTCTCCAACGCGAAGTAGTTGTCTGCAAACTATGTTTGTTACATCAGCATGGGCCACAATCGATAATGCAACCTCATATGTTAAAAGAGGAAAGGTCTACGAGCCGAATCAATGTTTTACTGAGTTGACATTAAAGTTGGAGTGCAACATCTAAAAGTCGACTCAGTTACGCTTAAAAAACAGGCTGCTGTAGTGTGCTTGTTTGAGTGTATTAGTGGAAGCTGGGAGTAAGCCAACACAAATTTTGAAACAATTATATTTTAGTCTAAAAAAGTCGACAACCTAAGGGGAAAATGTTGTCAAAAGCTTTTGTAAGTTTGTCTTAGCTTCAAGGACAATTTTTGTCTGACGTCGTACGTTGTTCAACGTCACGTTGTACGCTTCATTTAGAATGGAAGCTGATGAGAAAAAAGCGGTTTCAGATTTTGAAGCTCGGGAAATCATGTTCGGTTTTCAGGGGTGCTCAAGATAACCAATGCGTTGGCCATTTAAACTTTTTTAGCGTGGTTTACCAGAAAAGAGAATTGGTTGCTCCAGATTTGCCGTCGCCAGTACAACGCCTCGAGGACCGAGAGAAATCTTCGTGCGCTCCAGCCCTGTTTCACAATTCTCAATCAGCTCTCCGTCGGTTGATCGCAGTAAGTGTCGACGAATGTTTGATCAGTAGTGCAAAACATGTAATAGTTTTGTATTTCGTCCTATCGCTTGTGTATTGCTGATAGAGATCCTTAAATATCTAAATTACAGGTTAATTTGTTTTTGAGGCAGTTTGAATCCGATGCATTTCTGTGGCTTTATGGCGTTGTCTCTTCAACCGTTTGAGACAAACTAGGCCACGCATCAGGCTCAAACAATTTTGCTGGGCAATTTACCCAATGCAACACAAAAACTAATGCTAAACGACGCTGAATTCACTTTTGTAAAAATTAAAAACCTGTTTGTATAAAATATGAATTTAATGTTTTTCTCCTTCATTTTCTCAAAACGCGATTTGTTAGACACTCTCAAATTTTATTAAATTCTATTTGAATAAGAGCTGATGATGCCTACTTCATAGGCGAAATATATGATCTGCAAGATTTTTAGTGTCTGATTCTTTGCTGGGAAAGGATTTCTTTCGATAGACAGTGCTCTTTAATGAAGCTCATTGAATAAAGCATTTTTAGAGGAAATACATACTGCACAATTTCCTACAGCCTACCTTTCTGAAACCTCCTGGGGCTTTCACCGATTTTGCAAAAATTCTATTATTATTTCTTTACTTCTATTCAATTTCCTCTGGTTTGAAACATCTCTGCTGTGTTTGTTTTTTCTGCCCTTGCGCGTACGCCGGTATTAAATAAAAGCAACAGAACTCCAAAGCATTTGTTAAACTTTTAATTTTCCAAAGGTCATAGATTTAATTTTGTTGTCAAACTGATCTACGTTTTTTCTAGACACATATATTTTTATTGGGATTGGCGTCGCCATAGCCATTCTGCTTCTTTTCATCATCTTGCTGATAATTTTTGTGAAAAGGTACGTGTGGATTCATTTACACAGGTTCGAAAAACTGTGTTGTTAACTTTCACATGATAGAAGATCAAAGAGCAGCAATATTTTGGTTTTTATTACTGGCTACTCTTAGTTTTTTCACTTATTTCCTCTCAAGAACTGTTGGTAGTTTTTGAAAAAAATTTGCGTGACTTCTGATGCTTGTTTGCAAATTCTGTCTTCTTTATTGTTTGAGGAGCTAACAATTAGTGGCCATGCAATCACAATCATGCATAACACCTGCATATTACTTTGCAGGAGACGGCGAAATAAAAAGAGTGTGACATCACTGCCTATGCAAGCTTTTGTCAGTGGAACACAGACACCTGCATCGAATGCGATTGTTTACTCGCAACCTATAGATGAAGATGAAAGTGAGGATCTGGACTGAGTTTTGGATCAAATTACGCAGTTTGTTCTAACGCACTGGGTGCAACAACGTTCCTGTTATCTCCCTGCAGGTCCTTACGTCAACCTTGCAGCATCTAGTAGCCAGCACTTGATAAACGTAGCTGACCTCGCGACTGTCTACGATCAACTGGTGAAAGATCGCAAGCGCTTCAACAATCAATTCGAAGTAAGTATAAGGATACTAAAACGCGAATGTACTGAAAGGAGTATACGGGCACCAAAGATGCCGATATTGAATAAAAGCAGCATTGTTTGTGGTGATCGGTTGCTGTCGATGAGAAGAGAAGTCACCCTTACTGCTTGAGATGCTCATGTGTTGATAGACAGGGTGCGTTTACTCAATTCTACTTTTATTTTTTTGCTAAGGAAGTAATGAAGGTTACGTTGAATCAGCACGACTTTTGCAATTTCAGTGTAATTCTTAGATTCATTTGGCATGCATATACAGGATATTCGAAAATTTACTTTTCAATATTATGCCATTGTAAGGAAATTTTCAAATGATCTCAAATTTTAGTAGAATGCGAAGAATCAAATAAAAATTTTAGTTTTATGCCTCATGCTTCATATTTTAGCAATTATAGAAATGTCCTTCACTTCAATAGAAAAAGCGTTTTGTGTGTTTGAGTACACTCGTACACAGCTAAACAAGACTGCACAGTGTGGATTTGTAAAAAAAATCCAGAATAAAGTGCTAGCTACAGCACATAATCGGAAATGGCAAAAAAGTTTATTGAGAAATAATTTTTGGGTAGGTAGGGTCAAAAGATCTTGACGAAAACCAGCAGCTTGTGAAATCCTTTGCTAAATCCACATACGCTTGAATTCCCCAGCTTAGGTTTTATGAATCAATTTTGTTCTACTAAACATTAAAAAGGTTGCTTTGCGTTGCGCTTGACCGGTTTTCTCAACAATGGCTCGTTTGTTATTTTTTGTTTTTTCATTTAACAGTTGATCTTTTTCTTACTTACTTCATAGGAGATAAAGCGGAGCGCCGCGGAAGTCGGATTTGCCAAAACTATTGCCAGCCTCCCTGGCAATAAAATACGGAACAGATACAAAAATATTATTCCGTGTAAGTTGCTCATCGCACTGCAGTTCAGGTTGTCGGTGTTGGCGAAAGCGGTAGGCTGCAATTCTAAATACGATTTCATCAAAACGTCCCACATAAAATAATAATCCAATATAATTAATTCCGCTTCCCTACATTTCCTTGTAAATCTCCTTTTCTGTTTCTTCTTTTTTTCAAAGAATCTTGTATGCCTGTATTTGAACACAAAACATCGTTTTAACTATACACCGACTCTGGGAATCCAATTTTTGATCGAAAAATCCAATTTTTTGTTTTCACTTCTTTTGAAATACCAATCTGACTTGCGACTATTTTGTCTCATCTTTGTAGGCAATCTTTTATATGTGCATGTATGTTCAGTGCTTTGTTTCAAACTTATTCACTTATGCATTTAAAGTCCAACACACGTCGGTGTAAAAACTGCGAACACTTATTTTTGAAATAGATGACAACAACCGCGTGACTCTTGGGACTGTCAATGCTGAAGATAACAATTACATCAATGCCTCATTTGTTAAAGTAAGTTCACAGGATTTTAGGCATAACTCAATGGAATCAAAACGAGTTGCGAAAGAAAAAACCCACCTGCAGGACTTGGGTTCATGGCAACCGTAATAGTTTTGCGTCAAACACTTGTCTGTAAGTTCCCGATTCCTCAGGTCAGTGGTTTTCAACCTGAGGGTCTCGACCCACGAGGGGGTCTTTTGCCATTTTTCTAGGGTCGCGAGAGCGTCTGATAAAATATTCATAGTTCTATATTTTATATTTCTTATATGGAACCACTTTTTGTCGTAGCCAAAACAATAGGATCACCTGGAAGAAATATAGCCTACTTTTTCATTCAACATTGTTTGTGTGAACATGACCATTGCAACATTTTGGGTGTGATTATGACCATGATAGTATTGTTGCTTTTGGCAACGCACGAATAACTTTGTGACGTAGGAATGTGCTGTGTTTGGAAATTAGATATCTGATTGCGGTAGACAACATAGCGTTGTTCTAGTTTTCAATGAGTTGTGCTGTGGAGTGATTTGTATTCCTATACAGTACGGGTCTCTCACACTGACGCGACCTTATGCATGAGTCTTTGTTCAGCACAGTGATATCGTACGTTATTTTTTAGTCATTGTGATTTTCTATTGTGCAAACACAACTGCATTGCATATGCCTGACTGGAAATTTTCGGAAGGGGGTCGTTAGGTTAAATTGGGTTGCAAAATTGGTCGCTGCATATAGAAGGTTGAAAACCACTGTTGCCTTAGACTCATATAATTCTCTGTTGTTGCACCTGATGTTGCAGTCACGATCCTAACGTGAGCTCAAATAAACTCGCTTGTTGCTCAATCTGAGCAAGTGTGGTTTAGGCATTAAACGTTACGCAAGAAAAAGAAAGCCTTTTCCTTGACGCGAAGGTCCCAGTTAACCGGTGGCGCTCAGGTGTGTTCTTACTACAAGGATGAGGAAGAAGTTGGACTTCTGGAAAAGTTTCGCAAAGTCGTGTTCCTTAATTTGTGGCGCCAACAGCACTTAAAAGCGCGCCAGTCGCAAAAGCATGTGTCGTTTTATATCTCGCATATGGTTATCAATCCACTTTATGTGTACCCAATTTATATTACTTTCCATGCGTTTTTTAGGGTTACAAACGTCCTGGCAAGTTCATTGCAACCCAAGGTCCGACAAAGAACACTGTGGCTCACTTCTGGCAGTTGGTTTGGGAGCAAAACTGTCGAATGATTGTCATGCTTACCAACCTGAGGGAAAACTACAAGGCAGGCAACATATCTTTACTCTTTTGCTTAGGATGAAAGAAAAGTAGAAAACAAATTTGTTTCATCACAATGCTGTGCTTTTATATTGTTTCTGTTTAAGGCATAAAATCATGTAAAGAAACAACTTGGTATGACTTTAAATAAATTTTACTTTGTTGCGATCTTTCAGTCTAAATGTGAAAAATATTGGCCCAAGGCAAAAGAAACGATCGAGTTCACTTCTATGTCCATAACTTCAGTTGACGAAAGAAGTTGTGATGGTTATGTCATCAGAAAATTTATTGTGACGAATAGCAACAGCCGTCACGAACCGGTAAGAGCCGTACTAAAGTGCCTAATGTTTTCTGTGGTTTTAATCTGCTTTTATTGACAGGAGTTGTGGTCCGACTCCTGGTAAATGCTGAATGCCTGAAAGCAGACTGGCAATAATGATATCAGCGCCAAGCGTGAACATCAACCACTACCGAAGTCCAACTTGCCGCAAGTTGTAAGCAGTCGTTTTATGCCAAACACGAAAAATGGATATTTCTAACAAAAATGATTTGAATTGGTATAATCATCACAGCTTGGCTTTTTCTCTCATGGAAATTTTGCTCAAAATGACAACAAAAATGTCAATATTTTGGCGCCACATGAAGAAGTAATGAAATCTATTCCCTTGTTAGAGAGGAGGGAGCAAGATTACCTTGAATTCATACCCCACTACACCACTGTTTGTTCAAGGCAAACACGTCCCTGTGGTCGCTGTCACTGCTTTCACAAAGATGGTATGCATGAAAAGATTTTACTTCAGCTGAGGTCTATGACCAGGCTTTGGTACACTCCATTGCTTTATTTCAAATGCTTTATTCACTGCTTCTTGTGCCACAACAAATAAGGTTCACTTTGTGTATTTGGTCGATTTTGCTGGGGAAAATAAAACGTGAGAATGCATAGTTTAAATTAGGCCATGGGTAATACTTAAGCTGACCTTCTTTTGCAATCGCTCTACAACTTTGATACAAAATTTCTTCGAGTGCAAATTTATAACTCTTGTACGTTGTTTCCAGCAGCCTCTTACTAAACTGCAGAAACCAGATTTAACGCAATGTTTAAATGCTTCTGTGTTCAACTTAGAAGTCATCTCAGGTTGTAACTTCTGTTAGTCACAGTAGTCTTTCAAATGTGCAACCTCTTCCTGAGGCGTGTGTTAGCTGCAACCCTTGGCAAAAAGCACGAAAGTCGTGATTCACAATTACTTCTATTTCATTGTCGTTTGAAAGTTGTGCCAATTTGACCAGCACTACCATTCGTCAGGCTGAGTATTCGCCAATGTCTTCACTATCTGACCAGGGACAGGGTCGTTTTGTATACGAAAATGTTCGCGCTTGCTTGCGCATAATTTTTGCCCGTGTCTGTCTGATGAAACCACTACGTGCAGCAGGAACGTCGTTCGGTGACTCAATACCACTACGTGACCTGGCCAGATCACGGAGTGCCAATCACGACTTCCGGCTTATTGCGTATGCTTAAAGAAATGAACGACAACGAGAAAAACCGAGGAAGGGATGCACAGGATCCTGTTGTGGTGCACTGCAGGTGAATTTTTTTGTTTTCTGTTAGTGACGACTATTGAAATTGTTATCCTCCACCTCCGTGTGTTCACGTCCCTATTTCTTTCTTCCTCCTGGGATTCAACCTCGAAACATCCGCCATGTGCAGCAAATATAAATGGACATAAAGCATGCAACAGTTCCAGCCTATTGTTAGAATACATAATACCTCTGGCACTTCCTGTTTGCCGTTATTCCCATGCGTATCCAAGCTACCAATGCCGCATCCTCGAGTAAGATTAAGAGGTTTTCTCTTGGATCTTAAGTAAAGGTCTAGTATTCCTCATGCAATGTGGTCACAGCATTTTTTTGTTATCAATGCAACAACTTGGCTTCCTTGCGTTTAACTGGCATGGGCCGTTTCCTTTGCCACGATGGGCACGTGATGAACAGAAATCATGTGTCGTGCGTGCGTTGAGTCTACATACTTCCTTCGTTGTAAGGAAATGGTTCATCAATTATGTGGCGAATACTATGGAGTACCACCTCAACTGAACGATAAAAACAGTCTTTGAAACGCGCAGACATGTAGCATCAGGAACTTGCCTTAGGTTTTCTAACCAGTTCTAGTATCAACTTGGCGTTTCTACAAAATCTCCATCCGATGTTTAAAAAGATTCTTTAAACGATTTATCGCTGCTGCAGCCAATGAACTATAACTTGGTTTGTTCAGTGATTTCGATTTGATTTAACTTCTACATGCAGCTGAATCAAGATCCGATTTGAGTATTTTCAGAGTTAAACTCAGTTATACTCATTGACGTGTGACCATCAAGCTTAATTAGCCACGCTCTATTTTCGGCTTCGGTATCTCATGTGCATATGTCAAAAGCAAAGTATGTGAATCTCACCAGATGCGAAACTGCTACATGACTTGAGTCAGTTTCGTGCTTGATTTCTAGTGCGTCCTGTTATCTTTTGAGAGAACAATAATATTCGTCTTGATTGAATTAAGACTTTTGATAAGCAAACTCTTTTCTAGTCACGAAGATTCTTCAGCCTTTATATTTTCTACGACAGACGTGTTTAGTGACAAACCTTTGGCACTATCTGCTTTGTGCTTTTTTAATAGGACGGCTAGGCATAAGCAAGCAAAAATTTGGCAAGTGTAAACCATAATACACGTGTACCTAGTTCTGCTTTTTGAATTTTTGTTACGTTTCTACTACTACTTCCCTGTAAACCATATTGTTTTGTCTGCTGCAGAGAAATCGTTATACGCTATGTCAATCTTTTACATCATCAAAGTTTTGAACTGAATCAGGAGTTGCATAACTCTTCTTTGCCTGACTTTCTTCATATCAGGCTACAAGTTGCATTGCTGAAATGCACTATTATTTTCATCTGACCACACGTCATCTCTGTAAACATTTTAACTCGGCTAATGCAGTGGTTGGCAATTGTAGCACATCAGTTGCGTCACAAGTAAATGAAAAAGTTTACGAAAAGGGAGATACTGCCTAAACCGACGAAAAGAGCTCGCGCGTTATACAATCCTGTTTTGAAATATTTTGATAAAAGATGGCGGACGATTAGATGCATACCTTCGATCAAACTAGGCGATATTAGTAAATTATTTGGTCAATTGGTTGTTTTATGGGATCCCAGTGTTGATGGAAAATTTTTAATTATTTTCGAAATAATTTTACTGTTGCCAAAATGTTTTGAGACAAAAACGAAAAATTTTTTTTCTGCAACTCAAGAACTTTTCCTGTGAAGTTCTAGAGCGGGGGTTTGGACTCTATTTACTAACACGGCTCATACATTTCATGTGGGATATCACGGGTGAAAGTGGAGATTGTAATTTTATTTTGCAGGGTGACCCAAAAAAAACAGAACCAATAAAAATTTTATTAAATCCTACAAAGATCCAGTAAACTTCAAGCACTTTGCAGGTTTTAAACTTCAGTCTGTGTACAATCATTCCCCAAAGTTTCAGTCATTGACGTCCTTTCGCATAAAAGTCATGTTCTTTCAAAAATATGCTGTGATTTTTAGGGCTTCTGCTGACCGAATCCCGTACAGCAGTGCTTCTTAACCATTTTTGGTTTCGTTCACCCCTGCCATCGATTGCTGCATTCCCATTCACCCCACTGCGAATGCATGTCCCATATGACAATAATAACCTAACTACTGTACATACAACGCAATGTTATTGCTGAGCTTGATTTTTGCACAAGATCTACTTAAGCTAAGTAATTCATCAACTGCCAAGAAATGGGAAGCTACGAGTGCAAAAAATGTAGTCATCCGATGTATTTTAACAAGCGACGACACAGAATCTGCAAACTACGGGCTCATAGTTAGAATCAAAGATGAGACCTCTGCCACTGCAGACACAATAACAAAACCACAAAAAACGATAGGAAACTACAAATATTTTCAACAAAAAGGCGTTTACTAATTACTGCACTGCTCCCAAACTTTAGTGATTAACTTTTCAAACCATAGATGAATTAAGTCCTCAAGGCCATACTCAGCAACGAGTCAATGCATATCAGCGCATTTCGCGTTTCAGTTTTCAACTCGATCGCGGCCATCCAAAGGATTTTTTCCAGTGGGGGCCAGCCATGGTTAAATTTCATTTTACTAACACAAAAATAACAGAAAAACATTTTTCTACAAAAAAATGAAGAAAAAAATGTCGAATTTCAAAATCCAAGGGAGTAAATCCCCCCTTCCCAAAACGTTCTTTTTCTGAAATATACGTGGTAGTCATTAGCACCAGTTGTTGAAAGGCTCTATGCAATTTCCTTATACTATGGGATTAAAAAAAACAACACAAAAATCCCCACAATAGAGATATGTTTTGAAAGACATTCTGATAGATCGTGCTGAGGGAAACTCATCTCTCCATCCATGAAAAATCTGGTTCTTGAAGTTGAAACTGCAAAGCTGATGAAGCTGGCGTGTCCTGATCGATTTCATCTCAGGGTTTACATTTCGATTTCATCTCTAGATTTACTTTCATCAAAACCAAGTGTTAGGATGTATTTCTTAGACCTTCTGTAGGTATTAGAGGAGATATTAACGCGTATTATTATTATTTTTATTTTTTTCGCTTTCATCAAATACAAAGTGTTTTAGGATGTATTTCTTAGACCTTCTGTAGGTATTAGGAGAGATATCAACGCGTATTTATTATTATTTTTAATTTGATTTTGGTGAGGTACTTGGCAGCAGGCCGAAGCCTAAAATTTGCTTCTTGCCGGGTCGGTTTAGGTGAATGCTCTTATCCAAGAACCGTTACGGCGATTCACTTAGTGGCCGTGGATCGAACACCCAACCTTCCAATTGAGAGGCGGACTCTTTACCATACCGAGCTAATGAGTGTTGAACATGATACGGTTTCCGGATCGCGATCCAACGGGATTCTGCAATTCAGAACCCGATCCGGATCGGATTCGATTTCGAAAAACTCTACCGGATCAAATATGGATACCCAAACCCCGTCGATCACTGCAGTCAAATGCTTAATCAGAGGGTTTTTTCGAATGGAAACCGGATTGGATCAAATATTTGGACAGTACTACCGGATCAGGATTGGACTTGATTGCACAGTTAGAATATTCGACTGGACTAAGATTGCAAAAATCTCCGATCCGTTCAACACTAGAGCAAATGCCGTCCCATTAGCGTACTAGATGTGAGAATCAATAACAAAGTGGTAACAAAAAAAAGTTTCACAAATAGGCTACTCCCGTACTGCGACTGGTAAGGCTGCTCTGATCAGTGTTCGTGTCTGGTTTTCACTCGAAATTGAGAATGAAACTTTCGAAAGTTCTGGGATTCTACTGTAGCGATCGGAAAAGCCGAGCGGCAAGTGCGCAAAAGCTTCACATTGTGGCAGCAAGCAACAACAGAGATCACGCGTCATGTTCACTTTTATTGCTTTTTCGCGCCACATATATATGGGTGATATTCTTCACGCACATCCCGTTCGGGGTGAATCGCACATTCAACGCAACGCCAACGGAGCGGTGGCGACAACATCCTCTCCTTTTTACAACGAACGGCACCGATCGCACGTTCTTTTCATGAAGGCAAGGTTAGAACGCTTGAAGTTCGCCGTTTTATTCATGATTGCTGATACGTGTTGGGTTGAAAAAAACAAGAACCAGAGGATGCAAAAATGTAACAACAGAAAATTCATTCACCCTTCATCTACCCCTGTTATGTCATTCACCCCTGCAAAATTTCATTCAGCTTGGGGTGAACCATTCACCCGGTTATGAAGCACTGCCGTACAGCATCAATGTTTCTTTGCGTCCTATCACTCACCGCCCGACCAGAATAAGTACCCCTCAGATCTTTTGAAATGAGATTTTACACAGACTCATACTCTCTAAACTTGTGAAACCAGTCAAAAATTTTGCTTTTTGATGAAGCATGACGACAGTGAAACTTTCTCCGAAAACTTGCTTGCACTACTTTGTGTGAATTATTAGCGAAATAGTCCTCCACGCAAAATGCCATCTCTTTGGCTGACCAAGACATGGTAGGAAAAATTATTGTTGCAATATTTCATGCACTAAGTCTACTACTACAACCTGAAAAAGAAAAAGGGAATAATTAAAATTAAAAATTTTATTCAAAGATTTGTGGGTTCTGTTTATTTGGGTCACCTTGTACGACAAAAATACAAAAATGTACATACAATCTTTTTTACTTGAATGAGAATAAGGAGAGAAAACTTATGAGATAGAACGCGACGAACTTCTCCTGACTTATTTTATATGTATCTGCTTATCCTGGAGTTTTGTTTTGACGTGATGTTGTGTTCTAAGTGAGTAACAGAAACACTTACGCAGTTTACCCAACCTTGTTCTAGAGTTCAGTGATGTTGCCTAAAGTGCTTGTAAGATATGGAGATTTAAATGGATCCATTTGAACCTGCAGTAAATGCTGAAACAGCACGTTAAGCACTGCTGGTGTATGGAAGATGGTTCATAAAACGATCGCCAGCTTACGAGAACTTTTATCTTCACGTGCTGGTGCTGGTCCAGCCAATCCGCACCTGGTTCATGCCATAAAACTGCAACATGAATGCTGCATTTTAAATGAACAATGTGGTTGTTATTTCTTAGCGCTGGCGTTGGCAGAACAGGAACATACATCGGATTGGACATCTTGGCTGAACAGATGTACCAAGAGCAAAAGATTGACGTCTACAACACCGTTCTTGACATGAGAAGGCAGCGCATGGATATGGTTCAAACCTTTGTAAGTTGTGGTTGGTGTTCGAGACGCACAGCTAGCCAGTGGCGTATCTAAGGTATGACAGGCGTGGCACGTGCCATGGGCGCAACTTTGACCTTTGACGGGGGCGCAAAAATTGCTTGCAAAAATTTGAAATTTTTGTTTAGTTTCTTGAACCTCTATTTTGCGCCCCACACATTCACAAGCTGCAAAGCTGTATCAACGCAGCGTTCATACCTAATAGGTTAATGTACTAAGTCGGGGGTGTTGCGCCAGCACCACCAAGCATTATGGCAAAACTATGCTATTGTGACATTTTACGACGATCGAACACTGTGACAGAACAGTAACATTCGCATGCCATATCTGAGAGACCTCGTCCTTCTTACGCCATAAGAAAGGATAGGTCAGTCCTTATTGTTGCATTTCAGGCAAGAAGATATTAGTCAGAATCTGGCTGCAGGGGCGTAACGAGGTTAGGTAGGGTCGGTTCAAGAAACAAATTTGGTACCCCCATGTTCGAACCTGAGGTCTTTCGGAAGCAAATGTACTGGATTGAAGAAAGTACTTGTGACATTGTTGGGACTTTTCGGCGGCCCCCGCAGTGATTTGTCGCCCGGGGAATTGTGCCCCCTTTGCCCCCTCATTACGCCCCTGCCTGGCTGAGTTGAGTTTAAATCCGTAGCTGTGAGAATCTGACTGTTACGAAAATAACTGCTGTTAAGCTCCCACAGATGAACACATTACTTGAACTGCCGTGGCCCACTCCGACTTTACGAATCTTCTTCGGTGGCCACTAGTAGCGTCCGATAAATACGCTGAATAAATGCCCCAGTCCAGGGACTAAGGTAGAGAACATTAGTGGCCTTGTGAAAAGGTCCTGACTGTCAGAAACAAAACCCTACGTGTGACAATTTCGCAGCTGTGTACAATTCAGATGCAGATGCCAAGCAATTATA
>Ga0210059_1009237_pt1 | contig 15431 bp, 9 predicted proteins | sample Ectturendosymbi2_FD_188042 | JGI IMG/M metagenome (GOLD analysis project Ga0210059, IMG submission 188042) | Ecteinascidia turbinata endosymbiont from Florida, USA - Sample 2 (SPAdes) (version 2) | ecosystem: Host-associated > Tunicates > Ascidians > Unclassified | place: Key West, Florida... | reverse complement strand
AAATTCCATCTCTTAAATTTAGTCACTTCAAACTAGGTTGTACTCAAAGCTTTTCAACTGAAATCTTTTTACAGCCAAGCCCTGACACTTCACAGACTTTACCTTGCCATGAGAATGCAGTCTTCTATTAAAATAATCATTCATTATGCTTTCTTTGTGACGTGATAGACTGATAGTAAATTTCACTCGTGCATTTTACGAGTGCCGTAGTTGAAAATATAAGACAATAGAAGTGTGAACAAAGGTTTAATTGCGCTCAGCGGGAGTCAGCCTCCACGTAACAAAGAATGTTCAAACTTACTAAAAAGTGTAAAACGCATAAGCAACGATACTCTTTTATCCGGTTAACCGGCAGAATTATATCCGGATATCAGATAGAAAAAAACTGCGGTTAATCAGTTAACCGTTATCCGGATAATCCAACCCTAGGCATAACCTAACAACAGTAATAGGAATTTGGATTTATACAAGATTTGGTTTTCGGATTTGCAATGGATTTTGAAATATAATTTTTGGATTGGATTTGAAAAACATAAATTCCTTCATCTCTGGAAAAACTCAAAGTAAATGTATGAGGCCGACTTCCGTGATCACAATATGCAAATACTACATTAAACTGCGATAATAATGTGTGTGTTTAATGTATTGTGCTCTGCTGGCACCTCAATGAGAATCAAGTCTCAGATCTACCTCCGTGTTAGTTGGAACACTTGATACTTAAAATGTACCATAACACCACTAGGAGACCCACTCAAAACAAAATTTGCGCCAGTACTGATCATCACTGAAGCACACAAAGCTCATTTCTTTGTGTGCAAATGAACTGAGTTTGTCAATCAGATGTTTGGAGATTTTGTAAAAATGACCCTGACTCGAGCCTCAAATGATTGATTGTGACTAGAGTCGATTCATTCAGCAAAAAGCGTGACTCGAGTCAAGTCACTATCGTTTCTCAACGTGACTGGAGTCGAGCCGAGTCACTAAAATTGTGACGCGAGTCACGCTATCACTACCGTAAGCGCATAAGTTTCAAGCCCAAGTGATCCGTAGCTACAGAAATAAGAGTAAACATTTTATAATGTAATCTCTCATGCAAAAAAATTTCCAGTAACACTAACAATCGGCATGAAAACTGTAGTTTTGTCTTTGCACAAGTGTGAGTATATGTGCACAGTTGCTGAGATGCTGTACTTACCTTGCGAATTGGCCATCACACGAAGAACCTGGGAAACCAACAGCAAACGAAATCGACCCTGCCATGAATCCAATCGTTGATATCCACGCCCAAAGAAAGTCGAACCCAATGTAGGTGCATGCTTCACTGCAGTTCATTCTTTGTGCCAGGCCTGCAAACATCAGAAGAACATCAGTAAAATTTTTGCAGGCAATGTAAATACACAGCTGACGTAAAAAGAGTATTGGTTCATCACGGATATTGCTAAAATGTGTATCGTTATGAATCGGTACCTGTAGCCGCTGCAGATTGCACGTGGCCGGATTGTTTTATGAAAAATTAAACCGGACAATGTGCTCGGGAAAATCTATTAACAACCTATTAATTATTCAGGATGCACTGCATCAACTGCAGATTTGACGATGTTTATTAATGGCTCTTTCCCATCTCTTGATTTGCAACGACAATTTGGCTGGGATGTAGAACTGACCGAAAACGTTTTCCTCCAACAGAAAGTTTCTTTAAGAAGAAACAAACACAGCAATAATATAGAATACAACAGAGGAGTTAAAAAGTGCAATCAAACCAAACAACACGTACACTAAACTGAACAACTGGTGTGTCTATCCAGGTAAGCAGCCGGTGTGAAACACTCCAATTCCCATTTAAAAACTCTTGGCCAAACATGTCCTAAAGTAAAACCTGTTTTATTTACGACTGAAGCAAGGAACACTGTTTCACTTCTCAGCCGTTTTTCACTGCATATTATTCGAGTGGAAAGAACTTAACTGCATTTTCAAGACCTCGTAGGACAAATTTAGAGCCAACTCCATTTCCAGCTGTGGCACATTTGCAGCTATAACTTCAGTTTCTCAGCCGCTCACGTTTTTTGCTTTCTTATTACGTTTCTCGCACTTTTCATTTCGTCTGCACTTTTCCTCTTCACTTCTTTTTCCCTCTTTTCATCTCAAAGCTCTGTTTTACCGGCTTTTTACTGTTTTTGTTTTTTCTTTTGATTTTTGTATTTTTCTTTTTGTTTGTCGTTTATTTTCTTAATAGTTTGAAGTCTCAATTGCATTAAGCGCAAGGTAATTAACATTTTTCCGCCTTAAAACTCTTTTGCACTCTATTGATTAATTTAATTTTATGTTCTTCCTTTCAACTCATCTAGCGTTAGTCGGACACTCAACGTAATGTTTTAAAACTAAGTTTTTAGCAAAAAAACTGAAAACTATAACGATTTTCGGAAAATGTTATTGAAAATATCTTGAAGATCAGTCCATTTTATCTAAGATTTTGAACCTGTACATTTTTTTATAAAGACACACTTAAATTATTTTGATGAGACTTGCCGAACTGTCGAAACCTTTTGGATAGATTATTTTAATTTTCAGAGCGGTAATTTTTTGACTTGATGATTGTACACTTTTGAAAAAATTTTGTAAAGGAGAAAATGCGTTACATAACATTGTGTGTCCTTACAGCTGGTTGAGTTACCAGCACTAAGAAGATTGGTTAGTTCAGTAGTTTCAAATTGCCAATCAAGCAGATTTTAGTCTGGTATTGAGATATTAACAGAATGGCCTATGCTCTTTCATTATCGTACAGAAAATGTGTATTCTGTTCTTGAAAATTCACCTAAACAAACCTTCGCTCTATGGTTTGCAAATATACATATTCAAAGATGTGTTACAAGATCAAAGTTTGACCACATACAGCACATGCTCAAAAACATTTAGGCCTGCACATGCCTGAACCCTTGATAGAAAGTTGACCGTCACTGAAATCTGCTGGAATGAGAATTCTGTTTAAGGTTTTCAAGTTGTAGTAAAAGGAATAGTTCATAAAGTTGTTCAATTTTGTACGAACAACTTGACTTTGAATTGGTGCATTAATCGACCCGTAAATAGACTAACGCTGCTATATGTGCGAACGTCCCTGTGTGGTTTGTTTCTTCCTTGAATTCACTATCGGTTTTTCTCCGCAGTCGCCAGTCGTCCGTGTAACTGTGTAGCCTATTGTTGATGCATACAAGCGATCAGCACGAATCAACAAGCTGTTAGTTACTGAAGCTCGCATCCAACCAATTGGTTTAAAAATCTTGCGTCAGGCACACGGGCGTCCGAAAGATTTTTTCCAGGGGTGTCGATACTGGATTTTCCAGATGGTGGCCAAAAGCATTTCCAGTGGGAACCAACAGTGATGAAATCTTATTTTACTAACTCAAAACTAAGAAAAAAACATTTTTATACTAAAAAATGAATAGAAAAATATCAAATTTTTAAATCCAGGAGGCCAAGGACCTTTCCTGCATCACCTTCCAACGACCATGGTCAAGCATTGCTTGAAAAACTTTCCGACATCTGCTGTACTTTACGACCTTCAAAAAATTAATTCAATTACTTACCAATAATGTGAAAGAAGTAAAATAGTAAGGAGATGCTCCAGCAAACAATAAATATCGCAAAAGAAAATGTCAAAGCATCGTTGAAATCAAAACCCTTTGAATCAGCCATCAAAGCAAAGGTTGTGCAACCCAACAGTAACACAACTAGCTTGATAAGACCTTCTTTAGAAACTGCATACTTTGGACCAGACTCCATTTTCAAATTGAGTGGAAAATAGGTGAAGTTAGCAACAAAACACAATTAAACCTGCCAGGAGAAAGCATCATTTAATAGTAACAAGACCTCAAAAAGTGTAGGCGAAAACTCCGCAGCATGTTTCTTTAAAAAAACTTTGAAATAAGGACAATCAACTTCCTACACTACGTTTTTTGCAAAATCTTTGACTTCTCTTCCTTCCTGTAAAGCGTTTGGCGTTTGTGAGAGGTTATGAACAACGATGTTTGAAGTTCATGCTGTTATGCTCGTAGTCTCTCATTTACGCTTTCAATTTTTTATAATGAAAATGCTGGTCTTGTTAATCTGACATACCAAAGAACTTAATTTCTTTTCATCTGATCACGCGAAACTCCTTTCAAAACATCTACAAAGTCTTTCGTTCTAACTTCTCCGACATAAAAATACGCATGATCTGCTTGTCGCCAGCAACCGCAGGCGGTTCCGTTCAGGATGATCTACAGCTCGGTGACTTTGAAACTGTTACAGAGAAATAGGGCGAGTGTGTTTGCCGTGCAAAAGTACACACAAAATACAAGCATATGACTGATACCCTCGACGTGCTTTCTGTTGCTACGGCGGAGTGAGGCAAATGGTTACGTTGTGTGTCACTAATCAATGACATCATGTGTGTGCGCACAGGGCGACGACTAGCTGCTGGATCGCTTCTCCCTAAGGAGTTACGTAAAGAGCTTTTATTAGGCTGCGATATTTTTAAAAATACTCCCAATATGAACCTAATATTACGCCCAACTACTGAACTTGACTAACAGTGACCACGCAGCCTGTGCAAATTAAAATGTGGCTTTAAGCTCAGTGAATATACGAAGCATACAAGCGAGATAATGTGCTTTACAAATCAAGGTGTATGTTTCAGTATGCTGTGCTCCTCTCATCTGAAAATTTCTAACACAACTGAGGCGGCGGTATGATATAATTGTAAAGAATTTAACTGCACTGCTATTTAAGCCCACCGTCTTGATCAAACATGTCCACCACTTAAAAATCTCTTTTTGCCGCCCACAGTATTTTCGAGGCAATGATGAACATGTATGAAAATTGAGTTTACAAAACGGGTCAAATCACAAAAACTAAACGCACTGTTCTAAAAAGGAATCAAATGCAGACAAACAAGCCGCTCCTTCATCCGCGGAGCTACGGAACATTTCTTGCTTTTGAAAGACCGTTTTGACATTTCGACCAATTTCTACAAACGTTTGGTGTTTTAACTCTCTAATTCTTGGGTTCTACTGGGGTGTGTAAAAGGTTTGCAAGGGGGGCGCGAGTATGGCAGCGCCATCTTGTTGAAAATTTTGCGAAAAGCAGCTCTGTTCCCAGTAAATCGAATAATGACAAAGAAGTTGTTGTTCTGCTTTTTGTGTTTGATTTTGAAGTTGGATGAGGCACGAGTATCAATGACTAACGCCAAAGGAGACGCGGTTTAAAGCGTTTAAGAACCTCTATTCTAATTGTAACGACAGCCTTTTGATCTAACGGCGTAACGTGGCTCTCAGCGAATGCATTTTGCAAGTCAAATTTATCGCAAAGATGATATAATGGTGTGCATCGTGCCAAATACTACTTGTATACTGCAGTGATTAAACAAAATGGATATTTGTAAAATCAGTACCAGATAAATTAACTTTAGTTGTGGGTTACCGATATGAAGAATATAACAAATGGACATGCAAAGCAGTGGGAAATTAAAATAAAGCGGAAACTTCATTCTTGCATAGAGAGGAGATCAGAGCTTTGCAGAGATGTGTTGTATAGTCTTGAACATCCCAGCCTTAGCCAATAAACCAACATTTTCAGTCAAGAAAATTCTTGTGCTGAATGACCGTCAACAAAAGATTAGATACATTAAAAACACGTAGCGAAAAATCGATAATAGTTGATACCAGCAGACAAAAAGCTTCTTCCGTTCCAAATTTTGGCTGTCAAGCTTCACCTCTCCCGAATCGACAAGTTGTTGCTTCGAATGCACCAAGCCAAAATTGTTTGAAGAATACCTGAGAATAGACTGCAATAAATCTCTTTATGTCCACGCACAGGTAAAAAAGACCTAAAAGTCTCTAAAATTTGATAGCACAGTACCTACAAGCAAGGCTACGTAGTTAATCGTCAAAACGCAATGAAAAAACTGTGAAATTTCGTGATTGAAAGAAATTTCTTAACAGTTGGAAGCTTCTGCTTTGATCTTGCCCGGTTCAAACTTCGCCTTCCATTTCCGAAAAATTAATTTAGAGTTTTCCAATCGGCAATAAAATACCAAGAGTAAAACACTGGACAAAATGAGAGGGTTGCGCCCAAACTATGTTAATTTTTATGGATACACCCGAATCTCAGTCCACTGTGTCGTTATTTGCGACCACTGTGATCAGGTTGTCGATCTAGTCAGAGATTAAACAAATTTCACGTTGTGACCATTGACTGGCACAACTTCTTTGCTTGACAGTGCGACACTTAAAACTTGTAGCTTTTGTTGCATCACGTCAAAATATTATGAAGGGCTGCTTCATGCTCCGCCAGAGACGCACGTGTGTAAGAAGTAATCAAAACGTTATATCACAATTGAACAGCAAAATAAAATCGTTTGTAACAACACGGTGTCCGCTAAAATACAAAATGTTAAACAAAGTCAGAACTCATTTTCTATAAAATATCTCACATTTAATTGAATACAATGTTCGTGCAGTGCTTATGCTACAGGTGAAACAACTCAGATATATTATATGTCTTTGTTTTGTTAATTTTCTTTATTACTAATGTACATTTTTATATGCTAACGCTGCGAGGTGTACTGCATGTAACGAATTTTCAAAAAGTTGCTTGTTTGTGTCCTCAGCGAACAATGAGCATTTACAGTTTTCCAAATTCCCGAACGTGTTTCTGTCCTCATGCATCAGTCAAACCTCACAACATTGTACTGAAATGACAGAGGCAGACAGAAGTGCTTGGGAATACCGAATCAATTAGCTCAATATACATTGGATGTTTTTCGAAAACGTCAAACACATTATTGCTTGTTGGTTATAAGAGCATTGCTGTATGTGAAACCTTTCAGAGCGTTGTGCCTTTGCGATCAAAGATAGCAAAAGCGCAATGTTGCATTAGAATTGCCATCAAAGCACTTATACATCACAACAGCACAATATTTCTGCCATAGAATAGGTTTTCCAAATCTCAAACATGCCAGTCTGGTAATTCGTTGAAATCCAATGATTTTAACAACTGGTGGATTTTTTCATCTCCCAACAACTGCCGAAGGTTACGTGGGTAGGGTCAGTAACCACACGTGCATTTTAACCTTCTTTTCCCATAGTATATGACTCTGTTGCTTAAATTTTTGTAATACAACAGATCACGCCCATCGCTGGGTTAAGGACTTCAGTAAATATTTGAATGTCGAAGCACGTAACTTTCTGCATACTTTCGTTACCTTTGTGGTTCTAGCAAATATTTCTGTCTTGGTGGAAGTAAAAACATGGCGCATGCAGTGGCTGAAACAATTGCAGAAATAGTTTGTGCATCAAAACAACCGAAAACAGGTGTAACCTAATTTTTCCCGCAAACAAAGAACCGAAAGAAAGACATGAGGAAAAAAGTTAAAATAGTCTTGGACAAAGATATAAGTAAGTGCCAAAGCAAATAAAACATACTGTAAATGATAACCAGGGCGTTTCGGTAAACACTCTTACCATCATCAGTATCCGGTGATTATCTTGGACAAAGTGCAAGATTCCAAACCTTACCATTGCCTCTATGTTTTCCAGTGCTTATACCCCTACATTATGCTAATATTTACGTTTGTTAGTTTCGACTGAAAGCTAAATCGACATAAAAATGTCACGAACAGAAAGCAATCACAAGACAGAGATCAAGCCTTGCCAGAAGAACAAACGTTATTTCGTGTTAATATTTAACCTTGATTGCCACAAAACCGATCACAACTGGCGTTGTCTTCAATAAAAATCCCGGTTGTAATTGATTGCCAGCGCAAAACTTATAATTTATCCTGTCTTATGCGACAGGCAACGTCATGAGCTTTGCTGTGCAATTACTGTAATACGCCAAAATATGGAGTATCCTAACCTGTGGGAAAGTTAGAATAAGATTTCAACTTAAAAAAGCAACCAAGACAAAACCATCTGCTGCAACTGCTTCATTGTCTCACGCTGTAAAGGTGCCAGTTCTTGCAACAGGTCGGACATGTCCTGGATTATTTCACCGTGTGCTGCAGTAGCCTACACAATTTAGCCGGTACTTAAATTTATTTCTTCTTACGTTGTCGCGCTCTGTGCCCACTCTATTGCCAGCAAGTTGGGTTCAACTACTTTCAGTGTTGCCACTTCTGATATTTTAAAATCAGATCTGATGTTTTGAGAGAGGAATTCCTGATGTCTGATATTTTGGCAACAAATTTTATGTTGACTAGTCTGTTGTTTTCGATTTTCACGTTTCCTGTGCTTTTCAAGATGAAAGAAGCTAGAATGATAATTTTAGGTTTCTTTCATCAATCTCTCACCTTCATGTGTGTTTGGATACCGTTCCAAACTGAGAAAGCTTCCTTCGCTGCGTTGTGATCAACATTTGTCGTTACGCAAGGCCGACATCTCCATTACAATATTTCGCACTATTTCGGATTCTACGAGGTTCGTCGTGCGTTGTTAGGTATGGGTAATGGAAGCTTTTAGCTTATATGCAACTGTAACGTAAAAACCTGATGTTATCCGATGTTGAAAAAGACAACAATCTGATGTTGCGAGACGGACCCCAGTGGCAACACTGACCGCTTTTACACCAAGCAGGGTGCTTAACCTGGGGTTGACCGGTCAGGAGTGGATCCAGGGGGGCGATTGCCTTCTCAAGCTTACGAAAGTAACTTTATTCACCAAGATTTTGTACAATTTGGAAAACAACATTCGCGATACAAGGACATTTTGCCTTCCATTGTTTTGTCACAGCTGTGTTGTGATGTATACTTCATCTCTCACAGTAGCGAAGCCGTAGTGAGACTTTACTAACAAATATTTCTGAAACCGCCCCCCTAACCTTACTGACTGGATCCGCCCCTGTGACTGTGTGACTGATAGACTATTTGTTAAGCGAAACAGTTCTTGTGGATGGATGGAAAATTCGCAAAATACATGCGACACTTCTTGGTAAGGGCAGGATGAAATCATGAATTAGTTGGCAAGATGGATATCCTGTGCTTGATAACGATTGATCACCCAATACACAACATGTAGAGAGGTAATCACAGGTGTACGGGAGTGCATATTTTTGGGATGCAAAACATTTTTGCCCAAATTTGATTTTTTTCCCAAATAAGCTATAAAAAGCAAATCTTTATGGTAAGGCTAAAATGTACCATTGCAAACAGACAAGGTGCCTGCATACCTAATTATTTTAGTTATTACAGCTAAAAAACACTTCACAGCATCAACCATTTGTTGTTTACAAAAATTAGGGTTATATAGAATGGTGGGTTACCACTATATGATCCTAATTTTAAAATATTTCTAACTCTACTCAAATTTGAATGAGGTTGTTTAAATTGGCCCAAATTGCATTTGGGCTGTTGGAATTTACCAAAATGTTCATAATACAGTCAAATCTGAATGAACCTCTTTAAATTTGCCCAGATGGTTCCAATAGTATCCAAGTTTGAATGAAGTAGTTTCAATTACCTAAACTTGAATGAAGCTGTTGGAATTTACCCAAACGTTTCTGATTGTATCCAAATTACAATGAAGCGTTTGTTTATTAGCCAGATTTGAATGCAGCTATTTGAAGTTGCCCAAAATTGAATAAAGCTTTTTGAACTTTGAAGATACGCAAAATTGAATGAAGTTCCACTTGGCCCAAATTTGAATAGAGCTATTGCCATTTGCTGAAAGTTGATTTGGTCTGTTGAAATTTACCCAAAATTTTCCAGTTTATGGAAATATTTTCAATTTCACCCACATTTGAATAAAGTTGTTCTAGTTTGCTCAAATCTGAGTGAGGTTTTTGAAATTTACTCAAATGCTTCTGATTTCATCCAAATTTGATCAAAACTCTTGTAGTTCACCCACAAATTTCTAAATGCACTCAAATTTCAGTGGAGCTATTCTATATAGCCCAGGTTTGAATAAGACTGTTTGAAGATGTCCACGATTGAATGAAGATGTAAATTGATGGAGTTTACCCAAATGTTTCCAAATTATGTAAATGTTTTTAATTTTAAACAAATTTGAATGAAGTTTTTCTCATTTGCCCAGATTAAATTGAAGCTGTTGAGCCATATCTAAATGTTCCTAAGTAACCCAAATGTTTCTAATTTTTCCCAAACTTTGAATGAAGTTTTTAATTGGCCCAAAATTGATGAAGGCTGTTGGAATTACCAATTGATTCCATTTCACTTAAAGGCAGTGTCTGTTTTGCCATCAAAGGCAAAAAAGAATGGAAAAATGGTCTCAGCAGAACTTTTCTGTTGATGGCAAATTAGACACTACCTCATTTGAATGTGAGTGTCAGTGATGGAGTCTCGACACTTGGTCTCGGTATCGAGACGTGTCTCGAGACCCGTTTTTTCGAGTCTTGGTCTCGAATGTCTCAGGTCTCGTCTCGGTCTCGAACTCGAGACTAGTCTCGAGACTTTGCACGAGTTATTTTTTTTTAAGTCTTGCAAGAAGCGGCTCCTTAAAAACGGATTTTACAAAGCAATTGTTTAAAATTCATCCGTTCAAAACGATCAGTGGCAAAGCTTTCTTTGTTGTTATGCTACGATGGAGCAAACAATTTGCCCTCTACCCTGGGATAACACTAAATAGAGGGCCGGCGGGCCGGGCGGGCTGCAGGACCGTGTTGCCAAATGAAAAACATGAATTTTCCGCGGGCTAGCGAGCTGCACAGAAAGGCGGGCAAACACGGCCCTCCAGCCCGCCCGGCCCGTCGGCCCTCCAATTAGTGTTATCCCTACCTTGTTTAAAATTTGTGCTGAATTCAATAAAAAAAGTGTGTGTACCAGTGAAACCGCAGAGCATTATTTCTGCAACGCTTGCAACGAGACGTTTGGAGTATTTTGCTAAGGACTATCTTTCAGCTGTTTTTGCAAGCAGATTTGTCACAAAAATCCATATTCAAAATAAGTGGGAGAGTGCCAAAAAGTTTCTTTTTTTCAGAAGCCAAGTGAAACGAGGTCTTTTCTTCGAAGTTCTTTTCAAAGCTGTCTGTTAAAACACGCTGGTGAGTTTTTTTTGTTCTGCGTAATGCAGACTTTGCAAAGTTCAGAAACGCCTCGGAACTCTCTTGAGAAAAAGTTTTGCTCATAAGAGTTCTATACAGAGAGCAAGTAATGCGTCATGGCTGATCAGCTACTCTGAAGTGCTGCTAGGCTTTACGGCCTTTCTGCGTTTTCAAACCGACCTACGGTGTTGCGAACCTCTAAGTGAGGGAGCGAAAACGGAAATTCCGAACAGTTGGAAATAACCAATTTAACGTAAAAACATGGAAATTATCGAAAACTTCAAAATAAAAAACTTGACAATAAAAAATAGCAAATCTAGGAAACATATATATAGCCATAAAATCAGCAGGAAGGTGGTAGATCATTTGACTGCTAGTCAGATACAACGCTGATCTCGATCTTCGCTCATTTTGCTACACTGTAGCAGGTTGTCAAACTCATTTTCATGGAGGGCCATATCAACATTATGTTTGCCCTCAAAGGGCCAGTTGTAACTGTTAAGACGGTGTAAATGTGAGTTTTTGTCTGCATGACCGCAAAAACCTGCAAACGCACTGAATACATTGCTGCACATTCAAACTAACGTGTGTATGTAACTAAATAATGTTTATTTTATTTTATTGCAGCCTCGTGGTCCATATCACAAGCACAATCGAATAATACAAGAGTACAAAAATGCGTAGCCATAGCGGATAGCACATTACAGAATATGTGTGAGCACACAAGCAACAATGAGAGGAGCAAAACACTAACAACGCCCCAACTACAATGCCCTTTACTCATCATCATACAGGGATTCGGCAGTGGGAGAGAAATGAAAGCATTCTAGCATCAAGTTTTGGGTAAACAGCTAAAAGAAAAAAATAAAGAACAAAATAAATCGGATGGGTGCACATTGGCGCACAGAAGAATGCAAATTGTTTCGATCAAGTTTTCTTCTTCCACAATCAGCTACGTTAATGCGTAACCAGCATCCCTGTGACGTAAAAATTATTGCAGTGAAAGGAGCCTGAAAACTGAATAACGTTTTTAAGATGACTAAAATAGCAAAGTTATAACATGGCAAAGACCATCATTCGCCTTTATACGCAGGTATAAACCACTACTGTTCCAAAAAAGCTGAGTAGACTATGGTTTAAAATTTAAGCTTCGCGGGCCACCAGTTTGACACATGTGTGCTACAGCAAGCTACAGCCCAACAATGCCTGTCGAATGCATCTCGTAATACTTTCTCTCTGTCAGAGAAAGACAAAATCTTCAATACGAAGGCAATAGTTACCTGCAAAAGATCTGCCGCAGTTAAAAAAAAACTGACAAGTAAGAGAAAATAGCAAACCGAAGTTGCTACAGCGCTTTATTAGCCCTGTGCACTTCGTGGTTGCTACGAAAAACACATTCAATCCACGGTCCCAACTGTTTCACAAGTAATGACAAAAAATAAAACTTTCCCGCTGAACCATAGCCTGACATGTGCCAACGCATGCATACGCTATGCAAAGAAGGCAGAAAAAATGGATAAAGTAATGATGAGAAGGGTGGCGGATAAGCATAGAAAGCAAGACCCATCATCGAGAATTAAAAACAAGACCCTTCGCAGTTTGCGAGCATTTGATTGTGATGTTCAAGATACTTTATTATTCCTTATACAGTAGTTATAATAGGCATGATATGCATTTTCTTTCATTTTATATTGTTGTAAGCAAATGTAAGGAGTGAAAAGAGGAAGCATTTTAATGGTCGGCCCCGGGTCACAGTTAGCATCGCTACCCGACGCTACGCCACTGCAGTGGAGCATGTAATGGGATGTTACCCCGCTGGTTCAGAGTGTAAATCTAATTCGTGCCAAACGTCTATTACTCCAATAGGCCTAAATATTTTTTTCTTTGCGTCAACAGGGAAACCACGGGCAAAATTTTTAAAACTTGTTTTCGACTGAGTGAGCAAGTTTGGATGGACGAAACAAGTTACAATTTTGTAATTTTGCTTTTCAAATTTCAAAGTAGTGCTTTCGTTTTTTAAATCTCTAAATTTGTCACCTCTTAGTTCTAAATCTTTGAAGAATTCTAAATCGATTTCTTATCGCGTGGGGAAAAAATAACTAGGAAAGGTGCAGGTAACGTTACACACAACGACAAAGCGTTGTTAGTCAAAAAGTGCGAAATATGTGGCGAAGAAATTTGAGTGTCAATGCAGAATATTGGCTTATTGCCTAGCGTTAAAATAAAAAAAATGCAGTGAAACCGGTGAGTGGCACATAGAAAAATATTTTGAAAGATTGTTACTTCATTAGCAAGTGCTTCAAACGACGAAACACCTGGGAAAAAAGTTGAAGGATTGAAAGCAACCTTTCCTGATGTGTTACCACTTTGCTGTGCTGTTATGCTTAGTGCTTCTATATACACTCGCCTACATCGAGTGTGCTTCTTTAATATAAAAAGAAATAATTCGCCTCTTTTCCACGTTCTCAAATATCATACTTCAATACTGAGCAGCAGGCCAGAACATGGGAGCTTCATTAGGGCATCAAGTCCTGTCCTTACACAGAATGGTTAGTAGCGTTTTTTAACGAACAAGACAATTTAAAATTTTTCTGAGTCAAAACAAATTTATTGAAGCATAGCAATGGCAAACGCCTTTATCTTGGTGTTTGGCAACATTCCAAATATTTTTTGCAGCATTTTTCATAGAGTTAGCTTTAATTACCATCAGAGAAATGTGTTACAGTCATAAATGACTGCAACATAACCAGAGACATTAAAAAGACTCATACAGTGATGATGAGATTGATGGTTCATTGTCTATGTGTTGAGAGGAAAAAAGAACTCCTCTGACAGTTCTGAAGGAGCCAAAAGACAATTGAAATGTTATTATGTGTTCTGTTAGAACAATAACTATGACATATGAAAGATTTAAATACCATGCAAAATTATTAAATGAAAATGATAGAACAAAATTATATGTTAAGTATTAAATAAATCTTGAATCATAAGACTCAGAGCAGAAGACAGAGTCTATCAAGCCAATTTCAAATACAATCAAAGGAATTTAAAAATAAAAAGGATGGAGTTGTTAACAAAAAGATGGCAAGGAATTCATGTTATATGATTGGAAAGAAGAAACAAATTTCAACAATCTTACAATAGAAAAGATGCAACACGGAATGGACAATGCAGATAGTAAAAACAAACAAAAGCATGATAAAGTTATGGAATCCGACGAAATCATGGGAGATTTGTTTGATATTCCTGTGGAAATGACTGAAGATGACATAGAACTGATTAATGAGTTTTTGAATGTATAAATCTTTTGAAAAAATCCTCCACATGGCATAAAAATGTGTTGAAAAAGTACTATGTTCATTGATGCATGTATAATTATTCATGTGTAACTGATGGTGACAGTGTAACCATAATGAATAAATAACTGGTGACAGTGTAACCATAATGAATAAATAACTGGTGACAGTGTAACCATAATGAATAAATAACTGGTGACAGTGTAACCATAATAAATGAACAAGTGGTGACAAAGTAACCAAAATAAATAAACCAAGAAAAAGTTGGTAATAAAAGAGGGGTTGGTTACATGGGTCAGTCATTCTAGATTTGACTGCGGTAATGAAAGGTTGCTATGTAGAACTGTACTCTGAACAATGAGTTAGCTTTTGCCTACAAAACTGTAAGTACAAATGTGTTTCGTACTTTGTTAATATTTGATAAAGTAATTTTTGACTTTGAAAATTTCATAAAATACTAGAATGAAATTATAGCGAAGCTCTTGTCAAATTTTGGAGATTTATACTTTAACAAAAAATAGGACATTTTAGATTAGAAAAGGAAACAGAGTCCTGTCCAAATTTTTTATGATTTCGTACTTAGAATATTTTCACAAAATAAGGGGGGACATTTTAGGATATTGTGTTCAGATTTCATATGCGTTATCATTGTTGGATGATTGGAGTCTGATATTGTCATACTGTTAATAAATGATATGATGTTTAATTAGGGTGCGTGGTCCTGTTGCTGGCAGCTAGGGTCAGTAACATTGACTATGGCCTTTTGTGTTATAGTCTCTAATAGGACTTAGCCTCGAGAACCCATGATTCAAATAAGTTATGCGATAGTAGCGTTACTAATTAACCCTATAGCGCTATGGTAGCATGTTTTCGTCCAAGTCTCTCATGGTTAGGGAATCTGAGTGAAGCGGAACGATCCCCGGTGCGGTTCCACTTGCACAAGGGTTGCCGGAAGTGATTGAGCCAATTGATGTCGCATGTTGATTATCTGTGCAGCAATAGAGATCGCACGCCGTGGTCACTCTATCACTGCTTTGTCTATGGGGACTTATATACTCGCCAGGCGGTCGCGGTATCTTTTTTTGTGGTGTCTGTCGCTCATCTCTT
>Ga0210059_1009236_pt1 | contig 15434 bp, 11 predicted proteins | sample Ectturendosymbi2_FD_188042 | JGI IMG/M metagenome (GOLD analysis project Ga0210059, IMG submission 188042) | Ecteinascidia turbinata endosymbiont from Florida, USA - Sample 2 (SPAdes) (version 2) | ecosystem: Host-associated > Tunicates > Ascidians > Unclassified | place: Key West, Florida... | reverse complement strand
TTTGGCGCTCCCCATTTACGAACCTTAGGTCTTCCGGAAGCAAATGTATTACATTGAAGAATGTGCGTGTGACATTGTTGGGATTTTTTGGCGTCCCCGCAATCATTCGGCACCCCTGCAGTACTTCAGTGCCCCCAGAGTGATACCGCGCCCGGGTAATTGCGCCCCCTTGTCCCTTTTATAGATCACCTAGCCCGCCATTTGTGACCTAAAATGGATCTTCACGGGCGAGATGTATCCCCGTTTCACAATGATTTTTGGCGAGCCAGTAGTAGACCCTGCCGTGTTTGAGCATAACTCAGTCAAATATTCTCCATTCTCAACTAACAACACCTCAACCCCGTGGTCAGGTATTGGAATCAAGTTAGAATACGTTATGTGTGAGCATTGGTTTATTGAAAGCTTAATACAGGCATATCGATCAAATGCAATCATGCAGAACGTAAATATCACACGTATAATATGTACGTCATCTCATCAAACTAGCTATAAATGTATCCTGTATCACAAGATCATCAGGCCCCACTTATTTGCTAGTGTTGTGGTTTTTTACAGTGCGACATACAGTTATCAGAGCGTATCTTGGTTCACAAGCCCCAAGCCAGGTTTTGCAGTGATTCAATCAAGAATGCCAAAATCCTCGTTTGCGGCGCCTTTTATAGCCGTCGATGCAGTGTGCTTTAGGTGCGCTCCACGAGGTGCTTCTTTTGCATGCATTTATTTTCACAACTGCACCTTCAATATCTTTACACCATCATAGTCTCATATGGTGTTAACTGCGGTATAACTTTTATCAATGTGCTAGTTGTGCATCACGTTTATTTACGCAAGCAACCTCTGTTTGTTCACATTAACAGTTCTCCTTGATGTTGATTGCCTTATTTGGTCTTTCCGCTTTCGACCTTTAGCGAAGAGGGTTGCACATCGTTTGATACTACCCAATCCAGGAATTTGTCCAAATCTTCGTCGTAGGTGGCTTCGTGCACCATTGTTGTTGTCACTGGTTGGCATTTGGCTATATTTTCTGACAAGTGCTCTTGTTTGACTTCTTTGACGTTCGTTTTACCCACAGTGTCTTCTGTGTCATCGCCTATGTCCTCTTGTGCGCTCATTGCTACTTCAGGTAGCGATAGCTGTTTTACTGTGACATGTGGACGCCATACATACTCCTTGTGGCTTTCCTGGGATGGCGACTTTATTATGGCTTGTATGAACACATTCTTCTGCTTCAATTGCACGAATATGTGATACATTCTGGTTTTGTAGACATTGTGCTTGTTTAGCATTACCCAGCCATTGTTTCGTCTTGCCCTGGTAGACAACCAATAAAGAAGCAACCTAAACACATCGTCACTTTTCATACATTCTAGTGGCAGGTCCTTTTCTTCATCTCTGCAGTAAGTCACACTTCGTAAGTATGCAGTTGCTCGTGCTCCTTTTGTTTTATACTTGCGTAGTTCTTCTATCACTTGCTCGCTTTGGAACTTTCCTCCGATTTAAGAGTCCATAATATTTTTCACACAGATAATGTCTATATACTATGCGTTAAAGAATAACAATTCTCTGCAAAAGCAAACGCTCCTAAAGACAGGTAACCTATAAAGAACCTTTACCACCCAAAAACGTTGTTTTCAGCACGCTATACATCTAGTACTGTTCAAGGCAATTGGTTGATTTCCTGTTCAGCTGGGCTTTCGCGTCGTGAATTGCGCGTTGCTTGGAAACCCAGACAGCGTATCACACGCAGCTCCGCTGTAGCTTGTGTAACCGCCATATTAGTTACTTGCTCAGAAGCAGAGTGTTATTGGCGGCTTAAGATGTTGTGAGCGACTACCTTAGTCATTTTCGGCCACAACATCCCTTCGTTACGCCCCTTCTGATTGAACCATAATGCAGCGTGCGAAAAGCTACAGATGTTTACGTTAGCAAAAAACTTTCGGCACCCCGCAGTCATTCGGCGCCCTCATAGTGATTTGGCGCCCGGGTAATTGTGCCCCATGCCCCCCGTCGTTACGCCCTGGTTACTGCGCGCAGCGACGCGCCTCAACAAATCATGGTACACAGCTCTAACCAGAGGCATACGGGAACCTTGGGCTTTAGGCGGGGAAAAATTTTCAATTCGTCCTAATTTTTGCACCGCTTTGAGGAAATACGAATAGGAGAATTTTGCAGGGCGATGGTTCTGTTTCAGAAACTTGCCCAAAAATATCGGGAAGTTTTTCCTGAATTTTTTTAATCTTGTCCGAACCTCCCCCCACTTCGTACGCCTATAGCTTTAACGCAGAAACTTTGGCGAAATACTAGCTATCTACAGCTAAGTGGATTGAATAATTGGTTTTACGTGGTCATAACAAGTTTTGCTCAACACTTGAATATGTGCTCAACACTTGAAAATTGGGGGAATGACGGCGCCATTTGCCCCCACCTGGCGACGCGTCAACCAACAGTTACTGGTGGCTGTGTGGTTTTGAACCTTTTGTTGCAATTGCAAACCCGTAGACAACTCACGCTAGCCATGAAAAGACAAATTTGGCGTGGTTAGTAAAATCTGCCACCGACAGAAAAATGCTTAGCTTAGTGGTTGTTAGATCATTCCGCTTGCATCATATAAATTTGAGCAAAAAAGCAATCTTCTGGTGAAAACTTTTACTTTTTTAGTGGTGACCGTGGTGTTGGCAAAGGTTCGTGGTTTTTAATTGGTGATAGGCTGATTCTCCTCTGTGTTTTCTGACCTGGGTGGATAGAAGCAGATCCATCGCCAGATCAACAGCATTGGGGATGGCTTTGAGCTTCTTCTGGGGCTTCGTAGTAGTATAAATTGAATTGAAAAATGACTTCATGGGTAGACTAGAGCTTGACTAGAGGTATTGATTGTGAATTTGGGGGGCGCGGCCCACTTGCTTCCACTTCTGTTGAAAAGTGTCACAACTTTTTTTAATAACCTGGTCTTGTGGGATTGATGTTTTTGCACATCAGCAATCCAGTGTCGAAAAATGTGAAACGGCATTTAAAGACTTGATTGAAAATCTACCTTTATAAGTGGCGTTAAATGTATTTAGGGCAATATGCTTTAAGGCCTAGTGTAAATCTATCATGCGATTATAAGATCGTGTTTTACGATAGTCAACAAAGCTACCTAAAATGGGAGTAGTGTCCTGGCAAATGTCTTTCATCCACGTGTTGTTTTTAAATTGTCGTTTCAGGAATAAATAAGTCTTTAATGTACATTTAAATGCACAAGCTTGGCTTGGAAACATTATCGTCCTTTAGCTTTTAATTTGAGTCCTATCGTGGGACATGAGTTGTCACTTCCAAGTCTCAAAAGAACCATTCTGTTTCTAACCAGGTCGGGAATGCGTTTCAGAGACTGTTTTTACTGATTTCGCTAGGGATAGTCAAAACAGTGGCAAACGCTTGTGCGCAGCATGCTTTTGTACCTTTTATATACATTTTGTAGATGTACGAGATCTGTGTAGCTTGTGAAAAACGAGACCCACTGTTTGGGACCCGTTTCAAACGTTTTCTGAATAAATGATATAAAGCGCTTTCAAACTGTGGTTATTCCCTGAAAAATAGCACAGTTCGACCAACAAAAATAGCCGCTTTTTGTCCTACAAAAGATAACCTCTTTTGTCGAAGACAACCTTTGGTATTAAGCAAGTGAAGACATTTTTGGCGCCCTCCAATTTGACTGCCCCCCACAAACGCCTGGTCTGGATCCGCCACTGATGCTTACTAGTGACCACAAGACTTGTTTTGAAACAACAATACGATCGAAGCTAAGACGAAAGAATCGCAGAATCCGAAACAGAATGAATGGCGCCGTAAGGGGATGAAATTATCAAGCATTAGGCTAAAATTAAATCCCTTTTCTCATTTTCTCCTATGCGGTATACTGCATTGAAGACAATAATTAGGGAAGTTTTTGTTGAAATGAAATCGTGAGAAATTTGCATTTATTTTGACAAAGGTTGCAGTAAAAAGTTGCATTTAAATACAAGCATTTTAAATGACAATGATCTTCTCAAGGGATTTATTTGGATATCATGCCAAATATTTTCAAACGTTTTCTAGTGAGAAATGGCGATCTTCGGCAGCAGTTTCCGTAGCATGCTAAAACTTTGTTCCACACTGCATGATGTTGCTTAGCAATTTACAAATTTGTCATACAGTTCTGGACTGATGTTTGGCAGGGTCATTTTATAATGGCCTTTACGCCACTATTCACTTCGAATCCGTCAGTAAAGAGAACAGAACTACAGTATACTGAAATAGTTTCAAAGCATGTTTTTTAAGTCACGCGTTCACATTTTGCGCGGTGCTTAATACACTTTGCAGGAAAAGTTGCATATAAAAAGTATAAATTTCCTGGAACCAGCTTAAAACAACGTACAACATAAATTCTGAGTATTTAGAAAGCTGTAAAAGAAAGTCGCAAAAGTTGGAAAAACTTGCCCTAATGATCAGGCAAAGTTATTTTAGGACTAGGTGAAAACGGCAAGTACTGCTCTGAAGGACAGAACAGAATAGGGATTGATATAAATTCTTCTGATTTCTAGCTTTTCTTATTTCAATCTGGGGGTGCTTGAAGCTTTGTTGGGGGTAGCTAAGTCCACAAAAGCTCCCCCGTGACTGCGGTAGGCCTATTCGTAAGATAACTTCAAGACTGTGAAAACATGAAAACGAAATCAGACTCTGGACAAATTATTTGGTCTGGAAAATAAAGGTTGCCCAATGGTTTTCAGCCCGGGGTACTGGGACGTTTGGGGGCACACGGAGATATAGCGGATGGCTCACGACCTGATGCCTCTTCAGAAGTAGTTGATAACTTTTTGATATAGGTTGATGAAACAGTTGACTGCTTAGAACGATTTCAAGTGAATGTTCCTGGTTACAAAGAAAACGTTTCTAATCAAAGCAAGTTTCCTGGATATTGAAACATTTGTGAGTAAACTATTATGAGATTCTTGTGACATGCATGTTGAAATAACAGAGGTTTGATCTCTACTGTTTTGACAACTGTGCTGTTCAGTCCATCTCATTAATAGAGCTAGCTTTATATATTGTCATTGCATTTTTTTCAACTGAGCAATGTGGGTGATGTGTGTTGCATGAGAAACGTTTGTGTACTCAGGTATCATCAAGTAGAAAATATATTGAAACCACTAACTAAATTTAGCTGGTGTACTTGAGATTTTGCAAATGATTGATTTTGTTGGAAACGTGCCTATGTTGTGGCTGGGCCACATTTGTTATTCCATAAATCTTTCCACTCAGAATTCTAGCAAATGCTTTCGACTCAGGATAGAGTCGTGATGTTGGTCAAGTTAAATAAGAATCGAGTGGCAAATGCAGTAATGTCGAGTCACTTTGTGTCGTTACTTTGCAATCTCAAGGCGTGGTAGAGTAGTTCAGCTCCCGGTATCGGAGGTTACCGTCTCAATTAAATCACTTGCAAAACAAGAACGAAACAATTGGGATATTGTAAAGAAACAAGATATAAACACTTTCAAGAATTTCTTGTACCAGTTTCTCAATCTACTCAATTGAAATCGACTTTTTTCAAAAACGCTTTTGCTAAATACCAGGAAATTGCAGCAAAATGCCAGGAAATTACTTGTGAATGAATTTTGTGTAAGGCTTAGAGCAACTAGTTACATTTAAGTGCTCTAGTCAGTGCAGCGTAGATAGACACGGTAAGGTGTAGTGCAGATATGGTCGCTGAGGGCTTATAAAACATTGCATAATATTGTTTAAACATGTTGACAAAAGTTAATGACGTCATATTTCAATGCTTGTGACCTCACAGTTGTCAACTGAAACAACAAAAATTTTCCATATTTTTTGACGTGCGCTTGTGACTCTCCGCTTTGAAAAAAGTTTCTCCACCACTGCTTGAATCTAGTTTCAATTATACTCGCTTTCTGTTTTTCTTTTACAATGTCCTGACTGGTCTGAGGCTCCCATTTGCGCTTGCTTGCACAAAAGGCCACGCGGCTATTTTGGTAGTGAATGCTGCATTGGCAGCGAGTCAATGGTAGCACAGTTAGTGAACTCCTTCCTTGCATACATAACCATTAACGCCGATCGTTAGACAGGTAGTACCGTTTTTCAAATCATCGGCATGATCTGACCGAGAATAGAATCTAGTCTAACAGGTTTGGTGGCTCGTGCGCAACCAACAGTGCCATTGAGTCAAGTTGAATCATTGAAAATTGGACATTTTTCATGTCACTTCATTGACTCGAGGCATGCAATCACTGGGAACATCTGTGTAAATTCTATTACTAAAGCAAAAGCATTGGAATCTCTTTGCTCCCTGGCCTCAAGCGTTTTGTAATGCTTATGGTTTTATGATGAATCGGAATGAGATTGCTGGATCCTGACTTGGTTAACTGGAGTGTGGATGGATTTGGAACACACTTTGCGTGTAAAACCAGAGAAGGACTATCTCTCATCGGCAAAATATTTCTTTGGAGGAGATCTATGGTAAATATTTTATGCTACGTTCGACAACTGGGGTTATTCTTAATGTTTAGTTTCTTTTGCTTGGACTTTGCTCTTTTTTATCAGGTGTTAGCAAAGTTTTTTAATGAAGAAAACTTTCAGGCTATTAGCAATGTGCAGTATGCGTATTGCGTGTGCACTACAACCACTTGGTTGTCATCTGCGATTTTCAACCAATGAGAGCTGCCCTGTCCGGGTGTCATCTTATGTTCGACACAAAGGACGTCGCCATTTTGTTAAAGTGCTTGATTGATACGAGGCTAAAAATTCCGCAGCGCTTGTGGATTGATAAGAAGTGATTGGATGATTACTGTATGCTGTCGCTGTTAGCACAGGTACGGGAAATTTAATGCACTTTCGTTTTTTTCTGTGGCCTAACCTTTGAAATCATCTACTCCACCATCATTATTATCTTATGTTCGGTTGTGTCTTACTCTCAAAACTGGTGATGGTATACGGTAGGCTAGCCTAGGCCTGCGCTGTTCTAGCTACAGTATATTGTATTATGCTGCAGTATAACATAAAACATATGCAGAGCTAAGTGCTGCCTTTCTGTTGCATTTATCGCACAATATTCCACTTTCCATCCAAAACGTTTTGGGAATATCGAGGAATAGCTTACAGTACTACTCTACTGTACTGCACCTTTGGGCAAATTTCAGATGTATTTACAATATGAAATTTTTGCCAACATGGAATTGGCAAGGTTATTTCTTTTTATAAGCCCAACCCATAACATGTGTGAGAAAGTTCTTGCTGTGGTGGCGTTATAAACTGGTTCTCGTATACTGTAGGCTTACTGTACAGTATGACTTTTGGAGAAAATGGTCGATCGACCGAAAATTTTTGCAAAGTTTTGTTCCTCCTTTGTGTCTGCAGTCCATAGATTGGCAACAAGTTATGTCAGGTTTAGGTTAGGCTCAGCAGAATTGCTGTCTTCATTTTTTTGTAGCAAGATAAACCCTTTTCCAACCTACCGGCAAGATGGGTTTAAGGGTTAAGAGATGCATCGTCTAGACCAGTGCTCAACAAACTTTCCTTATGACGGCCCATACCACTCTTTCTAATTAAAAGGCCCAATTGCAAAGTTACGCTGTATTCAGTTACCTCTGTCACGGTAGCAATGCCATGTTAATCTGAATGTCATAAACCGTACAGTATACAGTAGTATAATGACGAATACAATGCTCTTAATGTCAAACAATCAATGTTTCATATATTGTTGCAGTTAGAGTTACTATAAAGCAGTGTTGCCAACCTTGCATTTTTACCGCGAATTTGGGCTTGTTTTTTTCTGAATTTGCGTTTTTTTTGGTGACGTGCGGGTTGCTTATATTATAATTTTTGGGCTTGTTTTGTTTAAAAATTGCTTATTTTTGGGCTTGTTTTTTGCGAATTTCCTGATTAGTGGGTTGCTTTTTTGGAATTGTTGTGTAACTTTTGCGGTTTTGATTTCTTGTAAAAGCATTGTCTACTGTCTAGCAAGTAGCAACACTGGTGCAGCTATTTGGGTTTCCAGCATTCGTGGTCACTTTTCTGACTCTGTCTTATCCATTGTTGCAGCATAATAGCTCAGTACAGCAGTAGCAATACTTCCATTGAGTTAGTCAGCTTTGCAGCTTTTTAGCTTAGTACAGTTAATAGCACTACCATTCACTGAATGTGAGGCTGAGTTAATTAACGTTGCAGGGTTACAGTATTGCTCAGGATAATAATCATGTCTAAAAAGAATGCTTGGGCAAAGTACGGAAAAAGATACAGGCAACAATGGGAAAAGCTGCCCAACTTTAAAATGTGGATTCAACCTGTTGTCGGTGATGACTCAAAGGGTATGTGCAAGTTTTGCAAGTGTGAGATTCGTGCTCATCATGGAGATTTATTGCAACATGTAAATACGGAAAAACATAAAAGAAATTCACCATTATGATTATGTTCATCCATACGTCTTACAGATATCTGTAAAACCAATATCTATTGGTGTATCTCATACAGTTCAAAGTGCAAAGACGAGAGAACAGGAATTGATGTATGCATGTTTTATTGCCTGTCATTGTGCAATTTCTACAATCGACCACTTAGGTGAAATGACAGCTGCATTGCATAATCAAGAGATTAAACTCCACAGAACAAAATGCAGAACCATAATATGTAATGCAATTGCACCATGTTTCACTGAAGATCTTGTTGAGGACATCAGCAAAGTTTCTTTTTCACTGATTATTGATGAGAACACTGACATCAGATGCACAAAACAATTATGTATTATGACAAGATATTTTAGTTGTCGTTTCAGTCGAATTATTACCACCTTTCTTGGCTTGATAGATCTACAGGGGGAAACTGCTGATGCTATTGCATCTTCTCTACTGGATTTTTTAAAGCTTCTGAAAATGGATTTCAAAAACTGTATAGGAATTGGAACAGATGGGTGTAATGTCATGGTTGGAAAGCACAATTCAGTTTATACCAAATTGGAACAAGCCAATCCTAATTTGCAGTTGGTGAAATGCATATGCCATTCACTTCAGTTATGTGCAAGTAAGGCTGTAGAATCTTTACCCCGTTGTTTGGAATTTCTTGTTGGGAGGACTTATTCTTGGTTTTCGCATAGTGCACAAAGGCAAAGGAAGTACAAAAGCCTATTCAGAATCATGAACAATAGACAAGATCCTCTGCAACTGGTGCAGCTTTCAAATACTCGATGGCTTTTGCTATACAAATGCTGTGAACGTGTTCTAGGACAGTGGGATGAACTGAAACTGTACTTTGATTTAAGCAAAGTATCAGACAGATGCTATGATGCTGAAATCTTGTCTAACATGTATGCTGATCCAGTTAACAAGTTGTATTTGCAGTTTTTAACCCCAGTACTGCAAAAATTCAACAAAATTAACAAGCTTTTCCAGTTAGGGTCTGGAAATCATTTAAAAATGATGGATAATCTATTAATGTTTTTTTGCTCATAGGTGTCAAGGTTTGATATCCCATCGTACATACCACGTTCTGATGAGGACATTGTTTCTTTGGACCTGAATGATGCATCAATTTTCTTACCATTGGCAGCAATTGATTTTGGTGCTGTGTTTAATGCGTCGATTCAGAATATGATGCTGGATGGTACAGTAATTCAGGAAGTAAAACATCATTGCATGGGATTTTTGGTTGAAGCTGCCAAACAAGTACTTCACAGGCTACCTTAAAATATACGGCTTTGGAAATCTCTGTCATTTTTTAGGCCTGCAGCTGTGCTGTCTCAGGTAAGGCAACCCCTTTCTAGCTTGGAACTTGTTAACCTTTACAGGGGGGATTTAGGACTGTTACACACAAAATACAGAATGGTCAGTTTGGTGCAATGAAATACTAATGAGGATATTGCAGAAGAAGGAACTATGGCAAAAAGTTTATCAGTACAAAGATGCGAGTGGCGAGCGTGCATTTGAAAAGCTGGCATTGTTTGCTCTATCAGATAATGTTATCCCTGCCTCTGAGCAATGCTGATGTTGAGTGTGCTTTCTCTCAAGTGAACATCATTAAATCAAAGCTTCGAAATTGTATGGCCAACAAAACACTTGCTGGGATATTGCATGTGTGATATGGTATGAGACGGCAAAATATTTGCTGTACAGATTTCGTGCCTACACACCGCATGCTGGTGTGGTTTAATGAAAGCATGTATCAGGACAATGCAGATGCTGAAGAGGAGAATGACATTTTGTGTATTTGTTCTGAGTGAATTCTATTTAGGGAGTGATATGCAGTTTTTGAACTTGTTGCTATGTAGCGATTTTGTAACAGCTACTTTGACTGTTGTTATTACTTCCTGTGTTTGGGCTTGTTTTTACTAATTTTGGGCTTATTTTTCAGATTTACTTGCTTGTTTTTGTAAAATAACCTGGCAACACTGCTATAAAGCAACTTGGGTTAGAGTACCCTGTGTTTTAATAGCCCATGCTGTGAGTCACATACCATGCGGCCCACAACAAAAAGTGTTGCGCGGCCCAACAAAAATTCCTGAACGGCCCACAACTGGGCCGAGGCTTACAGTTTGTCGACCACTGTTCTGGAGTCATCTACCCTGCAGAGAGTTTTTGGAAATATTTTCCTATTTGAGTAAATATCTGATCTGAAATAGTGAACCTGTAAGTTATGAATTTGCTTAAACTGTGACCTAATCTCACTGTTCGCTTGGTGTTTTCTTTATGAAAGGAATTGGTTAAAGTACAAAAAGTTCTATAAATTATCTTTCCTGAAATGTTCTGAAAAAATTCTTGTTGAATAAATTCTCAAAGAATCACTTGTTATTTCGTGCTAAAATTGATGATTTTGCAAATAAATTTTTAGTTGCCCAGCCAAGCTGTTGAGATCTTGCAAGAAGTTCCTTCAGATCTGAAAATCATAAATTTGCCTTGTGCAGCTATGTCCAGCCCACAGGCCGCATGCGGCCCAGTCGAGTGTTTTGTGCTGCCCAGTTGCAATTTTTGTTGTAGTAAAAGTATCCTACAACTGAAAACATGTCATTTTCTGATAATCTTGAATTTGACATTTTTGATACAGGTGTTCCTCGGTGCCACTTTATTACGTCTGTTACCATTGCAGTTACAAATCGAACACTTTCAGTAGTTTAGCTCAAGCTAAATTTAGTTTGCTAAGATCTAAGTAAGCCATTCAGTGTGTGGCCCTCAATAATACGTCATTCAATGTGCGGCCCTGGTCAAGATAGTGACATACAGTAATTTTTGGCTCAGTAAACCATTTGGGTTGGACATAGCTGGGCGAGTGGCTGCTGTATTTTATGCAGTTTGCAAAATTAGTGATTAACATGGTTAAAGTAAAAGAAACTAGACACTTGGCTGAATTGTGATAACCCTGCCGTTTTGTGTAATTCCTTTTTCATTTAAAAACCTACAGCAAAAACGATTTCCGTGTTTCGGTTCTAAACATCTTCATTTTTTATTCACAGATCCAAAGGCTTGAACAAAAAAGGTTTTCATTTTCTGAGCACCAATATGCATCAATCTGAGCAAATATCATGGTTTTGGTGTCTGAAACATCAAGACGAAAAAATCAGAATTGGAACAAAAATGGAATGGATTGAAAAGGAGCTTGATAATTGCCAGAAAAGGAACAATGTATTGCAGAGGTGCAGAGCGTTTTTTTTTGCGAAATGTGTTCCTAATTTTTTCATAGAACTGAAAAATAGTTTTGACCATACATTTGATTATGATCATGGAGACCTCTGTAGCAATACTTTAAAAGTGCTAAATGAAAAAGCTGTGCCTTGTAAATGCTTGAGAAAAAACAAACATCCTGAAACTGTTAGAGAAAAAATGTTGCCTATGCAGATACGCCAAGAAAAAAACTGTAACTTTACGACTAAAATGGAGAACAAAAACGTAACTGATAAGTGGAGTGCTTTCAAAGTATTAGTTATTTTTTGATGAAATGATACACCATCATAGAAGTTCTTTGAGCATATATGAGGTTCAAATTTGGGAGTGAAATGATGTATATATTCCCCATAATAAAAAAAGACATTTCGAATATTTGTTGGATGTAGTTATGCTTTGCAACCGGTCGTTTTTAAATATTTACCAGAAGTAGCTACATCCTGAAATTGTCAGAATTGTATGTTCATTAAAGGAAGCTACAACCTGAAACTACACAACTTCAACGTCAAATATTGTAGAAGAAGCTAGATCCTGAGACTGGCCTTCTTGAACATTTATTAGTAGTGGCTAAGCCCTGAGACTGGAAGTTGTGAATGTTTTTGCTGGAAGCAGTTATGCCCTGAAACTGGTCATTTTGAATGTTTGTTAGAAGCCACATGGCCCTCAAACTGGCCATTTTGAATGCTGGAAGGAAGCAGCTACTCCCTGTTACTGGTCTACTTAAATGTGTACCTGAAGAAGCTACCCCCCTGAAACTGGCCAATTATGAATGTCTAATATAAGCAACTAAGTCCTCAAACTGGCTATTTTGAATGTTAATTAGAAGCAGTTTTCCCCTGATACTGGCCATTTTGAATGTTCATTAGAACCAGCTACATCCAAGACCGAATTTACCTACTGGCTATATAGGCTTAAGCCTAGGGCCTCAAGGTCCAAGGGGGCCTCCAACAAACTGTGGAACGCATAGAGTCAATGGCCGTTATATGATCATTTACATAAACTTCGTCAAAAATTTATATCCTATTTAATATTAATGAAATTTAGTTTTATTCAACTTTGGTGGTAATAACCCCAGAATCTTCCAATGAGTTTCCATGAATTTCAATATGACGGTTGGGCAAGCCGTATGCCAACTTGTGTCGATATACTCAAAGTCAAAGCACACTGGCTGCGTTTGCTGAATCGTACCGATTGTTATGTGTGACTCTATCAAAAGAACTTTTGGCTGTTCATGTTAGAATTGCACCTGATCAGTGGCATAACTGACGGGTGACAGGGGTGCGAACCGCCTCCTCTCTGCCAATCTAAATGTAAAAACCGGGCCCCTACCTAGCTTGTATTTTGGTATTTACTATTCGTTTGATTTCAGTAGATTGTTTTATTTGCGTTTTTCGGAGTGTTTTCCGGTGATTTCGTTTTTTTGTATAGCCGTTCAATACCGGATTTGCTATTTTTTCTCAACTATTTTCTGAGTGTTAGCCAGTGCGCTCCCTTCAGCTAAGTTTCCCCCTGGCTCAAACCTCTGGTTACGTCACTGCACCTGATCAAAGGTTGTACTACAGATAAGAGCTATGTGTAGGGCTAGCAGCAGTATCCTATAATAAAAGCATAGTTTTTTTCATAGGGGACTGAGCAATACAATAGCTTTGTCAGCGTTTGTATCGCGTAAAGCTAGATGTGATTTTTTTCCATTCGAATTTTCTCAGTAAAGTCATTCAGAAATCAGATTGCTATTGAGTACTTTCGCAAGTTTGTACTGCTCCCCTGCTAAGAAAATCAGAGAAGATCTTGATGAGTTGAATAGCAAGCAAAAGCCACTTTGCCAACTGGCAACCGCAGAACTCTGTCCCAACGAGACAGGGAAACAGCAAAAAAATGACAAAAGCGCGTTTGGGTCTAATGACTCAGATTAGTGGTTCTTAGTTTATGCAACCATGCGACGCCTTATTTCTTAGCTTGATGATCACTAACTGCTCAGGCGAAAGGTGCTTTTCAAGATTGAAGAGAATTAAAAATGAATTAAACGGTCGCAATGTTCCAGGATAGGTTGTCCACACTAAGCATTCTGTACATTAAAAGCGACAAACTTGGGCAAACAAATTGTAATGAATTTTTAGATAATTTTGTTATGAAGAAAGCAGGACAAAACCTTATTAACTGTTTACTGTGGTATGTTCAGCCTTACTTGATTCGACGATTGTAGCTCTTTACAGCATAAGCGAAATTTAAACCAGCCCAATCGCCATGATGGGCACTGGTGAGCTCAGCACTTCCAAATTTAAATATGAAACACTATAAATCAGCAAAGATTTTATCAACTTTTCAGAATGTCAAGCCCCTTGCAAAAACTTAAATCACCGTTTCAAGACTTTCTGGCGACGGTTCTGGTTTTTAAACTTCACATCTTTTCACGTGACAGTTTAGTTGTGTTCGATTCTTGCCACTCTGAAAAAGTAAGAAAAATGCGAATAGTGAACCTAACAGTTGCAACCATTTGGGTGCGTTTTACATGACGTGTTTTGCTCGTGTGTGTGAGATTTTTACAGCCGTAGCAAGCGAGTTGCAACGTGATCCTCACGTTGTGCTTTAAAGTCTTCATGCCGCCACCCATACTATATAGGTGCAGTGTTTTGTTTTTTTCTGAACACAGATAAGAAAAAACATATGTGATTCTTATAAAAAAAACGTAAGTCAAAGTCATGGTTGGTTTGCCTGTAGCAGTTGATAATCCTGTTCCCGCCAACCAAGTAGGATTTCAACAATTCCGTGCAATTTAGCGCTTTTGCGTTGAAGGCAGCAACATACGCAGTGATCGCGGACACTCCAGTAATGATTTAGATTTTTTTGCTGACCGTACTTTCAGAGTGTCATTTTCGAATTTTCGCAAATTGATTAATGCTTTCCATTTTTTCCTCGCAACAATGAGAGAGGGGGCCTCACAAGTGGATTAGCCTCGCATCAGTTAAATCCGGCCCTGGGTACACCGTAAAACTGGCCATTTTGAACCCCGTTATTGGAAGTAGCTACGCCCTCGAGCTGGTCATTTGGAATATTTATTAGGAGATGCTACACCCCGTAACAGGTCTAGGACAGTTCGGTGATTGTGGTCGAAAATGTTTTATATGAAAAAGGTGTGTTTTGAAATACAGTAGAATTGCCTTATAACGTCTTTTCAAGGTCCTGAGAAAAATCGTCTCTATAGGCGAACTGACGTAACAGCTGAACTACAGTAAATCGTTCCTCAAAGGGCGTTTTAGTTGAAGGGCAGAGCCTGCCAAGGTTTAAAAGTGTTCTTTGATTAGAATTGCCGCTTGCTCTATCGTGTTTTCACGAATACTCAGATATTCGTAAAACACAAACAAGAATTTGAAAACACTGGCAGTTGCATTTTTTTGCTATCCCTAATGCAGTATATTGCAGGAAAATATGTAACGATTTCCTTCTACTCCCTGATGCCATTGTTACGTCACACCCACGGCTCAACGATTCCCCGCTTGACTGCATTACTTATCGGTCATAAAAGGTTTGTGTGACGGTTTCACAATCGTGCTTAAACTTCAAAGTGTGAAGAAAACTTGCAACGGTCGTGATACACGAACAAAATGTTCTACTGGGACCGACAAAAAGTGTCGCTGTATGGGCGAGGTGACGATACAGCCGAAGTCTTTGTAGCCGAACTGTAATGCACGTAAAAGATAGAGATCTACCGGGACCGTAGAAAAATCGTCGTTATAGGCCAGTGGTTTTCAGCCTTTTCCA
>Ga0210059_1009235_pt1 | contig 15435 bp, 7 predicted proteins | sample Ectturendosymbi2_FD_188042 | JGI IMG/M metagenome (GOLD analysis project Ga0210059, IMG submission 188042) | Ecteinascidia turbinata endosymbiont from Florida, USA - Sample 2 (SPAdes) (version 2) | ecosystem: Host-associated > Tunicates > Ascidians > Unclassified | place: Key West, Florida... | reverse complement strand
AAACACTAAAGCATCAGTCCAAAAAGATTGAACCATTGTTTTTTTTTGGAAAGTTGGTAGTATGCGCTCCTGCGCATAGTGCAGTCGCTGGTGCATGCTTAGCAGTCGTGCATTCCACGTGATGCATCCTTGCGTCTGTGCACAATTGACCTCAAGACTTGTTTACAGGTGTTGTGAAACGGAAAGCGGCTCTCGATCACGGCAACGTTCACGCCAGTAGCAACAGGTACTCGTTCATTCATTTATTTTCGCACCCGCTTTTTCCTCTAGGGAGGGTCGCGGGGGCAGCAGCCTTAGGAGAACTCGAAATACCTCACGGTAGTCTGTAATTATTTATTCTTGTATTGACTTATGCATGGTGAATATCGAAGCGTTTGACATGATATTGGGAAGACCTGTTCTACTGGAAGTCGTTTCTTGTTGGCAGACATCATGCTAGTCTTGATGATTATTTCAACAACTACGAAGCTCTTCTTGATGCGGAGGACAACCAAGAAAGTGGACCAGAAACAATGGAAAAAGATGCAAACAAACAAAAGAATTCTGAGGTTGCTAATTGAGAATTTTCATGCATGGTCACCAATCGGCTTTAAAATCTGACTAAGCTGAAGTTTTGCATTTATTTAGGAGTCTAAATTTGTGTTGTTTGCAATGGTTACTTTTTCCAAAATATTTAAATCTAAGTAGAAGTTTCAGCACACTTACTGATGCGATCATTGCATTTGCATGAATGAAAACATCTTTTACAGTACCGTAGATTACCGTAATCTTCTGGTTTTGTTAATTGTACTTCAGTGATTGATTTATGTAGGCTACAGTTAGGTAATCAATAGTTTCATAACAGTAAATCAATACCTTTATAAATTGTGACACATGAAAAGTTTTTTTCTCTGAATTTCTTTTTTACTTTAAACGCGTGTTTGCAACAAGAATCAAACAAATTTTTGAAGCAAAGCGTCGTCGTTGTAAACAAATAATCAACCTAACAAGGCAACGAATTCTATCCTCAGCTTTTTATAAAGCATTTGTTTGAGTTGGTTCTTTGTAGCTAGCCGTAATTCGGTCCATGCTTTTCGTAATTTGGATTTTTCTAATTAGGCCCATAATACAACAAAATTTTGTTCATTTGTTAAACGAAGGCCAGCCAATGCAATAAAATTGTGTGCTTCATCTCACGAAACGATTACATTGCACCAATATGGTTCAGTGTAGCAATATGGATCAGGTAGGATTATACCACTTTCAAGTAATTGCTACCAAGACACAATTTAGAACTCTAAATATTCAACCAACTTTAGTGAATTCTGAATAACGTCTAGTGATATCGTATTGAAAAAACTACTGGGATTTTTATGTGATGTCTTGCGTCTTATAGTCGTTGTTTTTCGTGCTTTAAATGTGTGTAAGGCTCTACAGCAGGAGTTTCCAACAGTTTTTACTCCTGAAACCCTAAATAAATTTTGTTTTGACCTCGTACCACCTACAAATTATGATCAAGAACTAGCTTTCAAATGCTTAGAAAGGAATTTAAATTTTTTAATATGTGAAGATGATCAAGCATATCGTCAAGAAAGGATGATACAGATCAACACTTATGTATGCTCAGCAAAAAATAATCGATTACTTGAAATATGTACAAAATAATAAAATGAGAAGGCTGACTTCCAAAAGCTTGTTAATGTATTTCAATTCAATAACACTTTTGTTCCTGTTTCTGGCCTAAGTTTTTCAAAATGTGGAACTATGTTGCTCATGGTAATACGTATGTCTGCTTGTGCAATGTGCATTCAAGCGATTTCTAGATTTCGTCTTACTTAACAGAGTGCTAAAGCCTGGCTCCCATAGCCATAGATGTGTTGTCGCAAAGAGAATGAGCGTAGCCAGTGCAGTTTCACAGTCTTGTAAGCATAACCACAGCAGAGCACCAATACTCTTCCAAATTTTTAGTCTCAAATTGCGTTTCGAGAGCAAGATTTGAACGCAGCTTACTGTAGTATAAGATCGTCTTTCAATCTTCTTTCAAATCTCTGTCATCTGACATTTTATTCAAATTGAAGGAGCATGGATTCATAATCCGTTCGTCCGATGTTTCCACCTTCCCAACGTCAAAATACCTATCAAATGACGTCGACAGCACTTCCAAATGAGCCACAATTTCTTCACAACCACTAGGAATCTTGTCATTAAGACGGACAATTCTCGCACCACTTACAATGATGTCCCACACCCCTGGTTGGGAACCATTGTTCTATATCGATAAGATGTACTTAGTGTTGCCGATGCTTGTAGCATTCCCAAACCTTTTTGATTGTGTTGCAACGCTAGATGCACTAACGAAAAGGATTTTTCTAAAAGATTCGAACACTCCTTCAATTTTACTGTGTCCAAGCTGGCATAGCCTCACTTGTGGATCAATTGTGTGAAGTTTATCAGTGTACTCCCAAAACGACAAAGGCGCTCCCTAAAATGTCACATTCTTTTCAAAATGCTGAACCTGAAAAATTTTAAGGAACTATTTGCTGCACTTCACCTTGTTTTTATTGTATTTGGCGCCCCCTTTTGCAACTGCCTCCTCAAACAGCAGGTCTGTATCAGGCATTGCACAGTAGCGTAGCTAGTCCAAAATGTCGCGAGGGGCCAAATATTTTGACTTTTCCGAGCAACAGTATTTTGTTTGAGACCCCGTCTCTCAAAGCACAAAACGACAAGGTATGCTATACATGTGGGGGCCAAGACCCTTTTGGCCACCCCTAACTACGCCTATGCCACTGCATGGCCTTCTATATTTCTTTGAAATAAATAAAAAAGATCGTAAAATCCTGTGTTTTGTTTTTCCGATTTAACTTCTGGATACCGCTTGCTTCCTGAGCGAGGTGCAACAATAAAAGGATTCATTTATGGTCTATAAATAGGACGGCCAGCGCTTTTTCAGTGTCACGACGAATGAAGAGTTAATAGGAGGTTGATGTTTTTCTACAGTATGCGAAATACTTGACAATTGCAGGTTGCGATTCCACTGGAGCTGTTCAAGGACGAAACATTTCAATCAATGATTGACCAGCTCAGCTCTCAACAATTGCAAGGCTTCGAATTTTTAGCGGAATCCATGAATGTTACAATTTACCGCACGCCTAAAGGGGTTGGTCAAATAATATTGCAACTGCTTATATAATTTTGTAAATTTTAATGTTGTTCGCTCAAAAAGAAACCGTGTTACCAAAAGTCTTTTACTGAGTTCAGATATGCTGCTGAAGTTGTCTGCGATATACAAATTGTGATCTGCAACATAATTATTGTTAACTTTCACATATTGGGTCGCTTCAAGAAGTACTGAATACTCCATGGGTTAGCAAAATATTTCTTGTAAATGCTTTTATTCGTAGAACGCGGGTCTCTACGAGTACAAATTGTACGCGTACCTTCCCGATGCCACTCCAGATAAGATCGCAGCCGTTTTTCTCGACAACGAGTACCGCGTCGTGTGGGATGAATACGTTACAGGTGTGGTGAATTTGCTTTGCGGTTTTATTTGAACGAACACTTCTGATATTGCTTGAGCTTTTGGGATTGTTCATAAAACATGCTCTTTGAATTCTACGAAAACTGGCTTTGTCGTTCTGCATTTTGTAAATATGCGCAGCGCTTTGTGTCTTATGAGTTGGTGACCAATCCTACAGGATAGCGTTGTTTGCCACCTGACTTACAATGTTTACCATTATACTGGGCTTACTAAGCACATCGTTTGAAACTGAGGGTCATCTTCATATGCTTGACCTATTTCAAAATTCTCGCCTCGGCAAATTACTGGTCGGTCATCGATCGCTCTGTCGCAACATTCATTCAATTCAGGCAACTCCGCGTGTTTGCAATTGTTCCAGACGCGTTAGACTTTGCCCTGTAACGAAATCGAGCGCTTGGATCGCGTCATTCTTCATGCAAGCAAGCCAAGTTACTGACCGTATCGTGTTTCCTCACGCTTGTGAGGGGATGCCCATTTCCGCTCTCTTACTAGTCGTGAAAGTTTCACGTCTGTAATATCTCTCCGAGATCCTTTCTAAAAACTCTAGTGAGATAAACTGGTATTTGACGCATCACGTGGCAGCGGCAACGCCTTTCATTAATCAAACTATTTTTTACTGTAGAACTGTACGTCGTGCAGAAAAATGAGAAGGGTCCGGACGTCATTTATTTCAACGTTGACTTCCCCTGGCCTCTTGCCAACAGAGATGTATCCTTTGAATTTTTGATCAGTTTGTTAGTGTGTCATGCGTACTTTGTGGGTCTTTCGCGGAAAATTAACAAAAGGTTTCGTTTTGTAATTGGGTTGCGTTCACCAGTACACTTCACGTTTGTTGGTCGCGTTTCGCTTCAAGCGTTTATCTACCCTTGACTCAAGTGTCCTTGTGCAGTACGTGTATGCTCGTGAAACAAGACGTGTCCACCAAAACAACAAGGATTATATCGTGATTGTGATGCATAGTGTTTTAAATCACAACATACCAGAGATCAGCGGTGTCATCCGCGTAGACGATTACCATCAATCACTTGCTCTGGAACTTTGGAATAACAAAGGAACGAAAGGTATTGCAGTATATTAATTTTTACTTTTTGTCCGTTCTTGTTTTTCTGCCGATGCTTTTTCTCAGCGATCCGATTTTGAATTGGAAGTTAGAGGTGATGATGACCCTGGATTTCCATTAAAATCCAAATAGTGCTGAAAACACATGCTTGAAATACCAATTGTATTTGCAATATTTTAGTGTAACTTCGTTAAGTGTGGTTGAAGCATCAAACAAAACCTTCGCTTAGCATTGACAGTGCAGAACTGCATGGATGGCAGGTGCCCCAAACAATGCTTTCATTGTATTTTTTCAAAACGTAAATATCTTACTAAGCGCGGTTAAATGGAATGCTTCTTCCGTGATTGTTGAAAGGTTCGAAAGAAAAGCTGTCAGATGGTAGCAGTGTCTCACGAAATACCAATGTGCAGGTTGCGCTGCTCAGCGTAGTGCATGGGTTGTGAATGCAAACTGTCTGTTTTCCGGAGCGTAAAAAATGCAGAAATCCAAAATTCGATATTCTTCATTATAATAACTTGACTTTTTCATCGCAATATTTGTACTGGGAAGAAATAGCATACTGCATGAAAATAAAGACAAGTGAAACAGAATGTTTAGGTTTGATGAAGTAATGGATCAGCCACAGCGGTGTACCCAGCCCAAAACTTTGTGGGGACAAAACGTTTGATTCTAGGCGAACAACAGTATTTTGTTTTGGATACCGCCTCACAAAGCACAAAATAACTAGATGTGCTAAAAATTTTGGAGGGAGATGGCACCCTTCCCCCCTGGCTACACCTATGATCAGCCACCGATAAACTGGTGCTTGGTGGGTTGGATTTGATTGCTATTCATGTGAACTTTTTGAACACGTAAAATATTTCTGTACAAGGTATATGTTTCTAGAATCTAGATAAACGCTGGGAATCAAATAAAGAAGCATACAGTTTACAAAGATATGATGTAATATATCTGATAACTCTGCTGTTTTTCGTTATCATGCAGTGGCAGGGATGTTTTATAAATCGGTTGGGCCTTGACATTTAGGAATGTGATTGTTTCATTTTGCTCAGCCAGCATGCGCAGGAATATCACATTGCTCTGACGGCACAAAACGTTTCACAGAAACACAGGCTTAGAGCCAATTCACCGCTTTTATCGTTTTTGTAGAGGATATTGATGTTATTACAGCGTTATGTACCTTCCATCCTTCAGTGATAAGTGCGTCTTTTCTTTGTTGTTTTTCCATGGCATATTCCAAAAGGTGCGTTCGACGCAAATCTGCTCAAGTTCCAGCTTTTCAGTCGAAGAAAACGTAGTTCTAGTCTATTCGAACGGGCTGTGGTTCTTGACTGTCGAAGTAGAACATCTCTAAAATGTGTAACCCACACCGAATTAAGATTGATTGAAGTCAAGGAAATTTCTGTCACTACTTCATTTTTGGAAAAATGGAGATGTAAATTCTTCGAAAATATCAAAAACATGGCAAGCTGTATGTTTTACAAATGTTTATACAAGCTGGGTTTGTTTCAAATTGTTATCCGGTATGAACAATTCGAACTTTTAGAAAAAGCCCTATGACTTTTCTAAAAGCAGTGTTGAATAACTCTATTTAGTCGAAGCGTTCTCAGATACTCTTCGTATCATCAGAACGTTTGTGTGCGCATCCATAGATGAACAACTGTGCGTTCAAAAACGTAAAACATTTTTTTCATTACTACCAGTTTAGAAGCAACTCTCAAACCCACCTTACGGCATCATAACTTTATGGTCTAGGAAAAGGTGAGCAAATAGGTGGTGGCGTCGGGTCGTACGATAATCTGTTTGATTACGCGTAAATGCCAACACAACGCAACCAACTCGCAACCTTGTGGCGCCAGGACGTTGACCCCAAAGTAAGAAATCCACTCAAAACGGCTGCAGCTGGTCGTAATCGTCTGAGCAATTGCGAAACCGCCACTTTTCAAGCTGCCCACACATGCTGACATGGCGCCAACAAATTTCCTTTTGTAAACCGTGCGTGCCGCGCAGTTTCGTTCGTCTGTGGTTAAGTATTTAAAGCTGGATTACTGGTGCATCACTGCAATCGAGAGTTTTGCTCATACAGTTTGTTTTTCACTGAGTAAGCATTAGCTTTATTGTCATTTAGGAGGTGTTTTGGTTACAAATAAAAATCACATTTTTGAGGGGGCATAATTTGTACTAATGATAATAATAATGATGATAATACTAATAGTAATAATAGTGATATTAATAACTTACTGTGTGAGGTTGTGAAAACATACGTTTTGATTTTAGATAAAAAAGTTAGAAACAGTTCATCGGCCAAAGAACAATTCCGGTTGGTGTGACTAAAACGGATCTCCTTTACACTGTCGAAAGTCACTCTGATTACTTCCGCGATTTCTAGGCAGTTTGGCGCAATGAATAAGGTTCAACCGTTTTGCTCAAGGGCACAGCCAGCCGAACATACTAAGTGCACTGCTTGCTTCTTTTCTGTTGCGAGTTCATCACCATACCCTGTTTTGATCACACACCAAAATACCACAGTACCCCGAGATACCAAGGTTGTCGTAAAATGTTTTGAAACAATATGCGTGTTTCCATGGTTACAGATAATACGTGCGTGATGGCCACAACTTGCGACTGCGGCATCGTGTTCTGGTTAGTGGTTACGGTAGTGCAAACGAGAAGCACAGAACAAAAATGATTATTTGTACGGGTGTACTGTAAAAGCAAACTTACGAGTGCCACTGGACAAAAAATCTTTGACGGCCACTGTGCAGCATTCGGTCACATAGCAGCGTTCAACTAATTTTTTCTGGTGCCCTCTTTTAAGTCCCGCGCAGGCCACTGCAGTGGCCTCAGAAATTATGATTGGCCATACCTTCGGAACGGATTGAGCTAGAGAGCCCGTGAAGGCATAATCGGATCCGGAAGACAGCACCACATCTTTTGAAGTAGGTTGCATGCACCTGTGCCGTCGTTTCAGGGGAAAAACCGGTTTTCGCGCAGGCTTGGAAAACCAGTTGCGTCTGTTCAAACAGCCGTAGAGCTCAAACCAAACACGTTTGAAATAAAGTTTCTACATAAAAAATGTTGGTAAGGACCTTACCTTTGCAGTGATGATAAAAAAAATTGAAATTTTCTTTTGTAGGGACCACAACGGGGCAAAACCAAGGATTTCGATTTCTTGCGATTCAAGCCACATTTCTGCCAGTCAGCACCCATGAACCCCACCAAAGTTGCAGAACAAGTGTATTTGGGTGTCTTACAATATCCCACCAAATTTCAAGCCACAATATTGACAGGAAAATTTTATTCTAGAAGAAAATCAAAATATCCACTGGGTGGCTGAGCCAATTTTTTGGTCCATTTTTGGCCATAAACCCCAACTCCTAGCGGGCTAATCAAGGTCTCTGAAGCTTCAGAATAACTCCTAGAGCATTTTAAAAGACAAACCAAGTAATTACTCCCCTGTGCTTTTTTCTCAGGACCCCAAAACGTGATCTGGAAGTCAATCTACCCCACCCACACTTCTTCACCCACTAATTTCCCCCCTAAGAAACAGCCCGGTCTCACTGTTTTGAGAATATTGTGTTCTTGGGTTCTTCAGACGTCGGCGAACCGCAAAAACCGGATTGAAAAGGCTAAACGGGATGCGGGGAACGAGTTTTTTAATTTTCTCACAAAATGCCAAAAATCAGTGCGGCAAATGCACAAATACGGATTTTTCTCAAAAATTCCAAATGTAAAAGTATATTGTTGTCACGTTCATTGGGTTCCTTGCTGTCTCCGTAACGAGGTATGTTATTTCTAGCCCTCCAGCCCAATCCGTTCTGGAGTTATGGCTGATCAAACTATTGAGGCCACTACAGTGGCCCACCCACGACTTAGTTTACTTTCATGTAAGTTGCAACTTGGTTGCTTTCATTCTTCGTCATTTCTTTCATTGCTGCAGTTTTATGCGCTTTCAACTCATTATTTCAACGTTTTTTGTTGTATAGGATAGCTTAGAACAACAACGTCTTCCGTTCGTAGATTGACAAAAAAAATCAGAAAACGTGATTTGATTTTATCGCTGGGTCTTATTATTTTGCAAATACAAGCAAGTATTACCCAGCATTTTGTTTTTCAGCTTTTATCCAATACTATGACAATCCTAAAGGATCAATTCCATCATGGCTAGTTAACTGGGCTGCAAAGGTAATGATTTTTATACATTACTTACTCCTGTTGTCTGTTGTTCCTGGTGCGGACACAATCTGCAACTTTGAATCATACCAGGACCGAATGACGAACGAAATAATTGAGTTTCCTATCATGCGCTGGTCCTTATATCGCAAACTGCGTTTTATTTGCAACCTTGCAGTTTTGTTACTTTCGGTTATGTTATCCGTATTACACAGCAGTGGCACATGAAGGAAGCTCGCTTAGAAATAATTATTAAACACTTATTTTTGCTATTTTCAAGTCGTCTTGCTGATTATTATGCAAAATTAGTGTACTGTCTATGAAACACAAAAGCTTTGCGACTTTTCAACGGCTTGCTTAGCTATAATTGTTGGGGACATGATGGTAAATCTCTTTGGACGATTCACACAAAAATTTTAAACATGTTTGACCTTCTGTGGTTTCCAACAAACAAACACGTGTCGCTAGGGGAATATTAGCTTTTCGTCTGACACTTGCACTGAAAATATTAACTTGTCGTCTGATACTTGCACAAAACTTGTACTGATGGTTTGCAGACTGGAGTTCCAGCATTCATGAAGGACTTACAGCGCGCAACCAATGGCTTGCAGAGTTTTTTAGACAAGAAGAAACAGACACAGCAACAAGGCTAGTTGCAACTGTGCAACCTTTTTTTACGGCGTCTTTCTGTCAACTTTTGATTTCCTACACGGTTTGCTCCCACGCGAGAAGAGCGCAAGCATCAGAGCAATGTAGGCGGTTTGCTTTCATTGCGAAGAAGAGATGCGACTCGAAAAACAATTGGAGTGAAAATGTGTGCGAAAGTACTGCTAGTCCGTAATCGGGAATACTCTTACAGCTTGTGCTGTAACCTCGCAGCTTCCAGCTCAGTTCACTTAACAGCAGTTAGTGGCGGCCGAACACCATTGCTGACCTTTTGAACATCGTCACCCGTTGCGTTTGGAACTTCTCCTGCTCCTAACTACTAAGTGTAGTAGATCACAATTTGTGATGCATGGCCTGGGAGAAATCCATTGCTTGTCAGAAGTTCAGATGAAATTTAATCAATCTGACCAATGCAGTAAAACAAGAGCGAAAAATCAGAAAATGTCAACGCCGTAGCAAGTTTTGGAGTAAATCTCACGGTTATCTATGAATAGGTGGGAAGTTATTGTCGTTGCAGATTGGTCGTGTGGATGCAGTCCGGATTAAGTGCAATATAAAGGGAAGTATCACTCAGGTATTTTTTAATATTGCAAACAATAAACGTGCGTAATAGCTTCAATCGAATGCGCTGCTGTCTAAGAAAAGACTGAAAAATCGTTTGATGTACAGTTGGGATGTATTTTCTCTTCGGTGATGAAAAAAAACGCCGGCCTTTTCCTGAAAAGGAAATTTTTTAAAGTATCTTACAAAATGCTTTTTAAATTTCGACATCTTTTTTAAGAAAGCAGCGTCTTCAAGATTGCGTCTTGTTTTATGAAATGGCTGCTGCACAGGCGGTCAAAATCCCTGCCAATTGCAGCCAGAAGTATTATCGCTGCGCTGGAGTTTTAATGAGTTGTAGTTCATTGTCAGTTTTGGTTGCGTCGAATTATTTCTGACGTCGCAGGTGAAGCAAAACCATCTGCTCTTTTATTGAAATTTCCTTCACGCTGTTTGCGTTTCTCCGAGCCGCAACGGTTGTTTAGTCTTACAATTTCAACCAATTTGTCCTCTGCGAAAAATGTTTGATGTGTATTTATCGAAATTTTGCCTGTGTGTTGCTCCAATTTCTTCGAACAAAGTTGATACCATTAGCTGTTCAGGTTCACTGTTGCTCGCATTTCTAATCACGCCATTTTTATTGTCCCCAAATTGCTTCTGTCTATTTTGCTCTTTCTTCGAAACAGCCCTTTCCACCGCTGTGTTGCGATGAGTTTATCGCCAGAAAATGAGCGCGACACAAAACACACTAACTTTTGCTTCTTTAAAGCAAACTCGTGGTATGCAGCCAGTACATTAAGCATGGGGTTAGCTTGAAAAATATTCTAAATGAAAAGTTTTTTGTAGCTGTGTCAGTTTTTTTAAGTTAAATGACCGTTTTTCCTAAAAATTGCCGTTCGCTGGCTTTGTTTTCTCCTTATTTAAGTTTAGCTGTGGTGTAATGTCTTGTGTATTTTCAACAGCAGATCTGTTTTTGCAAAACTTTGTCGTTGCCTCACATAAAATTTGTTTATTACGTTCCTGTGTATCAGTGGCAATTTTGTTACTGCACCCCTTTCTCCTACCACGGTTGCAAGTTTTAATTGCGTCAACATAACTAATGCATGATATGCGAATCAATGCAATTGTGCTTCGTGTGATCCTTTGATAAAGTACGCCCGTCTTATGATGCAGTTGCCATGATTTTTTCACCAATGTTCGTTGTTATTGGCAAATATGCAATAAATTTATCTTGTAACGTCGATTTTCAAGTATAGGTGTTGTTACGGTAGGCGAAAATTGAAGAATGCATGCCACAGGAATCAAAATTTCGTGGCGTCGTTTTTCGTTTCCCAACTTGCAGTTAGATTAGTCTGAGCATAGGTGTAGGAGCAGGCAAATTTTTGGGGGTGCGAAGGATTTTTTCCCAAAGTTGCCCGAAAAAAACTCCAAAGAAAATGACCACCAAAAAAACGACTGCATTTCTTTTCATATTCGGCGCGTGCTTGTAAATCGAAGCACACCTCAAGCACCATTTTTGCCCAAATTTCCCGCAAACTTGCCCAAATTTCCCCTAACTTGCCCGAAAAGTACTAAATAAAAACATGACCTCCAAAGAAAACGTCTGCACTGTGATTTTGGGTGCCATTTTTGTAACATCCAAGTACATATAGCGATTTTGCGAACGTTTTCAAACATTTTGCCCAAATTTACACAGACATTGCCCGGATTTTCACCAAATCAAAAGTTTTGGGGGTGCGGCTGCACCCCCGCCTCCTACACCAGTGAGTCCGAGTACAGTAGATAGATGTCACAGGTAGAACGTGAGACACTAGACCTCGAGCAATTAGTAAAGGTCATTAGGTGTGTCTGTAATAACGCTTGTAGCAGACCTTGTAAAGTTATGTAAGGTCTTAACCTTCACCATAATGGTGGTCGTTCATAGAATAAAATAGAATAAGTCAGCTGTAGCACCAGATAATTTTGATATGAGTAAAAGAAGAAATGCTTCCCATTTTCTCGTTTTGATAGGTCAAGTCTTAGGCTTACTTTAGTGGTGATTTTTTCTAAATGACACCACTGTATATTTTGTTGAGAGAATGCAAATACATACAACATGTAGATGAGACAAAGCTTGCCATAAAAACTCACCTGAAATTATGAACTCACAACCAGGGCCTATGAGAGGGGGTTCCAACAGGCAGTGGCGATTCTAGAATGAAAAATCTGGGGGACCACTGCGGGGCCAAGGAAAAAAGTATGGGGGGGAACAAATGTCTCTCCTGCATGGTGATTTTTCGTCGTTTTGAAGATTAAGTTGCTATGATCAACCCTATCAAACCCAATACAGGCTTGTGAATATCGTTAAATATGAACTAGCGTTATTATTGAACAGAGACGCCTAAACGCCACTGTAGATGCAATAGCACCAGGGGTGTAGTGCTGAAACAAGAGGTGTAGGAACGGCATTTCCACACCAAATAAAAAGGAAGGCTGCACCAAATAGTTTGAATATATGCGAACATTCGCCAACAAGAATTTCCACACTGGATCTTCCTGTTTCACTGCAGACTTTTTACTAGCAGTGCAAATCTGCGTGTCGCTAGCACACCTGTGAGATCGCAGCCATGTTTTAATTTAATCGTTTGGATCCCACATCTTCAAGTAACGTTACTAGTGCAAAAAGGTGTGGGAATGCGTTCCCACCCCACTACGCCCCTAAATCACACACGTGTAGGCTACTGCTTCGTCTAATATTCTGTGCTAACCATGCAACTTCCACAGCATTACACGTGTAAAATGACACACCCTTTCCCGTACACAATTGTGCCAACCTCACATGAACGAAAATAGCTCCACGAAAGTGAATACAATTCACATGAAAGCGAAATTGTTCCAACCACAAATTCCATCTTGACACAGAGACAAGTAGGCTGTTGATAGCAGGGGCGGATCCAGAGGAGGGCGATCGCCCCATTAAAACCTACGAAAGTAACTTTTTTCACCAAGATTTTGTACAATTTGGTAAACAGCATTCGCGATATAAGGCCATTTAGACATCCATTGTTTTGTCACAGGAGTGTTGTGCCCTGGTTGATAGCCAACTGGTTTCATCAAAATATTCTTACTACAAAGCACATAAAATAAACTATCTGCCACTGACTACTGACTAATCCGTGTTTGTGGTAGCTTACGGAGATTTTGTGATTATGGTGCAACCATAACAATGCAACTACATAACTATTACGAGTGTAATGCCCATCTGCAGCGTGAATAGGGTGGGAATTATTCAATCTAGTATGCAGTTAACAGCAGCGAGGTTGTGGCACCAGTGGCACCTAAAGTAGCATAGCAGCGTCGAGATAGGTGTGTATCGGCGTTTAGGGCGTGTACCTGAAAGCAAGATGTAACAGCAGGCGTAAAACTTATTTTGCGGAATATTCCCAAGAAAGATGCTCATTTTTATATTCACACTGATTTTTCCTCTGACTGATTCTCAAAAACTGACTTTTCAACCCTGCGTTGATTTATGACTGTCTTGTCATAAGCGAAACACGCACTAATTCTGAACCTAAAAAGATTCAGACAAATAGACAATGAGCAATATAAGTCCCACACTGACACCAGCACAGTCTACGTCAGAATTTTATGTCATCATCACCTCAATGTAACTTAATCCTTCGATTATCACGTCGACTGTCAAATTCATCCACGAAATCATCTAAATATGTTTTTCAGTTAGTACCTTTCTGTTGAAAGTAGATCAATCAGGGCCGGATTTAGCTGATGTGAGGTCCTAGGCTAATCCACTTGTGAGGCCCCCTCTCCCATTGTTACGAGGAAAATACGGAAAAGCGTTAATCAATTTGCGAAAGCCGAAAATGACGATATTGACACTCTAAAGTACGGTCAATAAAAATTGTAAATCATTGCTAGAGTGCCCCACGATCACTGCGCTTGTTGCTACCTTCAATGCAAAAAGTTCAATGACACAGAATTGTGGAAATTGTGCTTGGCCGGCGGGAACAGGATTATTAATTTCCAGAGGCGAACCAACCGAAAACGCCACGGTTGAAATATTTGAAAAAACACATGTCCTTCATTTTTGTAAGTTTCGCACCTGTCTTTTCTTATCTGTGCTCATAAAAACTAACCACATTGCACATATGTATGGCGACATAAAAACATTAGGCACAACGTGGGGACCACGTTGCGGCTCGCTTACCACGGCTGTAAAAATCCCACACACACGAGCAAAACACGTCATGTAAAACGCACCCAACAGGTTGAACTGCTAGGTTCACGATTCACGTGTTTGTTACTTTTTCAGACTGCAAAGAATCGAACGCAATGAAACCGTCGCGCGAAATGATGTGAGATTCAAATCAGAACCGTCGCTAGAAAGTCTGCAATAGGGGGTATTACAATTGCGCAAGGGGACTTGACATTCTGAAAATTTGATAAAATCTCCACTGATTTGTAGCATTTTATATTTAAATTTGAGTGGCTGAGAACTACTAATCTGAGACATATAAGAACCACTGATCTGAGGCATAGGACCCAAAAGGCGCTTTTGTAATTTTCTTTCCGTTTCCCTATTTTTTGTCTCTTTGGAGAAGAATTCTGTGATTGCCAATTGGCAAAGTGACTTTTGCTTGCTATTCAAGATCACCAATATCTCTGATTTTCGTAGCATGGGAGCAGTACAAACTTGCGCAAGTACTCAATAGCAATCTGATTTCCGAATGACTTTCTAAAAAAAAATTAAAATGGGAAGAATCACATCTACAAATACCAATCGAGCTTTACCTAATAGAAACGCTGATAAAACTGCTGTATTTGTTCAAAAGAAGCAACTAAGTTTAGTTTAGGATACTGCTGTTAGACCTAAACATATAGCTCTTATCTGCAAGAGCCAGGGGGGAAACTTGGCTGAAGGGAGCTCACTGGCCAGCTCAACACTCTTAAAAAGGTTGAGAAGTAATAGTGAATCCGTATGTGGATGGCTATACCAGAGATGAGCGGACTGTCATATTTGCGATCCAGATCCAGTCCTGAATTTTTAAAACTCAGTCCAAGTCCAACCACAGTCCAAAAAGTTTAAGAAACTCAAAATCCAAGTCCAAATAAAGTCCAAAAATTAAAAAAATACAGCTTTTTCATGACAAAAATGACGCAATTCAATTCCATTAACTCAGTCCAAATCCAGTCCTGTTCCTAAATTTTTGAAGCAATGTGCAGTCCGGATCCAACCCAAAATCAACAAAATTCATAATAGTTCGGATCCAGACCAATCCAAGTTCAGTCCAGTGCTCATCTCTGGGCTATCCTAAAACACGAAATCACCGGTAAACACTCCGAAAAACGCAAAAAAAACAACAACTTACTGAAAACCAAACAAATAGTAAATACCAAAATACAAGCTAGGTGAGGGCCCGGTTTTTACATTTAGCTTGCCAGGGGGCGTTTCTCACCCCTGCTCCTGCCCCCGTCCATT